>OBJS01000233.1_pt1 | contig 14936 bp, 12 predicted proteins | sample 1519851 | NCBI WGS metagenome assembly OBJS01 (sample SAMN03019806, study PRJEB22545) | beach sand metagenome | biome: beach; feature: sea beach; material: beach sand | place: USA: Municipal Pensacola Beach, FL | collected 2010-10-20 | depth 25-47 cm m
TGATGTCCTGGTCGAGGCCTCACGTACGGTTAATATTCAACCCTGCAACGCATATCAATTTCGAGACGTTGAATTAGTAGACCACCATCAGCAAGACCAACGGATCAACGGATAGCCGACAGTCGGTTACAAGTTTATTTTTACAGCGGCTGACTGTGTCATCGCTTGATGTACAGCGCTCGCACACGACGCAAGTAGGTGGCAATTAGCAGTTCTATTACATCTGATGCACAAGCGTCGAGTGTAACCGTTGATAAAATGGATCAATCGATGGCTATTTTTTTTCGCTTTGATTTTTCTATCTTTGGAAGTGTCAGCTCTACCAGACCATCCCTGAATTTCGCTCTTGCCTTATCGCTGTTGACATCGCTCGGCAGAGCTACGACGCGAGAAAAACTACCGTGGGAAATTTCACTCCGGTAATAATCGCCACGCTCCTCTTTTTCCTCACGGCTGGTGATACCTGAAATGGAAACTGTATTATCTGTTACAGACACATCCAGGTCCTTTTTATCGACACCAGGCACTTCGACCCGTACCACAACTTCGTCATCCCGATCGATAACATCTACTCGCGGCAGCTTTCTATCAAAAAAAGCCCCTCCTTCAGCCAGCGACGGCCACTCAGACATAAAGGAGCGAGCCCAGGGCCTGGTAAAAAAACGCTCAAATAGCCTATCCATTTCCTCAAATGGACTCAACGCGCGACTCGGTGTGGGTTTCGCTACCGCTCCACCCTTTTTCACTTCAATGTCTTTGCTCTTGGCCTCAATATTCTTCACTTTTTCTTCCGCCATCTCGAACTCCCGATATATTCGCAAGTTAAATTGACTTGAATACCTTTGTGGATTTCGAATCTAGCAAATCAGTAAGCGAGCAAGTTGACGACGATCAAATTTCAGAAACCTGAATCGCCAGTATGGCTTTACATGACGACCAGTGATTCTTGTGGCACAGTTTGCGGCTGGGTATCAGAAGTGAAACACAGCGTGTTCAAAAGACAGCCAACACATTGTCAGTCCATGTGTGGAAGGTCCTACGCCACTCGTTTTCGCTTGTTGGCCACGTAGTCGTGAAGGATGTATTCGCCCAGGCGATTGGCTGAGGTGTAAAATACCCGCCCGCCGTTCATCTGCGCGATTTTATTCATAAAACTACGCAAAAAAGGGCTTCGGTCCAGCATGAAAGTATTGATAGTAATTTGTTTTTGCGTGCAGCGCTTGACCGCAAGCAGGGTTTTGGCAATCGTCACCGGATTGGGCGGATATTCAAAATAGGGCTGGCCCTCTTCAAGATGCGCTGTCGGTTCACCGTCGGAAATCATAATGACCTGTTTGGTGCCGGCGTGTTCTTTGCTGAGCTTCTTTTCTGCCAGCATCAAGGCGTGATGCATGTTGGTACCCATGCTGAACTGATCGACATCTATGGTGAGCAGTTCGCTGGCTTTGATCTCTCGCGCATAAGCCGAGAAACCGATGATATCCAGAGTATCGCGCGGAAAGCTGCTGGTGATCAGGTGATGTAGCGCCAGCGCAACTTTTTTTGCCGGCAAAAAAGCATCGCGCAAGGCCATTGACCACGACAGATCGAGTAAGAGCACGGTCGAGGTTTTGGTATTCAGCTCCTGCCGATGAATTTCAAAATCATCGGCCTGCAAACGTAGCCGACCGCCTTCGTGGGAGACACCGGTATCTGCATATTCGCGTCGAATCGCATTTTTCAAGGTGCGCGGAATATGCAGATTCAGCGGGTCACCGTACTCGTAGGCTTTGCTGTCTTCCTGCTGATCACCAAACCGGCCTTCCTTGATGCTGCGATGATTCCCCAGATTGGCGTGCTTTAGCTTGCGGTAAATTTCCTCCAGTGCTTTCTGACCGATGACCCGGGAACCCCGCGGCGTCATATCCCAACGCTCTCCGTTCTGGCGAATATAACCAGCCTTTTGCAGGGTATCGAGCAGACTTTTCAACTCGTCGAGATCCTCGACGCCTTCCTCGCCAAGTAGCTCTTTCACCATGTTCTCGTCGATTTTGTCGAGATCGGAAAAATCACCCACGTTCTGGAATTGTTTTTCCAGGGATTCCAGTTTCTGGAGCTCGTCCATCAGTTTAAGCGCCGACTGCAAATCGATGTCCTCTTGCCCGGAAAATCGGTACTGTCCACCCTGCGGATCGAGAAACGCCATTTCCTTGCCCAGCTTCATCAACTCGTTTTGCAGTTCCGGGTCGCCAAATTTATTTTCAAACAAAGATTCCAGCTGGCTGCGTTGTTCCGGCGACAGGGAGTTCATCAAAGATTGGGCTGCCGCCATCTGCGCCTGCATCTGTGCCAGCAGCTCTTCAATCGAACCGGGTGGATTCTCACCAAACATATCGCCGTATTGCTGCATGAAATCTTCAAAGCCCGGATCATCCCCGGCGATGTGCTTCACCAGCATATCGTTGAGCGCCTTCAACATGTCCTTCATCCGCGACATATCGCCATCGGACATGTTGTTGACCATCTCGGATATGTCTTTGAAGAAGGTCTGGGTCAGCGCGTCTCGCATCTGCTGCAGAAGTTGCTGAAATTTTTCCTGCGCCTCGGGATTGAGAAATTCGTAATCCTGCAAGGATTTCATTTGCCCGCTTACATCTTCCGGCAGCTGCTCGAGCTTTTGTCGGTTGCGCGCGGCGATATCTTTCAACATATTGTCCGCAAAGCTCGTGTTGTTACCGTCTTTTTTTCCCTTTCCGCCGTTACTGTCCGCACCTGTATCGTCACTGGAAGACGCTTCGCCCTGGGCCGACTCGCTGGATACATCGCTGGCACCACCATCGCCGTTACCTGGATCACCGACTTTCTGTGAAGCGGCGGCGTCTCCAGCGCCGGAGTCCTTCCCGTCAGTTAACCAGCGGTCTATGGTCCCCTGCTCTAAATCGATAATTTCTTCCAACTGTTTTTTCAGATCGTCAAAAACGCTATCCAGATTGTAGCGCTGCAGCTGCTGACGACGCTGTTCCCGCAGTTTGCGGATCATATCGTGCAAGCCGGACATCCGCTGGTTGTCCCCCAGATTCATGCCCCGGCGCATCAGTGAACGCAAAGCCTGATCGATATCTCCGGAAAGCAGGAAATCATCGGACAGACCGCCCATCAAATCTTCGGGGCTGCTCTTTTGTCGATACCGACCATCCCACTGGGAATAACGATAGAGCGCGCTGTAGTGACTCGCCATTTTCAGCCCCGGTAAACGAACTGGCCCTGCATAACATCCTTGCTGAGCCGATTGTTGACGTACAAACCTTCGAGAATAAACTCAACTGCAGATGCCCGCAGCGCCGGCTCTTCCGAGGCGGCAAGTTTCGCAACTGCCGATGACAGCCCGGGAACCTGCCGAATGATATCCTCGTAAAAACCCGAGTGCAGCGCTTCTCCGGTATCCACCGATATCGATGCCGTGAAGGCGTCTTCCAGGGGCGAAAGATCTTCTTCGGAAAAATATTTTTCAAACACAGTGGCCACCGCGTTCTCAAACAGCTGCTGAATAATTTCGTCCTCGCGATCCTCATCCAGCACCTCGAATTCCACTTTTCCGGAAAATGCCGGCACCAAAAAGGGCAGGTCCGATATTCGCGGCACGATACTGTTTTCCCGCAGCCGGACCGCTCGCCGCAGGGCATTGGCAATGAGGTTCTCGTAGTTGGCGATGGACGCGCGCACCGAAACACCGGATCGCTGACTAATGTCCGGTGACTGGCGCGCCGCCTGGCTGATTTCGACAACGATTTCCTTCATGTAGTCTGGCACGCACAGCGCATATCCCTCGACGCTGGCGTGCTGGTACTCCTGCTCCATAATAAGGATTTCCTGGTCCCTGTCGTCGGGGTAGTGCGTGCGAATCTGGGAGCCGAAGCGATCCTTGAGCGGCGTTATAATGCGCCCGCGGTTGGTGTAATCCTCGGGATTTGCCGTGGCGACGATAACCATATCGAGCGGCAGGCGCACCTTGTGGCCGCGGATCTGAATATCCCGTTCTTCCATGATATTCAGCAGGCCGACCTGGATTCGTTCGGCCAGATCCGGCAATTCGTTAATAGCAAAAATGCCGCGGTTGGTCTTGGGAATCAGGCCGTAGTGGAGGGTCAGCTCATCCGAAAGGTAACGTCCTTCAGCCACCTTGATCGGATCCACTTCGCCAATCAGGTCGGCGACCGTGATATCCGGCGTCGCCAGTTTTTCTCCATAGCGCTGGTCGCGGGGCAGCCAGGCGATCGGCGTATCGTCGCCCTTTTCTGCCACCAGGGATTTAGCCTGGGCTGAGATCGGTGCCAGCGGGTTTTCCGGAATCTCAACACCATCGATGACCGGCGTATGCTCGTCCAGCAAGTGAGTTAAAGCGCGCACAATCCGCGTTTTCGCCTGTCCCCGTTCACCGAGCAATACAATGTCTTGGCCGGCCAGCACCGCGTTCTCAAGCTGCGGAATAACGGTGTTCTCGTAACCGATAATACCGGGAAACAGATCCTCGCCAGCCGCTATTTTTTTCACGAGGTTGCGCTGCATTTCTTCCCGTATCGGCAACACCTGGTAGCCCGAATCTTTTAATTCACCCAGAGTGCGTGCGAGCTTCTGTTCTGGCACAGTCCTTCCTCCTCACTGGTCAATTACTATGGTCGTTGCGTTACCCAAACGACCGGGTGCGGATACCGCCGCAATCCCGGCGATCGACGCGCGGGGCTACAGTCATCGGACGCAGATCGATGTCGCCATCTGACACAAACTCCGCCCCACCCTGACTTTTATGATAGTTGTTTTTCAGCCCGATGATGGATTTTTGGATCAGGTAAACACCTTTTGGTTCGACAAACATTATCCAGCCGACGTCGACAACAGGCACCGTGTGTGCGACACGCACCGCGTCGGAAATTCGCTTCCACACCCCCCTGACGCGAACGTTATCCTTTAGGCCGTAACCATGATTACCCCGTCGCGCCTCATATTCCATTTAACAATATGCATATATCTTATATGAATATATAATGAGTGATATGTTTGCGAACGCGTGCAAGTTAAACAACGCACCTGGAAACCCGATCGGTAACTCATTCCAACCCTTGATCTTCAACCCCTGGCGCCAAATGGACACATAGAAGACCTTCCATTGAAAACAAAAACCCACCGTGGCGTCGTCCGTTACCTGCCGCTACTAGACGATGTTCGCAATCTCAACCGCGAGCAGCTGGCCCACGACCTTTTGGCGGGCACGATTACGGCGATTCTATTAGTACCCCAGGCGCTAGCCTACGCCCTCCTGGCGGGCCTGCCCCCGGAAATCGGGTTATATGCGAGTATACTTCCGCCCATCGTCTACGCCCTGACCGGGACCAGCCGCACGCTTGCCGTTGGGCCGGTGGCCGTCGCGGCGGTGATGGTGGCCTCGGCGCTGACACCTTATGCCGACGGCGACCCCGATAAATATCTTACCGGCGCGCTCATCCTGTCGGCATTAACCGGCCTCATTTTATTGGTAATGGGTATGCTGCGCCTGGGCTGGCTGACTCACTTTATCAGCCATCCGGTTCTCAGCGGCTTCGTCACGGGCTCAGCAATTTTTATTGTCGGAACTCAGCTTGGTGGTCTCACCGGTATCACCATGCCACGCGGAATAAACTTCTTTGAACTGATCGCAGTCCTCGCTAAAGACATTGGGACGCTAAACCTGGCCACGGCATCGTTTGGAATCGTCGCCGTCATCTTGCTGCTGCTGGCCCGTCGGCCTTTGCTACACCTGATGAGTCTACTCGGTGTAAAGACAGCAACGGCGACTGTAATCGGCCGCACCGCACCGCTACTGGTAGTCGCTCTATCCATCGTAGCCGCCACCGTGCTGGAAGCCGGCGAACGCTATGGTGTCGCTACCGTCGGTTCTGTGCCCAGGGGCTTGCCCGGCCCGAGCCTGGATTTTATTTTTGCACCCGGATGGCTTCAACTCCTGCCCTCGGCAGCCATGATCGCGGTTATCGGTTATGTGGAAAGCATTTCAGTGGCCAAGGTGCTGGCATTTAGAAGACGACAGAAAATCGATGCCGATCAGGAGCTTCGCGCCCTGGGCGCGACCAATATCGCCGCCGCCTTTGCCGGCGCGATGCCCGTCGCCGGTGGATTTTCACGGTCCATGGTTAACTTCGACGCAGGCGCGCGCACCCAATGCGCTGCCATCGTCACCGCCTGCCTGGTGGCCGTCGCCGCGCTGTTTCTGACCGGACTTTTGGCGCCACTGCCAAAATCGGTTCTGTCCGCGATTATCGTAGTCGCGGTATGGCAGCTCATCGATTTTCAGGCACTAAGACACACCTGGCGCTATGACCGCGCGGACGGCCTGGCCCAGGCGGCCACCTTGTTTGGCGTGCTGCTGTTCAGTATCGAACATGCGCTCGTTCTGGGCGTCGGTCTCGCGCTGTTTCTGTTTTTATATCGCACCAGCCGGCCGCATATCGCAGTCGTCGGACGCGTAGACGACAGCGAACATTACCGCAATATCCATCGACACAAGGTACGTACGTGGCCGCACCTGCTTCTGGTGCGCGTCGATGAGAATATCTATTTTGCCAATATTCCCCAGGTCGAAACGGAATTACACCATTTGTTACTGGAACGCGAACGCATCTCGGATGTGGTACTGATCTTTTCCGGCGTCGCCTATGTCGACACCAGCGGCCTTGAGATGCTGGAAAATATGGAAGAGGAGCTCTCGGCCTCGGATGTCACCTTACACCTGGCGGAAGTCAAAGGCCCGGTCATGGATCGTCTGTACGATACCGAACTCTACCGGAGACTGGGCCCCGACCGGGTTCACCTGTCGACCGACATCGCCGTGCGCAAGCTTGCCCCTCGGCAAGTCAGCGGCAAGCCTGGCGCGACGTAGGCAATTCTCGTCGGCGCCGAACTCCGACCTTCACCCTCCAGACGACGCTCTGATTAGCTATTGACCAGAAAATGCACCCAGATACTCGCCGCATAACCGAGCGCGATTGCCGGCGTCCACTTGAGATGACCGAAAAACGTGTACTGTCCACGCGCCTGTCCCATCAATGCGACGCCAGCTGCAGATCCGATTGACAACAAGCTGCCACCGACCCCCGCAGTAAGCGTGACCAGCAGCCACTGAAAGTGCGACATGTCCGGATACATAGTCAACACAGCAAACATCACCGGAATATTATCGACAATGGCGGACATTATACCGACCAATACGTTTGATATGGTCGGCCCCAGATTGCCGTAACTGAATTCGGAAACAAAGGCCAGATAACCGATAAACCCCAGTCCGCCAACCGCCAGTATCACGCCGTAAAAGAAAAACAGCGTGTCCCACTCCGCGTCGGCGACTTTTTCAAAAACGTCAAAGTGATAGGGATCGCCATCGTCGGATTCCGGCGGATTTTCGCTGTGCCCGGTCCAGCTCATGGAACGCCTACGCAGGTAAAAACCGTAAAACTTGAGATAAGCCAGGCCCAGCATCATGCCGTACACCGGCGGTATATGCAGAAAATTGTGAAAAGAAACCGCCGTAACAATAGTGGCAAGAAACAGCCCGACAATAACCAGCCCCCCGTACTTTAAGGCGCTGCCCTCGACCTCAACGGCCTGGGGCTTGCCGCCGGGCAGCGCAAAATGCATAAGCGAAGCCGGCACGACGAAATTGACCACGGAAGGCAGGAACAAAGAGAAAAACTCATGAAACTCGACGATACCCTTCTGCCACACCATCAACGTGGTGATATCGCCGAAGGGGCTGAAAGCGCCGCCGGCATTGGCCGCCACAACGATATTGATACAGGCAATACCGACGAACCGGGGCTGGCCTTCTCCTACCGTCATTACGACCGCGCACATGATCAGCGCCGTAGTCAGATTATCGGCGACGGGGGAAATGAAAAATGCCAGCACGCCCGTTAGCCAGAACAAGGCACGGTAACCAAAACCCTTTTTCACCAGCCAGTTACGCAATTCGTCGAAAACACCGCGCTCGATCATCGCGTTGATGTAGGTCATGGCCACCAGTAAAAAGAAAAACAGTTCGCCGTATTCAAGGAAATTGTGGCGAATACCCTCCTCAATGGCGTGCGATTGCCCGGCGGCGCTATAGGCTACCGCTATCAGAATCCAGATTAACCCGGCAGCCAGCAGGACCGGTTTTGATTTGCGCAAATGAATATACTCTTCCAGCACGACCAGCGTGTAGGCAAGAGCAAAAATACCCAGCGACACGAAGCCGACCCAGCTGGTGGTCAGGTCGAGCGCAATATCCGAAGCACTGGCGGCCCGGCCCGGTATGGCCAGCGCAAGACCCACCAGGAGTATGATCATTTGTCTCATCTGCGATGTTCCTCTGCCAAGGTGCCTTCGTGAGAAGATTTTCCCATCTTCCCCTATCGGCTGAATAAGCGCTTTATGGCCCACTGCAACTCTCGCAGTACCTGACACCGGTCTAGAACCGATAGCAATTTTTGGTAATTCCCGAGTTTCGGGCCGTAAGCTTGGATGCCACCGGAGTGCGATTGTTTTCGCAAGGGCGACCAACCCACGATTGGCTTTCCGATATAAGGTTTGCCCATGCCCACATCATCATCGACCGAATCGAGCTTTACTTAAACGGTTTCGATGGCGCTACGAGTCAAAACAGTGCGCCATGAGGCAAACGGAAGGCGACCCACGTCACTACAGTGACGTGGGTCGCCGACAAATTATAATGGATTTCATCTAAACCCGGATATTTTATCGAAGCACGGCTTCACAATTACCAACGATACTCGCCCGGTGCATGACAAATTCAAAGACAGCGCCGGCCAGGTCGTGCGGCAAGCATTCACTAACCAGGATTTTGGCGCAGTTGAATGTCCCTCAGCGGGCACATTTCCACGCGCCTTCTCCGGACGAATCCCGGCAGACCGCCAGGCTTGAAGCGGCCCGCTGATGAAAGCCGCCCCAAGCGCTGGATGCCATACCCGGCAAGATGGTTACTGGTCGAGTCGATAAACCCGTGTCGCCGTGTTGTAAAACAAGGCATTTTTTTCGTCTTCAGAAAAATCCTTGACGATCTTCTTAATGCCATTGGCAAATACCTGGTAGGACAGGGACAGTTTGTCGACAGGGAAATTACTCTCGAACATACAGCGATCCGGAGTAAAACACTCCAACATATGCAGGTAATACCGCCCCTGCGCCTTCGCAAACTCGTCGGAGGTCGGCGGTTTATCCCGACCCATCCACCCAAAACCATTATCCGGCATGGCCATGCCACCCAGCTTGGCCACCACATTTTCACACTTGGCAATTTCGGCAATGTCTTTTTTCCACTGCTCGAATACTTCGTCGCGCTTGTCGGCGTAGATACCGGTGCCCACCGGCGTACCCAGGTGATCCAGGACCATCAGGGTGTCGGGCACAGCACGCGCCAGTTCGGCAAACTCCCTGTTCTGATAGTGATAATGCCAGGACTCGTAACTGTGCCCCTTATCGCCCAGCACTTTCATGCCGCGCAGAAAATCCGGGTCCTTGTATAACCCTTCGGGCCCGTGAGCCTCCAGCAGGAGGCCTTCGTTGGGATGGGCGCGGGCAATAGCCTGCCGAATACCGCGGAACATGCCAGCACTGGTTTCCTCGTGGGCCTGCACCAGTTCCGCCACATCTGGATAGCGCAGATCAAAATGCGTCACCATGGCGGCAATTTCAGCCTTGCCCGGCTGCCCGCGGGATCTCTCGGCATTTTCCCGCACATATTCGACTTCACCGAGGGAGCGCAGATGCTCCGGGCCGTCTTCCCGGTAACTGGCATGACACTCCATGAACACGGTTTTCACAACATTATGGCCACTTCCCGTGTCCTGCCACAGGTCTTCGAGCGAGTACTCGATCAAACCACCAGCCGGCCACAAATGGTGATGAGTGTCGATCATGGGACGATCCGGGTCGATTGTTTCCTCCCGGACCGTAGCCAGCCATTCGTTGTCGAGCACCAGCGGGTTTTTGACGTCGATACCTTCTAGTTTGTTATCTGCCATATCGATACTCCTGTGATAAATCGGACGCTAGATTCGCAGCCTTTAGCCAAAAAGTAAACTCAACGCCCCCGTGTCGCCAGGCATTCGACGGACGTCATCCGTCATGCAAACCGGCTTCGCCATAGCGGTGGGCAGGCCCAGCTCCGCCGGGCCCCAACCTACCCGCTTCGCCAAAATGCCCTTTGCCAGGAACGTAATTGACTTCGACACGTATGCCGTCGGGGTCCTCAAAAAGTAGCGAGTAATAGCCGGGCGCAAACCTGGCACCATCTTCAGGGGGATGCACGATGCGCACTGAATCCTGCCGGCACAGGAAGCCGTGGATGCGATCGACATCCTCGCGACACCGGGCGCGAAAGCAAAAGTGATGCAAGCCCACGCTGTCCTGGTCGAAGCGCCGTCTACGCTTATCGACAGGCGCCACGCGCACCAGCACGCCGGTGCGACTGCCGATGCAATATACAGTCTCGTCGTTTCGCACCAGGGTTCGCATATCGAGAAAATGACAAAACGCCTCCCAGAAGGGCAGACTGCGCTGGCCATCGTTAACGGTTAACTGAATATGGGCAATGCCGTTGACCGATACACTCACGGTTTCACTCCCTCGGGATGTTCGGGATGTTGTCTTAGGGCGTCCGGCAATACCGTTCTAACGCAGCCGGATGATTTTTATCCATTGTCCAGATTCCGGTTCGCCACCGGGATACTGACCATTCATCAAGCGTAGTTCGTCGGCGCCGTCCCGGCCAAGCTGCAAAACGGTCGCCAACTTGGCGTAGGTCGCACCTGACTTGGCCTTGACATAGTGGAGGTGCGGCGTCGTGCCACTGCGCCGCGGCGCCCAGGGGCGAAAACTGGCGATGATACTTTTAAAGGTGTCATCGTAAGCGGCAGCACCGTGTTTATCTTCCAGGGTCGCATCGCCTCCCGGTATGCCTTTAAAAACATGGGCTTTGTAACCATAGTAGATCACGGCGAGACGCGTGTCCCGGCCGCTGCTTTGGTCTGTGACGACACCACTGTGGCCCTTCAACCGCGCGACCACCAGCGGTTCGGATTTGCGTATAAAATCTATGCCCAGAGATTTTTTAATAAACGTCTGCGGATCATCCCGCGTGCGCGCGGCCGCCTCCAGTGTCAGCAGAGCGGATTTATCCTCGGGCTCCCCGACAATACGTCCATCCTTTTTCTGGAAGGACCAGCCCTCGGGGTAATCCAGGGTAAAACGCCCCTGCGTGTCGTAGTAACGGTGCTCTTTGCGGCTGGTGCTGGAAGTCCCCTGTCCGAGAGGCAGTCCCTCGGTGGCTTTGCGAAAGGCGACGACCCCCGTGTTACCCCCGGTTAGCGGACCAGGCCGGGAGACCAGTTCGCGAAGCCGCTTGTCGTTGCGCGGGTGTGTGGAAAACAAGCCGTGGTATGACACGGGTTTTTTACCGCGCTCGGCAGCACGCTGCTTGGAGAAGCGCTCGTGATCCTTAAGCTGGGAGATCATGTCGATCATGGCCTGGGTCGAATAGCCGGCAGCCGAAAGAAAGCGCGCGCCAACCGCATCCGCCTCCAATTCCATCTCGCGGCCATAACCGCGCACCGTGGCGGCGCCCCACATTGCCGTGGCCTCGCCCAGTTCACCACTGCCGGTCAAAACCGCTAGCAAACCGGCAATCACGTTGGAACCAATCTGCGCCCGTTGTTGACGCGATGCGTGGTCCTCCGTAACGTGAGCCACCTCGTGCGCCAGCACTGCGGCCAACTGGGCTTCCGAATTCATATATGGGAGCAAGCCGCGGTTGATGTATATATAGCCGCCCGGTGTGGCGAAGGCATTGATGTCCGGACTGTCCAGCACAGTAAAGGTAAACTGTCCGTCGGGCAGGCTGGAATGCTCGACAATACGCTGGCCGACTCCGGTGACGTACTCGTTTAGGCCCTGGCCGTCGTATACCGGAATACTAGCGGTGATCTCATCGTACATTTCCTTGCCGATTTTCGCCGCCTTGGCGTCAGACAGCGCCCAGGCTGGGTGCTGAGCCAGCAGCAACAGCAACAGCAGGACAACCGATGCCCGCTTAGGCCTGCAAGCCATCGTACGGCCGTCAAATATCGCCGCAGCCACCATCATGCAAGCAGTTTTCTCCGTTCAGCGAACGCTTGGCCAAAGCACAACATACTTCAGCTAACCGGCAAAAAAAGTGCCCAGCTGATTGCCGATACCCTCGCAGGCCTGACCCTGGACCTGCGCAATGATCGGAACCGGCAGGCCGACCGCGACCATGTAGGAGGAACCCTTGGCCTTAACCTTGACGCGACCCTGTTCCAGCAAAGTGCTAAGGTCCCAAATCACAGCCTCGTACACCGCTTCTTTTTCCCAGGTGGCAAAGCCAAAGCAACCACCACCCCCGGGACCGATCGCACAACTCACCGACCCTTCCCTGTCAGTGGTCTCAGTACTGCCGTCCACCCAGATCATATAGCGGATGTGTCGCCCTCGAATGCGCTCGGCTATCATCGGCTCGCGCAGCATTTTGCCCATACGTTTCAAACCCAGGGGTGCGGTGCGCGGTTCGAACCAGGGATAAGTGGCATCCATAAATTCCGGTTCGGCGACAACATCGACTCTGGCAGCGCTACCGATCTTGTCGCCGATACACTCGATAAAATCCGGCTCGGTTTCATACTGCGCGGCATGGCGGCGACCCAGCACAACGATGGCTTCGCCATTTTTCAAATCCAGCCTTTTACTGTCCTCCCGATATTCGTCAACGGTGGTCGTTGTGCAACCGGCACCCATCGTGCCTAGCAAAAAACTGATCGTGCACAGCATAAAACTGCGCGGAAAGCGTGCCAACAGGCCCTGGGTCATGGCTCCATCTCCGGCAAACCGGCAGCGACGGTAGCCCGGCCATCGAGCCAGAAGCGTATTTCCGGCACACGGGAAAAACCGATAATGAAGTGCGCGCCGGCATCGCGCATGGCCACGAGCGCAGCCTGATTCAGGGCATCGCCGCTGGATTTAAGAAACCGCGTCGGGGTTTTGCCGTATGCCGACATGATCCAGTCGGCCAGTGGCTCACCGCTGCCCTCAAAGACTCTCAGGTTGTATCTTACCCAGACTTCATAGACCTTGAGTTTGGTCTGGTAGGGCATGGATATCTGGACTTCGTCCACCACTGGCATAATCATCAGATCCACTTCGGCGCTGTCTGGCAGAGTGTCAGCAAACGTCACGTGTTCGAACATGCCGTTTAGTACCGCCGTAAACAAATCCACCTGGGTTTGTCCGACGGCGACGCTGACTTCTCTGCCATCGTCAGCGTTTTCGAAACGATGTGAGCGAAAAGCCTCGTCAAATACCACCAGTGCCGTCACCGGCAAACGCTGGCTGAGCGGTTCGGGGAAGCTGCCATTGACTTCGACGTGGGTCGCGCAACCCCCAGCCAGCAGGGCAGCCGACAGCAGCAATCTCAGCAGCGACAGTTGCCGCAACCGGGGCACCACCGCGTTCATCGTGGGGCGCCGTCGCTTTGACGCCGGTACTGGCATAACCGTGACCCGTTTATTATCTAGTTAAGGCTGTTGAGCCCGACAAAGGTTCCGCCATTGCGATAACTTAACTCGCGCATTAAAGCGGCAAATCGCGTCGCAGTCTCCATTCTGCCGCCAGCCACCAGGAAATGCACCGGAAATCCCACGGTATGAATGCGCACGAGACGATCGCCCCGACCGCGAGTGGCGTTGATGCGATCTACCGTATTCAGCACCGTGCGAATCGAACCGCCAGTAAAATCATCACCGAACACGTAGAGACTGATTTTCTTGTCCGGCGCGTAAAACGACCGAATCGCGTGTTGAATCCCCTCGACCGGACTCGAGTTGCTAAAGGGATTCCAGGTAACCAGGCGATTGATGATGGCCTTGCGCCGCCCGGGCGTGTCGGGAATCCAGCGACCGCGATAGCCGGAAAACATGTAGTCGCCCATGTCGTTCATGATCTGGATACCCTTCACCCGCGGATAAATATCGAGGATATTAATCATCTCCCGCCGCACCCGCGGCCAGGCAAAATCGAACATGCTGCCGGATGTATCGACGATAAAGACAATGTATTCGCTATCCACCGGAATGCCACCCACGAGCTGATTCTCCCGTCGCGGCCGGTCGGCCAGCAGACGCGCCATCTCCTCCTCCAGCACCTGGAGGGCCAGCGCCAGGCGATCGCTTTCCTCGGTGTCGGACTGGGCTTCGCGACGCTGCTGGCGATCGACGCTGGCTAGCTGTTCACGCAAGCGGGCGATACGCTGCTGTAATTCAGACAACTGGTTTTGCCTGCCGACGAGATCGCGATTCAGTACACGCACCTCGCCACGCAGGGCAAAAAGCTGCTCCTGCAACTCGGCAACGCTCTGGTCCATGGGTTCGCCCGGTTCCACCGCGCTGAACTCGACGGTCTTGGCCACCAGGAGCAGCAATACGATGGCGCCGAAACCGCAGCTGATCACATCCAGAAAGGAGATACTAATCTCATGCTGCGGGCGACGTCTCAGCTTCATGGCCAGTCCCTCGACGGGCTGAGAAAGGAGCCCCGACTGGCCAGTCCCAACTGCCAGTAGGCCGCTGCCGCACCGGGGTCCCCCTCCATCGGAAACAAAATGACATTCACCGGTACGCCCTTGGGCAGAACCTTGCTCGCCTCGCGAAACAAGTCGCCGCGCTTCTTCCCGGATACGGTACTGCCCCGAGGCGCGGACTTACCCAGCGTCGGCAGGCCATCGGTAAGGAGAAAAACATTGTCAGGTTTCAGGGAAAATTGATCAGCCGCAGTGAAAGCCCTGTACAGATTGGTACCCCCCGCGGGCACGAATGCCTGCAGGCCAATGACACTGTCAAACGGAA
>OBJS01000235.1_pt1 | contig 14830 bp, 10 predicted proteins | sample 1519851 | NCBI WGS metagenome assembly OBJS01 (sample SAMN03019806, study PRJEB22545) | beach sand metagenome | biome: beach; feature: sea beach; material: beach sand | place: USA: Municipal Pensacola Beach, FL | collected 2010-10-20 | depth 25-47 cm m
GGCAAACTGTTGGTCGAGCAAAAACGGGCCCCCCCCGGCGCCCCCCCCCCCCAGTCGCTGATCCCCGCCGCTATCAACCGGGCCAGCATGCCGTGGTTCAGGTTCGGCGGCGTCTGGATGGCCATGTCTGCACCGAATATCAGGCGCGCGACGGCAATGGTCCAGAGTAGTTCGGCAAAGGGCGCGTCGGGTTTGTCCGCCATCAGCGTGCCCGGCTTGGCACAAAAATTCTGGATGATGATTTCCTGAATATGGCCATACTCGTCGCTGATATCGCGCAGGGCCAGCAGGGACTCAATGCGCTCGCGCCGGGTTTCTCCAATACCGATTAATATGCCGCTGGTATAGGGGATTTTCAGCTGGCCCGCCAGGCGGAGCGTCAGTAAACGCACTTCGGGTTGCTTGTCCGGCGAGCCGTAATGGGGCTGGCCTTTTTCACAGAGCCTGGGCGACACCGACTCGAGCATTATGCCCTGAGAAACGGACACTGCACGGCAGGCTTTCAATTCGCTTTCGTCCATCACGCCGGGATTCAGATGCGGCAGCAGACCGGTTTCCTCAAATACCAACCGCGCCATGGCGACCAGATATTCTGCAGTGCTTTCATAACCCAGCTCGGCCAGAGCTTCACGCGCGGCCCGGTAACGCAACTCGGGTTTATCACCCAGGGTAAACAGGGCCTCGTGACAACCGGCTGCGGCGCCCTGACGCGCCACCTGCAGAATCTGCTCGGGCGTCATATACGCCTGATCCAGTGTGCGTGGCGGCTGCGCAAACGTGCAGTAATGACAGACGTTGCGACACAACTGAGTCAGCGGGATAAATATCTTGCGCGAGTAGGAAACCAGGCCATCATCTGCGCTGTCGCGCAAGGCCGCAGCGCGCGCCATCAGCCCGTCGAGATCGACCTCACCAGCCAGCGCCAGGGCCGCGCCCGGGCTCAGCCGCTCATCGCTCAGGACAGGCGCCATGCTGTTCATCCGGTTTGCCTTCCAGGTATTACCGGAGTTTCCTGGATTCGTGCCACAACGCCACTTTTCTCCAGATATTCCTGGGTTCGACAGGTCACTGGCAGGGCCGCCAATGCCCTCAAGTCTGCGATTGTATCGATATCCAGCGCAAAGGCCGGGTGTTGAAAAAGCGTCGGAGAGGAACCTGCCTGCTCGGCCAGTTCGATATGACGCCGGCAACTATTATGTCCAAAAGCGGTCACGATCGCCCGTAGCGGCGACAACATCAAAGCGTTGGTGCCGCCGTCGCTGGCCGCGGGATTCAGGCTGATCCCCGGGCGCTGGTGGCACCGCCGCATCGCGTCAATCGCGTCAGGCGTGACCAGGGGGATATCGGCGGGCAGCAAAAGGACATCCGATACGCCCATGTCTTCCACTGCCTGGATACCTTGGGCGAAAGCGGCGTTCAGCGCGGTGCTACCCGGGCCCTGGGTATCCGATGCTTCGGCCAACACCATAGCGCCAAACCCGGTGGCCAGTTTTTTCACAGCGCTATCGCTAGTCACAACCACAACCCCGGACACGCTATCGCTAGCCACTAAGGCTGAGAGCACATCCTCGACCATAAGCGACATCAGTCGGGCACGCTCCGCGGCTGAGAGCACCGTCGATAAGCGCTGTTTAGCGCGGGCAATGGATTTAACGGCGATGACGGCTTTCATGAATTCTGTTTATCCTGGATCATGCTGATCTATCTTGCTTGTCAGACTCTTGTCGGCCTGATTTTGGCATTGGCAGTTGACGCTCGTCGCCACCCGACATTTTTTCGGTAGCCAACATCGCACAGCATCCGACATCGCGAACAAGAGTGCCAACAGGTTTTCGAGCCAAACCGCCAGATACTGGTCGCCACATAATAGCACCAATTGGATCCACTACCTGTAACCCTCGATCCGCTACTCTGGCCGCCCCGAGCCCAGCTGGAGGGAGATTCCGCTCAGGCAGCGACACACCGGCCGGCCAGCGCCAGCACCTGTTCGGCCAGAGCGATTTTCCTGTCGAGATTCACCATCAGGGTGTCGCCGATGCTGACGTGCGGTACCAGGCGCTCAATAGTACGCTTACAGGCTGCATCCCGCTCATCCAGAACAAAGCCTTCGAGCAATCCAGCGTAGTGTGTCACCACCGCGGCAGGCGTGACCGCCACATTCAACTCTGCCATCATTTTTGCCGTCGGACCTTTGACGGCAGCGCCACCGACGATGGGTGAAATAGCGACAACGGGCGCGGTACAGCGAGTCAGGGCTTCTCGTAAACCCGGTAAAGCCAAAATCGGATCGATGCTGACAAAGGGATTGGACGGGCAAATGACCACGGCCTCGAGCGCCGGGTTTTGAAGGGCCTCGACAATACGCGAGTGGGGACTGGCCCGATCGATTCCCTGGAAACGAAATCCGGTCACCGCAGGCTGGCAGCGCTCTCTGACAAAGTAGTGCTGAAAAGCCAGCTCTCCTTCCTTTGTCGCCACCTTGGTCGCCACCGGGTCGTCGCTCATCGGCACGATATTTACCGTTACGCCCAGCTTGCACGCAAAATCGGCAGTAATATCGCTCAGCGTTTCACCGTCGCGCAGGCGTCGCGTGCGCTCGACATGCAACGCCAAGTCTCTGTCGCCGAGAAAAAACCAGTCTTCGCCACCCAGGGACGCGAGCGCGGCCATGAACTCGCCGGTTTCCCCGGCCCTGCCCCAGCCAGTTTCCGGGTTCACGACACCGGCCAGGGTATAGCTCACGGTATCTATATCCGGACAAACCCGCAGGCCGAGGTGGTCGAAATCATCGCCGGTATTGACCACGACCATCAGGTCTTCTCCGGCTACGATATGGCTCAGGCCGAGCACCAGCTTGGCACCGCCGACGCCGCCACACAACGCCAGCACACGCGGCGAAGCCTGACTCATGAGCGCAGGCTCACCAGATACTGGCTCGCGGGGACAAAGCCTCGACCAAACGCAGTCATCGAAATAAGTCCCGCTCCCGGGGCCGCAACAGGGCGGCGGCACTGTTGTAATTTTTCGGACCCAGTGCAGCCAGGTCGAGGCCGCGCACCAGTACCACCGGCTGCCCCTCGTCGCCCTCTCCCTGGACAATGGCTGCGGCACTGGCAAGTTCATCGGCAAGTGCAACTTCGGTCACTTCCAACGTACGACCGAACAGGTCGCTTTCGCCGCGCCGATCTTGCAGTGCGGGCAGTCCGGCAGCGCCAAGAGCCAGCCCCACCGTACCGTTGCGCCAGGCACGACCGACGCTGTCGTTGACGATTACGCCAATATTGACGCCGAAAATATTGACGACCTGGCGACGCAACTGGTCGGCAAAGATATCAGGCGCCTCCGGCAGCAAGAGTACGCGCTGCTCCCCGGAGGCACCGCACTCGATATTTGACGCATCAATACCCGCGTTGGCCATGACATAGCCCAACTTGTGTTCGACGATCAAAACCCCCGGACAATGGCGTACGACGGCATTGGATTCACGCAATATCAATTCGACCACCCGCGGGTCTTTATCGACCTCTATCGCCAGATCGCGGGCGCGCGCTGACGGCTCGACCTGGCCGAGCTCGACAAAGCGATTCTCCGCCTTGGACAACACCTTTTGCGCGACCACCAGCACATCGCCGGGCTCGAGCACAAGGTGCTGACCGGCGAGCGCAGACATGATCAGTTGACCCAGATCATCGCCCGGCGCCACCAAAGGAAAGTTCTTCAGTGCGATCAGCTGTAATTGATCGAGCGGCATGGCCGGCGCGGGCTTTAAGCGCGAAACAGACGTGGCGCCTTCAGGCCGCCGGCGTGCCGGTAATACGAAAACCGGACCCGGGGATTTTATAGCGGCGGTTGAGCGTGATTAGCACCGAAGTCATGGCTTCCGCCACCACGGCATTGGCGATCGGCCCGGCGTGCCAGCCTTTCATGCCAGCAGCCTCGGTCAGACCTACCACTATCTGACAGGCGTCTTTGTCGTCGCCGCAAACCAGCACATCACAATCGGGATCGTGGCTCAGGTCGTTGAGGTGGTCGGCGGCAACATTCTGGTATGCCGACACCACGCGAACGTCGCTACCCAAATAAGCCTGGGCGCGCGCACTGGCGCTACCGCCCTCCGGCAACTGCACTGTCCCGACTTTTGGCGGTACCAGCGGCACGGTGACATCGATAAAAATCTTGCCCTGCACCGCGTCCCTGATGGACTCCAGCGTGCTTTGATGATTGGCAAAGGGCACCGTCATAACCACAATTTCGCCGGCTTCGGCCGCATCCTCGTTGGTCATGCCCTGCACCGCATGCGCAATATCATCGCGGGAATTGAGCTCGGCAGCAGCCGCAGCAGCCTTTTCCACAGTGCGCGATCCGATGATCACGGGGTATCCCGCTACCGCCCAGCGCAGCGCCAGGCCACCGCCCAGCGCACCACTGGCACCCAGAACAGCAATCAGGGGTTTATTTTCGGTTTCACTCATCGAACGACTTCCTTAATGCAAAGCAAGCATATTCCGCCCGGCACGCAGGCCGGAAAACAAGTATTCAGGAGCAACGCGCTTTCAACTCCGGCATCACTTCTTTAGCAAACAATTCGATACTATTGCGCGTGCGCCGTGGGTCTGCCCCAGGCAGGGACATCATCAGCGTCAGATGCGTGCCGGGGGACTCCTGATGCGCGGCTGTTAGTTCCTCAAGCACGCTTTCGGGGTCGCCAATAATAGCGGAGCGACCAAAACTTTCACAATATTGAGTTGTGCGCAGTTCATCCGGCGACGGCACCCTGACCTCGGCAATACCATCGCCGGTCACGTCCCCGGACTCCTCCGCCCAGGCCTGATACTGTGCCATAACATGGTTGAGCGGCCGGGCGCAGTCTTCCCAGGCCCTGTCTCTGGTTTCAGCCACATAACACATCAACAGGTGTCCAATATTGAAATCTGCCGGGTTGCGCCCGTGGCGCTTTAACGCCTCGATGTATTTCAGCCGATGCTCCACAGCGCCGACAGAGGCCAGGTGACAACCCAGTCGCGCCGCACGATCGAGCGCTTTATCACCACGGGCGCCGACCCAAACGGGAAAGGGCTGTTGCACAGGCGGGGGGAAAATCTGCGCATCGCTAAACTGATTAAAGCGCCCGTCGAGGTTGATTTTTTCTCCGGCCAGCAGCGACTGGACAACCGGCAGGCCCTCGGCAAAGCGCGCTGCGCGCTCGCTGGAAGGAATACCCATCCCGGTAAATTCGCCCGGTCGATAGCCCAGGCCCATGCCCAGGTCAAAACGCCCGTTAGAGATGACATCCACAGTCGCCACGTCCTCGGCAACTCGAATCGGGTTGTGCAGTGGCAACAACATGACGTAACTGCCAATCCGGATTTTTTCAGTTCTCGCCGCAATGGCGGCGGCGATTGGCAGCAGCGACGGCGAATAACCGTCTTCAACGAAATGGTGTTCTGTCAGCCAGACGTGATCGTAACCCAGCGCTTCCAGCGCTACCGCGTGATCCAGCTCCTGCTGATAAATATCGGTCCAGCTCGAGCGATTAAAAGGCGGATTGCGAAACATAAAAATAATGCCGATATCCAGCATATCCCCTGCTCTCCCGGTAGCCTATTGGGCTTATCGTCGTTATATTGCCTGAACAACTTAAACCGCCACCGACGGGATTACAATGTCGGCGACAATGCGTCTAGGCTTTGGGCGATACGCTAGGGCCTGTTAATCCTAGCCACTTTGAATAAAGTACTCTAAATTCGCACGCAATCAGGAACCGAAAATGAAACTTGGCTTGATGACCGGTTATTCCGGCAGCACCCTTAAAATACCCCTCGATATCATCAAACACGCGGAAAATCTGGGTTTCGATTCCGTCTGGACCGCCGAGGCCTACGGCGCCGATGCCGTGACCACGGCAACCTGGATCCTGGCCCATACCAGCAAGATCAAGGTGGGCACCGCCATTATGCAGATGCCGGCTCGCAGCCCCGCCATGGCGGCGATGACCGCGATGTCGTTAAACCATTTGTCTGGCAATCGTTTTATTGTCGGTCTCGGCGCATCCGGCCCACAGGTAGTCGAGGGCTGGCACGGCGTACCCTATGGCAAGCCGGTAACGCGACTCAAAGAATATATCTCTATCATGAAGCAGATATTCGCACGCGAAGCGCCGGTCACCTTCGACGGCGAAATGTATCAACTGCCTTACCGGGGCGAGGGCGCTACCGGTCTGGGCAAGCCTCTGAAAAGCATTCTGCACTGCCACCAGGACATACCAATCTTTTCCGCCAATATCACGCCTGCGGGGGTCCGTGCGGCTGCCGAAGTGGCCGATGGCTTCTTCCCGGTGTGGATGGACCCCGAGCAATTTCACGTATTTGAAAAGCCGATTGCAGAAGGTCTGGCTGCCGCTAAGGGAAAATCCCTAACCGACTTTGAGATCGCCCCTTTCGTGCGAGTTGTTCTCGGTGACGACATCGAAAAATGCATGCGCCCGCTTAAAGACAACATGGCGCTGTATATTGGCGGCATGGGAGCACGCAGTAAAAACTTCTACAATGATTACGCCAAACGGCTCGGGTTTGAGGAGCAGGCAGTAAAAATTCAGGATTTGTACCTGGATGGCAAGAAAACCGAAGCTGCGGCCTGTGTGCCCGACGAACTGGTCGATGCCTGCCATCTGGTCGGTCCCGCTGATCGTATTCGCGACCGCGCCCAGCGCTGGCTCGAAGCCGGCAAAGCGGGACATGTGACGACCATGCTCCTCGGAGCGGATACGACAGCCGAAGGTCTGGAGTTGCTCGCCGGCATCGTCGGATAAACCCAAAGCGCCGGGTAGCCACCCGGCGCCCCCGCGGGCGAAGCCACGTTGTGGGTGGGCCCGCGCCGACAATCTCGTAGCATCAGCCCGTGAATTCCTGCACCATCGCCCAGGCGCGGTCGGCACGGTTGCGACATTCGTCGGCGTATTCCAGCGCTTTTTGCGAACTGGCGTTACCATCCAACCCTCGTTTGTACACGCCCTGAACAATAGCGGCGGAGCGAAACAGGTTGTAAATAACGTAAAACTTCCAGTGCTCTATTCGCTTGCGACCGGAAGCTTTGCAGTATTCCGCCACCATCTCTTCTTCTGAAGGAATGCCCAGGCTCTCCCGGTCCGGCCCACGCAGCCGAACCTCGCCATAAAAATCCGCGTTGTATTCCATACAGCAGTAACCGAGGTCGGCCAGTGGATGGCCCAAAGTGGACAGCTCCCAATCGAGGACGGCCACGATACGGGGCTCTGTGGGGTGAAAGATCATGTTGGCAAGCCGGAAATCACCGTGGGCAATGGTGGTCTCATCGGATGTCGGCAGATGTGCCGGCACCCATTCCAACAGCTTTTCCATACTTTCCAGATGCTTGGTTTTAGAAGCGTTGTACTGTTTTGTCCAGCGCGAGATCTGCCGCTCGTAATAATTACCGGGGCGGCCAAAGGTTTCCAGCCCCACTGCCCTGTAGTCCACGGCGTGAATCGCGGCAAGTACGCGCATCATGTCGAGATACATTTCCCGACGCTCTTCGCGCTGGCAGCCAGGTAGCAATATGTCCGAGAAAATACGCCCGGCCACCAACTCCATGACGTAGAACTTGGTACCGATCACCGACACATCCTCACAAAGAGCGCACATCTTTGGTACCGGTACCGGAGTCTGCCACAACGCGTCCATGATGCGGTATTCGCGATCCACCTGGTGCGCCGAGGGCAGTAACTCTCCAGGCGGCTGCTTGCGCAGTACGTACTCGCCCGAGGGCGAAGTCAGCTTAAATGTGGGATTACTTTGTCCGCCATCAAACTGGAGGATAGCCAAAGGGCCCCGAAAACCCGCCACATTGGCCTCGAGAAAATTCAGCAGGGCCTGCTGGTCAAATTCGTGACCAGCACGCACGGCAGTAAGTTCGGTGGCAGTATCGCTAGACGCAGCATTGCTCATGGTCTTGTTCACTGATAGTTTGTTATTCAACAGATGCTCAAGAGCATAGCGCTTGAAGCGAACCGGCGCAAAATGGGAGACTGTCCTGTAACGTTTTAAGTAAGTCGCATCGCAATGACCATACAACGCAGAATCGCCATCACCCTGCCGGCCGGCCCGCGCGTTCAAGATACCATCGATCGCGCGCAATGGGCCGAGGCTGAGGGCTACACCGACGCCTGGTTTGCTGACGCCGGAGCACCCGATGCCCTGACCCTGGCGGCGGCTTTGGCAAGAGAAACCAACACACTTCGACTCGGGGTTGCCGTCACGCCGGTGTTTACGCGAACACCGGCCGTTCTCGCCGCAACAGCGAATACCCTGGCACAACTCATGCCGGGACGTTTTGTACTCGGCCTTGGCTCATCGAGCCAGACCATGATGGAAAACTGGCATGGCCAGACCTTTGACAGACCGCTGACACGAGTAAAGAACACCGCCCTGATGGTGCGCGCCATGCTGGCCGGACAAAAAACAGCTTTCGACCTGGACGGTTTACGTAGCCATGGTTACCGCCAGGAAGCGATCGAACCGGCCCCTCCGATTTTCATCGCGGGGCTGCGGGCAAAGATGCTTGAAATGGCCGCCGAAGTCGGCGACGGCGTTATTATCAATTTATGGCCCCGACGCGCACTGCGAAAAATTATCGACCACATCAATGCCGGCGCCAAAGCCGGCGGCAAACCTGCCGGCGTCGAAGTCGTCAATCGGGCGATGGTTCTGGTAACCGACGATAAACCCGCCGCCCGCAACCTGTTTCGAGCAGCCTTCGCGCCCTATTACGCCACTCCGGTTTATAACGCTTTTCTCGCCTGGGCCGGATTTGACGATGTGGCGCGGAACATCGCCGAGGGTTGGGCTGCCCGCGACCGCACTAAAACCAGTAATGCTCTAAGCGACGATATGGTCGACGAAATCGCTGTTATCGGCAACGAAGACGAATGCCGGGAGCGCATCGCGGCTGATATGGCTGCGGGTATTCACACCCAGATAATCGCCCCGTTGGCGGGTGCCACCGACAATGATGTGCAACGCACACTGGCGACTTTTTCTCGGAAGGATTTTCCTTACGGGGAGTGAAGCATGGCTATCGGTATCGGCCTGGGCATGGCCCGGTTTCCCTTTGAGCACGTAGAGAATTTCTGGCGCTGGGTAGAGCAATGCGAAGCCGGTGGCGTCGATTCCCTGTGGCAAACCGATCGCCTGGTATCCACCGAACCTTTTCTGGAATGCATGACCACACTTGCCGCAATCGCCGGCGCCACCCGCCGCATCAAATTCGGCATGAACGTGGCATCAGTGGCCCTGCGCGACCCACTGGTGCTGGCCAAAGAATGTGCCACGATAGATTACCTGAGCCAGGGGCGGCTGCTGCCCGCCTTCGGCATCGGTACCGTCAACGCGCCGGAATGGCATGCGACGGGACGAGAAACCCGTGGCCGGGGCCAACGCACCGACGAAGCACTGGAAATCATCGCTGCTTTATGGCGCGGAGAATCGGTGAATTTTCGGGGAAAATACTACAACTACCAGGATGCCGTCATATCGCCATTACCAGTGCAGCAACCCTTACCACTCTGGATCGGTGGCAGTAGCGAAGCAGCGATTCGCCGCACAGCAAAAATCGGCACCGGGTGGCAGGCGGGACTGGAATCGCCGCGGCGCGCAGGCATTGCAAAGAAAGCCATCGTTAAAGCTTTACGGGAAACCAACCGGACTATTGACGACGACCACTACGGCACAGGCTTCTTTTTCCGCTTTGGCAGCGTCGATGACCCGGCCTGCCAGCGCGAGCTTGCACGCTTCCAAAAACTCGCGCCAAAGCAGGATTTGTCGCATACGCTCGCTGTCGGCAGCCACCAGATCAGCGAGCGCATAAAGCAATACGCCGACGAAGGCATCGCCAAATTTGTTCTGCGACCGCTGGGTGAAAACGACCGGGATTTGTCGGTGCAAACTTCGCGGTTGCTTGACGACGTGCTGCCGAAAATAAGCGGCTGAAATCAGGTTTTTACTATCCGGCACTTATCGAAAAAATAAGTGCCTATCGTCTAAAACTGTAGGCGGGCACAGGCACTACAGAAATATATCCAGGCAAAAATAGCGCCCAACATAGAACCTCATTCGGCGCCCAGCACCTTTATATTCCTCGTACCCTTATGTTTCTCATACCCTTATGTTTCTCATACCTATATTCTTAGTATCTTCGCTTGCTGCCTGCCGTTGATATATTTTTCCGAAAACAACTCAACCGGCAAGGGTTTTGAGTATAGGAAACCCTGATGAACGGAGCATCCGAGCTTAATGAGTAGTTCTGCCTGGGAATCGGTTTCTACACCCTCCGCGACGATTCTTAAACCCAGGTTTTTACCGATGGCGATGATACTCGAAACAATAGCCTCGTCATTTGGGTCATCGATGATATCGCGGACATAGGTCTGATCGATCTTAAGTTCGTCAAAAGGCAGATTTTTAAGATAGTACAGCGACGAGTAGCCGGTACCGAAATCGTCAATCGATGTTTTCACCCCCAAAGCCTTGAGCTCGTATAGTTTGGCGACAGTATCGTCGAGATTTTCGATCAGAACACCTTCGGTAATTTCGAGCGTGATCCATTCCGGCTCAACATTATAGCGGGCCACTATCGCCTTTATAGATTCAGAGAAATTCGACCTGCGAAACTCGATCGGACTGACATTCACAGAAACGCTAATACACTGTCCTCGAGGCTGGCCCTTATTCCAAACGGCTAACTGTTGGCATGTTTCCTCCATGACCAGTTGACCGATATCGACGATAAGTCCGGTTTCCTCCGCCACGGGAATAAATTCTGCGGGGGAAATGAAGCCCTTTTCAGGGTGTTGCCACCGAATCAGGGCTTCCGCGCCGACAACGCCCCGATCGCGGGATATCTTGGGTTGATAAAACAACTCCAGCTGACTTTTTTCTAACGCAAGACGAAGATCGCGCTCGATTTCTAGCCGGCTATCCGCCGAGGTCTGAAGCTCAGCGTGATAAAAAGCCACTGCATTCCGGCCATTTTTCTTGGCCTGATACATGGCCGCATCTGCATGGTGGACAAGATCTACCGCCTGGTCACCGTCACTTGGAAACAGGGTTACGCCAACGCTTGCCGTGAGGTGGTAATAATGGTCACCCACCTGGTAATTTCCTGACAGGTTTTCCTGGATTTTTGCAGCCACCCGGCTCGCGCCTTTTGCAGCCTGATCGGTATTGGTGCCTGTGGACGGCAAGACAACGACGAATTCATCTCCGCCGATTCGCGCAACCGTATCCTCTTCCCGTGTGCAACGGCGCAGGCGCTCGGCAACATGCGTTAACAGGATGTCGCCCTTGCTGTGCCCTAAACTGTCATTAAGGAGCTTGAAACGATCCAGGTCGATAAACAGCAAAGCGCCGATCTGGCCTTCTCTCTCGGCATGATAGGCCGCCTGCTGCAGACGATCCTGCATTAGACGCCGGTTGGCCAGCCCAGTGAGCGGATCAAAATATGCCAGACGCTCGATTTCTTCTTGTGCTGTTTTCAGGTCAGTGATGTCGGCGACAGCCCCCCGCAGCACCAGGGGGTTACCGTAAATATCCGTCTCCATTTCCGCCTGGGTGTTTGTCCAACGCATTTCGCCGTCTTGCCGCCGGATCCGGCACTCCAGTTTGAAGCCTTCCCTGGAAGCAAAGGCTTGCTCAAAGGCGGCGATAACCTCAGCCTGGTCGTCTTCGTGAATAAATTCCAGAATTCCGTCGTAGTGATCAGCGAGACGATCCTGTTCTATTCCAAGGACTTCTTCAGTATTACCGGACCAATGCATCTCTTTGCTCTCGACATCGATCTCCCAGCTGACAATGCCGTAGGCCCGGCTCGACATACGAATTAATTTTTCGGTCTGGGCCAGTTCGCGCAGTAGCGATTCCCGCTCCCGCTCGTGCCGCTTGCGCTGACTAATATCTCGAACGTTAACCAGGATCACTCTCTCACTGGCAATCTGCGCACTAGACAAGCTGGCTTCCACCTCAACAGATTTACCACTCAAGCCAGTAAGCGCCCACTCGACGGGCTTACCGTACTTCGTATCCGCTATAGAACCTTCCCCGTGAGAGCCAAGCTCCGCGACAACCGAGCGAAGTCTTTCCTTTGAGCTGCTGCCATCTGGCTGAAACTCGGGCGTGAAATCCATGATACCGCGCCCGATGATGTCTTCCTTATCCGCATCGAGCATACGTGAAATTCGCGTATTGCAATCGACGATACCGCTCTTGCCAACAATCAGTACGCCATCGTACATTGACTCGACCAGCGCCTGGTAAGTGTTTTCCGCCGTCTCCAGGCTGGTAATGTCCTGCAGGTTGACTATGAAGTGGCTGGGCTCGCCCGATTTGCTACGCTGTACTCGAACAGTTTCCAAAAACGATTTAAAGGTTCCGGATTTATTCTTGCGCACGGTGCGGCCGGAATACCCATCGTCGGTAGCAAAATTGGTCGAAAGGAATTCGAGATACCCCTTATCACGCTGAGAGGCATAGAGATCGGGCAGCTTCAAGGAATAAAATTCTTCCAGTGAGTAGCCGCTCAATGAGAGCACGGCAGCATTGGCACGAACAACTCGCTGCTCAGCGTTAGCGATAAGCTGAGGTCCACCGGTCTCAAAGGATAACACCGCAAGTTCGCGTTCTTCCCGGGCTTTGATCTGTTCCGTGACATCGCGAAACACAAATACCGCACCCTCGCCCTGGCCATCTTTGTCTGTAATCGGTGCAGTACCGCCAGAAATCCACAATAGATTGCCGGATCGTGTTTTTAACCGCGCCTGAGCCAAGGGGATTTTTTTCTTCGATTGCAAGATTCTCGCCAATTCCTTTGACAGGTCCTCACCTGTTTCCACGTGGCAGAAAGGCAGCACTTCGGATATCGGGCGCCCCACCGCCTCCGACCGGGGCCATCCGGTCAAGCGCTCAGCAACACCATTCATTCGTTCAACGGTGCCATGAGAATCGGTTGCAATAACAGCATCGGCCATAGACTCTAAAATTCTATCGAGGCGCTGCCGATTGTGGTGAAGGTCATCGAGAGTCAAGCTCAAATCCCGACTCATTTCGTTAAAGGTTTTCCCAAGGTAAGCTACGGGCCCGGCACCGCGAACTTCGATGTCTGCAGCACTGCCCCTTTTGAATTCCTCTACACCTCGTGTGATTGCCATGATGGGCTCTGCAAGGCGGGCCCTTACAAACCGAATCAGGATCAAAAGTGCCGTTAGGGCGATAATCGAAAAATAACCCATCTGTTTCAGCACGGAGGCATTGATTTCGTCGAGCCAGTGACTGTAGTCCAGATCAATGAACAGAATTACCTCTTCAGCGCCACCGAACAGGGTGCTGGCAGAATGCAAGGGTATGCGATGAGTGGCATGCAGCCCTTGAAGCCTATGGCTATCCCTTTCGCTTATACCTTCAAGACTGTGAAAATTCTTCTCGGTCAATACCAGTTGACCGTCCACAGCGCCGTTGCCAAGGGCATGAGCTAGTTCAGCCACATCAAAATGCATGAACGAAGACGCCGCCTGCCGGCCTTTCAGATCGGGATCATTGGCAAATAGCACTTTGCCAGCGGAATCGATAATTGCCAGATCAACCAGACCAGGGTCGTCGTTGAAACCGCTTATCAAAATTTCAAGGGTATCAGCGTGTTGGGAATGCAATTCACTACCGATTACCTGTTTTATTCGCTTGATATGCGAATTCCAGACATCCGTATATCCCCTGATATACGTCGACGTCATGTTATTCCTTTCAATGAGCGCCCACGCGCCTATGCAGGCGGCAAAGATAGCTATCGCCAAAAGTGGTAGCGTTAAACGAAAATCCAGCTTGTAACGGTCAGCATGCATTCTAAATCGAATCTTAAATGTTATTGAATTCGCGCAACTCCACCGCGCTACGACGTTACTAGCAAAAACGTTACGAGCAGAAACGCGTAAAAAAACACCCCTCCTGATCGAATAGACGGACCCGCTATCCACTCGGGAAGGCACTCAAGTCAATGTTTAGAATTCTAGGTAGAAAACCAACCTAACCATAGGGCTTTATTATGGTTTTGATAACCATGCCGCATATTGTATATAGATTATGCTGAATACGAGCCTTAACAGGCGCCACTGGAAGGTTTGCACCCACGGAGATTGATAGAAAATTGAGGATTATATAGTAACCGACTGATTAATATGGAATTTTAAATTCTCTGTGGCGGTTAACCGATTTAACCACGTTGCGGCGCGGTCAAACCGGTTGCGCAAGCGCTTTTTCGCTTACATATGCTTTTTCAACTCCAGACGGGCAATCTGGTTGCGATGCACTTCGTCTGGGCCGTCGGCAATACGCAGTATCCGCGTATGGGCCCAGGCGCGCGCCAGACCCACGTCTTCGGTGACGCCACAACCACCGTAAACTTGTATGGCATCGTCGATGATTTGGAGCGCAATATTGGGTGCCGCTACTTTAATCATGGCAATTTCCATACGCGCCACTTTATTACCCACCGTGTCCATCATATGCGCCGCTTTCAACGTCAGCAGTCGGGCCATTTCGATGTTAATGCGCGCGTCGGCAATGCGCTCTGACCAAATGCCATGCTCGGAAAGTTTCTTGCCAAACGCCACCCGGCTCATAGCGCGCTTGCACATCAGCTCCAGGGCGCGCTCAGCCACGCCGATGACGCGCATACAGTGGTGAATGCGCCCCGGGCCGAGTCGCCCCTGGGCAATCTCGAAACCACGCCCTTCACCCAACAGCATGTTACTGGCGGGGTTCCGGTATTTGGG
>OBJS01000237.1_pt1 | contig 14756 bp, 19 predicted proteins | sample 1519851 | NCBI WGS metagenome assembly OBJS01 (sample SAMN03019806, study PRJEB22545) | beach sand metagenome | biome: beach; feature: sea beach; material: beach sand | place: USA: Municipal Pensacola Beach, FL | collected 2010-10-20 | depth 25-47 cm m
TAAAACTATTAACAAACCGTTGAAAAAGTCAGTGTACCGCTCCCGAAGACAGGATTTTTTTCAGAGCCCTCCTTTTTGCATACAGAACACACACCTCTAAAAATCCACAAAAACGACCCCATTATTAACTCTGGAATAACTATCAATACGATAGAGGCTATAGCCATAAACTCAGCGTCTCTGTTGGAAGATAAGATAAAAAGTGAAAGGATTATTCCTGAGGATTGAAAAAACCACTTTAAAAGGGCTAAAAGCCTAAGGAGAACAACGCTCACAACACTCATCTTCTTTTTTTCCCGTCTTTGTATCCATCCATGTAGTCTGGGTCGTTTGGATAAGCACACTTCTTCTTATTGTACCCGTCGTAATACCCCTCATCATACATAGCTGCATCTTGCAAACCCTGCTCGTATCCATCTCGATATTGTTGGCTAGAAAACCTCGTAGGGGCACTTCCTTCTTCCCAAGCAGACTCATAGCCATCGTCATAATCATACCCAGAGTTACCGTCGCAACCCGTCAGCAACAAAGAAAAAACGGGAACTATAGCTAAAAAGAAGAGAAGTTGATTCTTAGGTTTAATTTTCATTAGAATCCCCCTTGAACCACCCCTTTACCTTATAGAAAAGACCTGCGATAGCCGCAAAAATAACGCCCCACAACTTTTTGAGACCAAGAAGAATACCACCAGACTTTACTATCTTCCCACCAACCGTAGCGGCAACAAGAGAAGCTATTCCATAAGAAGCAACCTTGTCTCCTTTAGAAAAATCAGAGTATCGGTATCCAGGGTCAAAGCTATGAGAGCGTAACATTACATCCAATTCGCCGCCGAAAGCCTTGTAATTCTCCCTATCCGTAACCCAAACAACTTTCTCAAACCCCTTTCTACCAAGCCTTAAAGCCACTGAATTAATAACGCTTTCACCAGTATTTTCATTAATAGCATCAATAGCCCAAAACACAGTATTTGTGTGCTTATCTAGCACAGGTTCTTGCACCCAACCAAGCACCCTTAAAGTAGAAAGACCCTTGCTTCTTTTTTTGACATTTGCCTTTTCTGTATTTTCCTGAATTGACCTCAAAAGAGAACTAGAGTTTACGGAATTCCAATCGCTTATGGACACATAACCATCATTGAAACAGGAAAAGTAAATAGAGTTTTGAAAATCATCTGAAGCAACAAAAGCCTCAAGTTTGTTGTCTCTTTCACACTCTACTGCTTCATGAAACTTTCTTGCGTCTTCACCAATAAAGGCAATATATCCCTCAGGAACCGACAAAGTAGACTTTGAAAGAGAGAGTCGATATTTACCCTCATATTTCCAATCAAGACTTTCGACAACATCACAAATAGCTTCCTCAGCTTCACTAAGAGGCTCTTCGGCCATCAAGCCAAAAGAATAAATACCACCTATTGCCAAAGCAAAAAGGAATAAGATATGTTTTTTCATTAGATTCCGCTCGTTTTGTAAAATTTAAACCATTAAAACAAAGCAGTATACACACATCCTACAAAAAGCGCAAATACATGTATTTAAGACAATGCAATTATTACCGCGATCAACTAAAATGTTGTCTTTACATGGAATAGCTATATTAAGGGGATTCCCGTGAATATTTCACTTCGCCATTACCAATCAGAGGCTATCTCAAAAACCATAGAGTCATTTGAACGAGGTTTAACCAGACAACTCCTTACCCTTCCGACGGGGAGCGGCAAAACAATCATCATGGCCGCCCTCGCCAAACAGCTAGGCAAACGCACCCTTTTACTGGCTCATCGAGAAGAGTTGATAACCCAAGCAATTGCCAAGTTTAAGCTTATCTGGCCAGAGGCTGAAATAGGGGTCTGCATGGCAGAGCAAAACGAGCCAGACAAGGAGGTCGTCTTCGGAAGCGTTCAATCTTGCTCTAGAGATGCCAGGCTAAATCAGCTCAAAGGAAACGATTTTGACCTTCTTCTCATTGATGAGGCTCATCACGCAAACTCTCCCTCTTACCTTAAAATTATCGAGTCTCTAGGTTTTGGAGGCAAAGACCCATCGAAGCTTTTAGTCGGTGTAACGGCAACACCCATGCGCTCTGATGATAAAGAGCTAGGGGACATCTTCGAAGAAATAACCTACAGCATCTCAATAGGAACCATGATTCGAGCAGGCTACCTCAGCCCAGTCAACGGAAGGAGAGTGCTAACAAAAACCTCAATTCAGGGGGTTCACAATAGGGCAGGGGATTTCGCTATAGGAGAGCTTTCAGAGGCTATCAACACGCCAGAGAGAAACCAGTTCATTGCCGAAACCTATCGAAAGCACGCCAGCAATCGAAAGGGGGTTGCTTTCTGTTGTGACGTTCAACATTGCAAAGACCTCGCAGAAGCCTTCAGAACGGCTCAGATTCCAGCAAAGGCGATTTATGGAGACATGGACAGCCTTGAAAGGAAAAGAGCCTTAGAGGAGCTTAAAAAGGGTCAAATCCAAATAGCAACCTCTTGCGGCGTCCTAACAGAAGGCTTCGATGAGCCGACGATTAGCTGTGTTGCTATGGCCAGACCCACCAAGTTCAAAGGACTCTACATCCAATGCGTCGGAAGGGGGTTGAGACTACATCCATCAAAGTCAGACTGCCTCGTCTTAGATTTCGCCGATGAGGGGCATAACCTTGAAATGGTCGCTTCTCTAGGAAGAACCATCCCTGAAGCTCAATATGTAGGAGAGGGGGGCGAAGCAGAAGAAAAGGAAAAACGAGCATTTTCAATTCAAATCAAAAGAGTTTGTGATGAGGAATTTGACATATTGGGAACGGCTCGCTTCATTTGGCTACCCATAGGAGACGATGAGTGGTCGCTAGCTGACGATGAAGGCAACGAAATTGTTCTCTATCCGAAGGATGGCGGCTACATCGCCAAGGCATACTGGAGGAGTGGAAAGGAACAGCTCCTTGTCGAATCTCCTCTTCCGATTGAGTATTGCTCAGGGACTTGCGAGGATTTTGCCAGGACTCACTTTAAGCTAAACTTTGCCTCAACCGAGTCGCCATGGCTAAGCAGTGAAGAGCCGCCAACCGAAGGGCAAAGAGCCTTTCTTGAGAAGAAGGGAGCTTCAACACAAGGCATGACAAAAGCTGTAGCATCCATGAAGATTCGAGAAATCATCGCTAAGCAAAGGAAGCAATACCGCACCATGAGCAACGAGCCAATAACGACCAAACAGGCGTATTTCTTGAAGGAAAGGGGAGTGAACCCAGAGGGTATGAGCAAACTGGATGCGGTAAGGGTTATCGGTAAAATCAAAAAAGAAAGTAATGTAGTTAATGCATAAAATACCAGTATTTGTTGTAATGAAGATTTTAGGAGTATATGCGCATGGCTAAAAAGACAAAAAAGGCACTGGCTGACGTTTGCTTCCCTGTGCCACAGAATTTCGCCTTAACAACTGCAAGTGTCCCAGCGACAATAGAATCAAACGAGGTGGTAAAGAAAAGTTTATTCCAACAGACAATCAAGACCGCATACCAAATAAGTATACCATCTAGCTTTACTTCATCTTGGAACAGAGAAAAACCCTATCAACTCGTTTCAGAAGAGCAAATCGAAATGGTATCGAGTCTTTTTCAAGCCATCCAGCCCCAAGATGCGATTGAGGCGGCCCTTGCTCAGCAGTTCATTATTGTTCACCTACAGGCGATAGATTCAGCGAAATCAGGATTAAGCGACCGAGACATCAAAAAGCTTGAACTCTCACACCAAATCCTTGAAACGCTTCAGAAATATCGAAGCAAGGGAGCCCAACAGATTCAAGTTAACTACAACCATAATCAAGGCCAAATCAACAACATCAACATGGTAAAACCAGAGACAGCACCAACAACGATTGAGGGAGAGGTTTTATGAAAGAAGAGGTGTTCGAGCTGTCGGCCATAGACTTTTACGATTGGGATGAGTTGGACAAAATCAGAGAGAGGCGAGACAAAAAGGAAGTTAAGCTCATGGGCAAAGCTTTCAAGGGAGACAAGAAGGCTATGCAAGAGTTACAGAATCACAGAAAGCAAAATGAAGTTCTTAAGGAAAAATCCCGAAAAACAGGGTATTACTGGTATTAACGCATGGCTAGGTCGAAAAACAAAGATACACCCCCCAATCACGAGATAATAGCACCACAAGCTTTAACGCCTCTAATGCAAGCCTTCCATGTCGAATCAGAAGAGGTCGCACACAGCCTGATTGTGGAAGCGGCTAAGGCCATCGCCTTCACGGATGACCTGGTCTTTGGCTCAAAGGAACCTTCCGAAGAAGAGATTGAAGCTATCTCATCTTTGATGAAAGGTATTCAACCAAGGGACACGCTAGAGACCCTGTATGCCGCACAAATTGTCGCAACTCACATGCTCGGAATGAGAAAGCTCGCTTCGACCTATCACGAAGACCAGAGGTTAGGGTTAAGGATGCTTCAATTTTCCAACGAGTCCATGCAACAGTTGGAGAAGAAAAGGGGGGGAGGTGCGCAAAACATCTCCGTGACCTACAACTACAACGGAACGGGCAACGCTCTATCACAAACCGTCATCAAGGAGAAGTAAGATGCCAGTCAAAGGAGCTAGATTATGTGGAGCTAAATGCCGAACAAAAAACGGTGCTCCGTGTGAGGGGCCAGCCATGCAAAATGGGCGGTGTAGAATGCATGGCGGAGTCTTCTATAAGCGTGAAACTCACGGAAAAACGACAAAAAGAGCCAAAGAACAGCGCAAAAAGGAACGTGGGTTTCTCAAAGAATTGAAGGCTATCTCCAAGGAAATCAAAGACAAAGAATAGATATTTCCTGCCTCCTAATGCGCACGCACGAGACCCCTAGAAAACTATCCATTGGTGGGCAAGTTAACTCCCATGTGGAGTACAACGCAATTACCACAATCCACAACCGACTTTACGTTCCCTTAACGCAGACGCCTCAAAAATGCATTTTAAGGCCCATAGAGCGACTTTCTGGCTTTAGATGTGATTTTCTCTTCATTCAGAAGCATTGTTTGATTCTAGACCGTTTAAATGCGGTTCTCGTCGATTCGTGGTTTCCACCTCTGTGGGAACAGCTACCCTAACCGTTGAGTGACTGAGAGGGTTGGCATCTGTTGACTCCTGTTTACCAACCCAACCAATGAGTAATGCAACCTTAAGATTCGAAAGAGGTTGTTGTTTGGGTTGTGTTCATTGGAAACAACCAACCCCTTTAGAAAAAAAAAAAGGCCGTGCCGTTAAGGCAACGGCCCCATGCAAAGTATGTTATACTTTGTTAATTATAGGACTTCGATTTTAGGAGAGGGATTTGCAACAATAGGTGGTCGACTTTGCAACAATAGGTGGTCGACTTTGCAACAATAGGTGGTCGACTATTTACGAATTTTCGATTGCTACTGAACTTTTGTGAAGCGTGTCGAACTTTTCCTTGTTCAAGAAAAATTTATTTAAAGTTGTGACCGTTTTTCCTGGAGCAGTCTCGTGTTTACAAATCCAGCCAAGACCAAGGGCTATTTGGATGCACTTTGCGATTATCTGGTCTATTCTTTTCCAGTTTCTGCTTTTGACGTAACAGTCGAGCCTAAGACTGTTTGCTAGAGACTCACGGCTGACTTCCAGAGCCTCGGGCCAATCTTTTGGATGGCTTTTGCCTTTTTTCAGGTGAGCTTCATGGATAATCCAATCAAGAAAAACATAGGAATATTTTGAGGCATTCGGGAATTTTAGCTTTATTTCTTGGTACATATTTGCAGGCTTTAGAAGAAAATACTCATTGATTTGGTCAACCATCAAAGGGCATGGTTCGACCAGAAACCCCTTGTGCTTCTCTTTGATTTTTTCGGATTCTGCGTTTTCGCTTAGGTAATCGTCCTCTGACTTTGTCAACCCCTCCCAACCTTCGTAAATTCTTATGATTGGCGATATTGTTTGGATTCTGTCTATCAATTCTTTTCCATTTTCCCACCGCTTTCGCCTACTGATTATTAGGTGATTTTGGGTGTGTAAGTCTTTGAGTGCGCTTAAAGCTTCTTCAACTTCTTTTCCGCTAAATTCCCACTTACCTCTTGATGATTCGTGTTTTTTTACTCCGTATGCATCTAGATATTGGGCCCTACTCATTCTGATTCTTGGAAGGTATCCCGTGAACTTGAAATTGTTTTGTCCATCGAGTTCCGTTCCAGGTACGTTGCCTCTATATTTTGTTTCTTGAAGAATTTTTTGGATGGCATTTAGGGCGTGATGATGTTTTTTCTCTAAATTCAAGCCAATAACTTCTATAGGCGGTTTCCCGTCTTCATAAAAAGGCATTTTCATTTGAGGGTCAGGCTGTCTGCCGTGCTTTAATGATTCAAGGTGCATGGGGCTTTTTATGATAGGTATTTTTGGCTCTGTTAGAGGCTGTTCTATTTTTAGTTTGTCGACTTCATCGGTGGAGATTGAGAACGCTTTTGCTATTGATTGAAGAAGGGTGTTCCAGAAGGTCTTCTCTTGTCTCTTGGTAAGATTTTGATGGGCGTTGTTTAGGGTTTTTAGTCCAACGAATATCGGGAACCTTATTTCTTGCGTCTGTTTGACGACAAGAAGGGGGGTGAACATAACAAAAACAATCCCTTCGATTTCTTGCTTTTTTGATAAGAACTGCCCTTTGAATTTGATTGTTGAAATCGGGGTTCTTGTTTCCACTAGAATTTCTGGGAGGTTTCCATTTATTAGCTTTTGATATTCGAGGTATTCATCTGGAATATCAAATTCAATTTCGCTATTAGATATGGATATTCTATTTTTGTTTAGCAGATTTAAAATTTGTTCTTGTTTACTTTCAAGTGGTATCTGCGCAAGGACATTTGGTTGTTCTTTTGAAATTTTGTTTAACTTATCGTTTACTTCATTTTCTATATCTGGCCATTTTGCGTTAACTGGATAGCTAGTCTCAATAAATGGGTTTGTTTTGTCTGTGTGTTTTATATTAGGACTTAGTATCGCTTTTGAAAGGTTGCTTATTGCATTGAATATAAGCTTCGGGAAAAAAGATTCTGATAATTCCCAAACACGCTCTATGACTTCTTTGTCTGGAATGTGTAAGAAAAATTCTTTTAATGGTTTAACCGCCGCATTGCAGTCAATTTCGATTGTTAGCCCTGATTTTTTTTGCTTCATTTTTACCAGCTCCCTGTTACGCACTGAAGAACGCCGTTGTTGTCCTTGTCAAGATTGATGGGGTCGATTGGTCCCGTGAAGTTTGTTTTCACTAGTTTTAGCCCATACGTGTTGTTGTTTTCTCCTTCGTTTTTGAAGAAGTTTAGTTGCCACCTGCTACCATCTGTCAATCCCGATGCACCTCGTGCGGCACTTTGGTTTTGCTGTTCTTTTTGGTTGATGGCTCCCTTGTTAACGTGATGAGCAAACAGGACGGTTGGGCGCCCTGGAAGGTCTTCTGTTAATGCTTCTAAGAGGCTTATGAAGAGAGTTGCTAGGGCGTTATCTTTTTCTGCATCGACACCAAGAAGTCGAGAGGCAGGGTCGAAAACGAGAAGGCTCCATCCATCTTCAGGAGCGTTTCTGGTTAGTTCGTCTTTAAGCCACCAGTAATATGCGCTTGGTTTACCATCCTCAATAAAAGCGGCGTTCTGACCGTGAAAAGAAAAGGGGGCAAGATGTTTTATCACACTGTTCTTTTCTTGTGGGGATAGGTGTTGGGTGCTTTTCCAAACAAACCTTCTGAGGTCGTCCATGGAGTTTTCTCCCATGCCAAGAAAAACATTTCCTGGTTTTTTTATGTGGAACTTTCCAAATAAGGGAGAGCCAGAACAAACAGACACGCCCATTTGGGTCATAAGGTGAGATTTGCCTACGCCGCCAGGGCCAGCGACCATCCCAACAATCCCTCTCGGAAGAAATCCCCTGGGGTCTTGTGCGTGATAATAATGAAGGAGCATTTCTTTTTGAGGTGGTTTTTCGGTCAGCCAGTTCTCTCCTAGGCTACTTACAAATTGAACAGATGCTCTTTTGAATTCTTTCGATTGAGAAGCACAAAGAGAGTTAGCTTTTGCCAAGGTTTGAGTCGCCGCTTCGATGTCCCCACTTTTTGCTTTTTCAAGAGCTTCTTGGGAAAGTTGTTCTATTTTTTGCTTAAACTCTTCTTTTTGTCGTTTTTTGCTAAGGCTTTCTCTGTGGCTGTTTAGGGCTTCTGAATTGAGATTCAAAACTGGTTGAATGCCTTTTTCCCAGAAGAACTCATCTAAAAAAGGGACCCTGGAAGATGCCACAACCTTTTTGTAGAAGTTTTCCGCTTGTGAGAGAGCATTTTCTTTTGATACCGCTGACCACTCAGCCTCTCCCTTGCTTTCGTCGATGATATGGTTGGCCGCAAATTTGAAAGAGTGCTCAAGGTTATCTTGTAAAAATAGTTCTTTGACTGCCTGCGCACCTTCTTTTTGGTAAAGCTCGGCGAGGTCTTTGCAACCCTTCATCAAGTCATGGTTGATGGAGAAAATTTTTAAGCTCTCGTTGTTGGCGTTTTTCTCAATAAATCGGAAAGCCCCTTTTCCGCCAGCTCCGTCTCTATCCAAGGCTATAACGATTGTATTGAGACCCTGTAGGGATTTAACCATATCTTCTGGTATGCTCGCCGTTCCAGATGCTACGGCTGTTATTCCGCATTCTTTGAGAGCTATGGCATCAAGATACCCTTCAACCCAAGCCACAACGCCACTTTTGAACCATTCGGCTCCGTATGGACTCTTTTTATGAGCAAATTCAGAGTTGTCTAGGTTGAGGTATTTCATAGAGCCTTGCACTTTCCCTGTAAGGTCTCTCCCCCAAATGTTATGAATGTTACCTCTTTGGTCTATAAAAGCCCCTGCAAGCCGTCCATACATAGCGACAAATTGACGACTCTCTTTTTCTTTGATTATGCCTGCATTTAGAAGCTCTTCATCAGAGAAACCCTCTTTAGATGACCATTCCTTCAGTTCACCTAGATTTTGGGGAAAATATCCGAATTGGGTTAGAGAGGGGTTTAGTTTTCTTGTCTCTACGATGTATTTTTCAGCAGGTGAGCTAGGAAACCTTTCTCGAAGAAATTTCCAGTAAGCGTCTAAGATGGGTCTTTTTTTAGGGGTTCTGTAAAAGTGGGACTCGTTTGTTAAGTCGAATGAAACTCCAGCAAGGTCAGCAAGGTCTTTGATAACCTCTCTCCATCTTTCATCTCTTGGGAATTGTCCTCCGTTAAGATTTGCCAAAATATGTTCTTCATACCCGCACTTTTCTCGACGACTGCAATAAAATCGTGGGTCTCCCTTCGCTTCATTTGGATAGAAGGCGCACTCTTTCTTTTTGCAATTGGGACAGATGGTCAAGAAGTGGTCTCCTTTCGACTGGGGTTCTAGACCAAGATTTCTGAGCACTGATTCCCAATTGATGCTTGGTAGAAGCTCGTCTTCAAACCTTTGCTTCAGGGTTGTTTCTGTTGATGTTGTCATAGGTCGTCTCCTTCTAGCTCGTGTTCTATCTCCTCGATGCTGGGTAATGACCCCTTAAGGTCGTCTGGTAACGATTCGATGATTTTGGTTTCATATTCTGCTACCCCAATTGGTCGGTTGAAGTTCCTCAAAACATATTCGACAAACACGTTGTCTTTCGTCTTACATAGAATCATTCCGATGCTTGGGTTATCTCCGTCATGCCTGAGTAGGTCGTCTACTGCTGAGAGGTATGCGCTCATCTGTCCAGCGTCACGGCTGTCAAACTCTCTTGCTTTGAGTTCCACAATGAAATAACAGCGTAACTTGAGGTGGTAAAACAGCAGGTCGATGTATAAGTCCTTTTTACCAGCCTTTAGGGGGTATTGCTTCCCGACGAACGCAAAACCAGTCCCAAGCTCTAAAAGAAACTTTTGCACGTGGTCTATTAGGCCGTCTTCCAGCTCCCTTTCATCGAAGGTCTCTCTTAGGGTTAGGAAGTCGAAATTGTACGGGTCTTTTAGGGTTTCATGGGCTAGGTCAGACTGCGGAGAGGGGAGGGTGTTATTGAAGTTTGTGAGAGCCTTCCCTTGCCTCTCATGTAGTGCGCTATCTATCCAGTGCATTAGGACGCTTCGGCTCCATCCATTTTCAATGGTTTTATTGGCATACCAAAGCCTTAATGATGAGTCGTTTATCTTGTCCATTAAGAGGGTGTTATGACCCCATGGAATTTGCGCAACAGCCTGTTGCGTAATTGGAGTTTTTGGATATTCCCTGGCAAAGGTGACCATATATTGAATGTTTCTAGGTGAGAAACCCTTCATGTCGGGGAATGACGACCTTAAGTCTTTAGCCAGCTTTTCGATGACCTTGGAGCCCCATCCCTCTGTTTCTTGCTTTTCGAGGACAGAGCTGCCTATCTCCCAATAGAGCTGAATTAGCTCCTTATTGACTGCGACTGCGGCTTTGAGTTGGGCAGACTTGACCTTCTTCTTGATTTCCCCTAGCAGGTCTTTGTACCCCTTCAGATTTTCGGATAGGACTTCGTAGTCGGATTTATTCTCTTTTTTGACGGGTTTCTTTGATGTCATTGGTCTCCTTATAGTCCTATCGTTGCCGCTGAATTGGCTTCGAACTCTCTTTTGAGTCTCTCGTATTTCCTTAGCGTATCTATGTTGGTATGTCCTGTCTGGCGCATAATCCAAGTTTCGGGGGTTCCGTTCTTGATGGCAGAGGTCACGTGGCCAGCCCTTAAGCTATGGCCTGCGATGTCGTCCGAGAACCCGAACGGCTTGCACCTTCTCTTTAGCATTAGTGCAACAGAGCGGTCGCCTAGCCTTTTAGGAATGATGTTACCACCTTTATGAACCTGAAGGAAAAGCGGCCCTTTCTCTATCTTGGCGCATCTTATCCAGTCCCGAAGTGCTCTAACAGGGCAGTATTGAGGGTTTGAAGCGAAGGGGATGTCTACGAACCGCCCCTGCATCTCTTGGTCAGTTTTTGACTTGGCAACAAATACCGAAACGCCGAACTGGTCAAAGACGAGGTGTTCTAGGTCGATGGCAACCAGCTCAGAGCGACGGAAAGCCCCAGAGAACCCAACCAGTATCATAGCCTTGTCTCTCACTTCGATAGGCCAGACGAGCCGCCCTATGGAGTCGATGAGGAGCTTGATGTTTTCGGTTGTCAGGGGAAGCTTTTGATTTTGCTTAGTTCCAAGCTCTCTTTTGATACCAGCTCTGATTTTGCTGATTTCCGAGTGGGTTGTATCGAGGTTCACGCCTTTCTCACAATAGAAGTGTCGAAGCCCAGCCAGATAACATGTGATGCTTGCGTCCTTTAGCTTTCGATTCTTGGCCATTGAGGTGATGAATAGAGCGACCAGAAACTCATAGGAGTTATTTGGCGGAGAGAATGGGTCATATCCGCACTCGTCACACCACTTAGTAAATTTCTTCCAGGCGCAATTGTAAGTCACGAGCGATTTCGGAGCCTTGGACTGGTTCCGATATTCGAAGGCATCCTCAACATTTTGCTTTTGGTAGCTTTCAATAAGTTCTTTGTCTCTTTGCGGCACTATGCTCATTACAACCTCTGATTACCTTTAACCCATACTTAAAGGTATCAATATACTGATTTGAAATTTACATGGAAAGTGAAAAGATTTTCTTACCATATATCACTTGCTGAGAATATTAAATTTCGGAATAATAGGCTACTTAAAGGTGACTAATAATTTTAACGTGCGAGCAGGATATGGAAGACGAAATAATGAACGCTATGGAGGCGGCTGAATATCTCAAGATTTCACGTTCTTTTCTTTCAAAACTGATTAAAGAGAAAAAGCTACCTTACATGAGGATTGGTAGAGGTCTCCGCTTCACCAAGTCCTCTTTAAATGAGTGGATTAACGATAGGTTGTCTCTAGCAGAGAACCCCTGTTCGAATAGTGGTGGTCGGAACTGATGAGAGTAGACCAAGTACAAGAAGAGTTAAAGAAACTCGTTCAGAAGGGGCAGGATGTTACAGCCGATGAGCTGATGTCTTTCTTTAAAAAGAATGGAGAGTTTTTATCAGATACCGAGTCTCTCAAAAAAGGGAAGATGATGAGCGATGTCGCTCTTTTGCTCACGCTTGCCGAACAAAGGGGCATTGAGCTTTGAAAATACAGGTATTTGCTACAAGAGGAGCAATATGAGCATAATCGCCATTATCAATCAGAAGGGTGGGTCAGCTAAGACAACCACGGCCGTGAACCTAGGAGCTACCCTAACCGAAAACGGGAAGAGAGTTCTTTTGATTGATGTCGACCCTCAAGGTTCCTCAAGCAAGTGGCTTCGATGCTCAAATACCGAAAAAGGCATATATAATGTTTTTGCAGAAAATACCTGTATTTCTGATAATATCAGAGATACCAGCATTGAAGGGTTAAACATCATTCCTTCAAGCCAATGGTTAATCGGTATTGAAAAAGCCCTAGCCTCAGAGGTTGGGGCGGAAACAATCCTCAGGAAAAAGCTAAACGAGCTACAAGGCAAATGGGACTACATCCTTATTGATTGCCCACCAGCCTTAGGATTGCTTTCTTTGAACGCTCTTGTAGCGGCAAATGAGATATTGGTTCCTTTGGAAACTAGAGTGATGGCTTTGGATGGACTGGCCCAACTGCTAAAGACAGTTGAGATGGTTAAAGACAGGTTGAATCCCGACCTCAAGATAAACGGGATAATACCTTGTCGGGTAGACAAAAGGACTCGCTTATCTATGGATGTCATTGACGAGCTTAAGAAGCGGTTCAATGGAATGGTGTACGAGACTTGTATTAGAGAGACCGTGAAGCTTGCTGAATGCCCCAGCTTTGGACAGCCAATAACCATTTACGACACGAAGAGCCCAGGAGCCGAAGACTATAGAACCCTGGCAAAAGAAGTAATCACAAGGAAAAACTGATGAGCAGAAAAACTATTGGCGAGAGCCCTTTTGACACACTAGTAGCACCTAAAGAGGAATCTCGAGAAGAGACCAAGCCTGTTAAAGCTCTTAATGGCAATGGCTCTCAAAAGCCAACTTCCCCAACAAACAACAAGCAAAGACTAACCGTTCAGATTTCCGAAGACGTGATTGAAAGAGCTAAAAACGCCGTATACTGGACTAGGGGGTTAACCCTGGCTCAACTCACTGAGGAAGCTTTGGAAAAGGCTATCAAAGGCTTAGAGAAGAGCTGTGTTATTTACGACGACAGCACGGGGAAACCTCTAAAGGACAAGGGTGATGCATTTCCTAAGAGAAAAGAAGACCTAAAGAGTGGACGCCCTGTAAAATAATCATTTTCTCTTACACTCACCTGTCCGAGTATCCAAAACATACAAATGGTCTTCTCGTTTAACAGTTGGATAGCCACTTTCATATGGGACAACAACGGCTTCGTATCTTCCGTTATTTGTAAAATCGCTTACAGTTTTATGAATATAAAAAGAAAGAACAAAAAATAGACAGACTATTATAATTTTAATTTTATTAGCTTCTAGATTCATTTTTATCCTCTTTTATTCTCTTATAATATTTGCTAATCTCGAGGCTGATATACTCCATTATTTTACCTGGCAATTCCGCTTGACGATAAGCTCCTACTGCCGAAGTTATTAGAAGTGGCCACAAAAGAAACATGCTGACGCCAGCGACGGCCGCCTTGTCTACCCATTTACCATCTGAAAAAGAAACGGTAAAATATTCTTCAGTCTGCTCTATATTCACGTTCAATGCGGTTGAAAGACCAATTGCTGTCTTAAAGCCTCCACCTTTTTTAATCTGTAGAATCAATCCATCATGTTTCAAAAATTCTTGAACTACATAACCATTCGACAGCAAATACGATTTCAGTGACTTAATAATCTTTTCGCTTTCTTCTAAAGGGATATTGTTAAAGGTATTACTGTTCATTTTTCTCACTTTTTTCTAGAAATTTTCTCTTTCGTGTGTAGACACTAGATATTTGCTCTTCCCAGTGAGGCCACTTTCCAACCGCATACCCGAAGACTTCGTTTAAGTCGTTTATGCTTTGAGAATTCTCCATTTTTAACACGCAATCAGAACACTCAGCAGAATCTTTGAACTGCTTATCCGAATCACCCCTCTTCCTTATAGAGTTCACTTTGTGAAGATGATAGCAGTTAAACAAGTAATAAGCCTCAACACCTAAAAACAGTGTCACCAGAAACCAACTCAAAGCGTTCCACTCACCCATATCACTCCAACCGCCTTTGGATATGTCCATTAACTCTCTTAAAGGAACCATCACCATTGTCCAACTTAACCAAGCGGTTCCCCTTTTTTTGAATGAGCAATGATAGGTAATCCAAAACCAAGGGATAACAGCAAAAGTTGAAATCACAACCCCTAAAGGGATACCTATTTCTTTCGAAACAGACTCTAACCCATCTTCACCAACCACGGCGAAAAATACCGAAAATACTGAAATAGCAGACATTAATAAAAATGAAACCAACCATCTCTTTCTTGTTTTTCTTTCAACAAGTTTCTCATATTCAGTAAGGTGGCAATTATCGGATGTAGTATTGTCGCACCTTTCTTTTTTAAAAATTTTATACAGCACGAAAACTATAAAAAAGAAAAAAACAATTGATGTTTGGTTATTAATACTCATTATTCACCTAACAATAAATCTGAAAGTAACGGTTTGTTAATAGTTTTATTTTATCTAAAAGGAAGAGACTGGCAACTAGGACGGTTCCACTGAGAAGAAGAGTTAATAATGGGGTCGT
>OBJS01000239.1_pt1 | contig 14608 bp, 18 predicted proteins | sample 1519851 | NCBI WGS metagenome assembly OBJS01 (sample SAMN03019806, study PRJEB22545) | beach sand metagenome | biome: beach; feature: sea beach; material: beach sand | place: USA: Municipal Pensacola Beach, FL | collected 2010-10-20 | depth 25-47 cm m
ATCGTATGTTCCGCCCACTTTGGAATCTATGCCGCGAATGGAAATAGCGGGTCGGTAAATCACACTGAAACCACAACGACGTCGGATAGCCGCATTGGGACTAGCTAGTTTTGTCGTAGTGGGATACTTTAGTGCCAACTTCGTACGGCGCAATGACTCCTCAGCCAGATCGATTGCCGCCTCACCCAACTGTTCTCGATTCGGTAAGCTCCAATCGATAGAATGGAATTTGAATTCCAGCGGAATGACCTCGGCCACCCGCTTCACTGCTTGGTTGAGTTCTGGTGAAATTCCGTCTCCTAGCAACTCCGTGACTTCGATTAGTTCCATAGGTATGGTTCCGGATTATGCTTCCTAATACTTCCACGACTATACACCAATTTCGTTTCTCCAACTCTTTTTTAACTATCACAACTTGGCGCTGAGAATAAAATCAGTGAAAATAGATCTTCCTAAAGGAGAAACAACTGTTCTGAGGTGACTGATGAAAATAAAACGTGTATTGGTACCCATCGATTTTTCCGATTGCGCATTACAAGGCTGGGATCAAGCGGTGGATCTATTCCAAGGGACAGATGTCTCATTTGACGCACTCTACGTGGTTGAACCCATTATCGCCCCGGCCGAACTCTATAGCGTTTGGCCTTACGAAGAAAAACAGAAAGAATATGCGGAAGAGCGATTTCGTGAGCTGACAAAATCTGGACGATTAGAGGCAACAAACGTAAAAACTGAAGTAGTCTACGGTCACGCCCATGAAGCCATTATTCAGTATGCGGAAGAGAATAGCGTAGATATGATTGTCATGGCCACTCATGGTCACCGCGGACTGAACCATTTTATGTTAGGTAGTACCGCAGAGCGGGTCGTTCGTGCCGCCAGTTGTCCCGTCTTGACCGTTAAACCGGCACAACAAGAGAGTTAAAGAAACATCAATTGACCGTACTCATTAACCAGGGAAAAGAGTAAAGGGCAATGCGATTTGAGAGCTACTTTGGTTCATCGAATTTTAACCGCTGACATCGAACTTGAAATATGGCCCACTTTGAGAACCCCTCTTTAAGGGGATTTAATTTAGCCCGCTACGCAATTACCGGCAATGGCCCTGAGACCTTCTGGATCGAGAATACTGAGCGCTTTAGATTCGATATGAATAAGCCCCTCCCGTTGCCAAGCTGATAAGGTGCGACTCACAGTTTCTATTGTCATGCCTAAATAGTTAGCCATCTCTTGTCTCGACATATAGAGTCGAAAATCCCGCCCGGAATACCCACGGTCACTGAATCTTTTAGATAGGTTATCTAGAAAGGACGCTAATCGCTCAGATGCACGTTTGTTCGCCAGTAGCGATAACAAATCCTGTTCTCGACTAATTTCTGACCCCATGATCCTCAACAGTTGACGATTCAGTGAGGGCAATTCGGCAGCCAAATCTTCGATTCGGGCGAAGGGTAAAACACAAATTGCGGTGGTATCCAGCGCCACTGCTGTGCACTGATGTCGCTCTACACTTAAAGCGTCTAAACCTAGGAGTTCGCCTGGTAAAGCAAAACCGATTATCTGCTCCACACCATCCGAACCCAAAACAGAAGTTTTCATGCAACCAGAGCGCACGGCAAATAATGATTCCAACGGATCACCTACGGTATAAAGAGACTCCCCCCGGTGAAGTGTCATTTTTTTCTCTAACGCAGATTCCAAACGATCTAACTCTGATGCTTCTAATCCAGCCGGTAAACAGAGTTGAGAAACTGAGCAGGAACGACACGCTTGTCGAACACGTTCCATGTCTAAAGGGCTCGACATATCAGACATCATAAATACCCCATCTTTGTTGAGTAACTGGCCTAAATCCTATGCAATTCGGGCCGGCTGCTGATTTGATATTCTATCATGGGTTCTGGTTGACACAGATCAATGGATTGTACCCTTAAACATTATATAAATTACTACGTTCGCAAAAAAAGCTATGAGTGCAGTGGCAAATATCTACAATCCAAATAATGTCGATTTAACCGAAATAAAACAAAGGCTTGCAGTCCTCCGCCGTCAGCGTGAAAAGGTGTTTGGCAAAAACATTATCTCATCCTGGCTACCCCTATCCGACATTTGGGAAAATGAAGAGATCTACTTAATATCTATCGAATTGCCCGGAATCGAATTCAGCGACATCTGTACTGTCGTTCGCAATGGAATCTTAATTGTCAGTGGCAATAAAAGCGAATATCCAGAATTGGGCAAACTCAGCACAGTGCGCCGAGAATCCTCTCATGGCCAGTTTCAACGCACCTTCAAATTACCTATTGGGATAGAAGAGGACATCTATAACCGTTGGTTTCAAGATGGTGTCCTGACTATCTGTTTCGAAAAACAGGCGTCAGTTCCATAACACTCAAGTTTCCCGCGCCAACGTCAGATATTAGTTTAGATCCTCCTTAAATTGATAATCAAATCTATGGATTGCTATGGCTTGGTTTTCTTTTAGACGCCGAACCCCAAACCCCATCACCTCAATTAAAGTTGAAGGTAATGCCAGTCACATTAGTAGGTTAGCCGCCCAAAGTCTGGCCGCAATGGCTCAAGTACTCGATATTTTTGCCAATGATGCCTTTGACATAGAGGATCAAGACGCCGGTACATTTAAACGCCAAAGTAAAGACTGGGCGCAACATATTCTCACCGGCAGGCGGAGAGGCTGGATATCAGAGCCCCAGATATCCAGCCTCTCCGCCCCGCAACTGAACGAACGCGAACGCGAATGGGACGGCTTGGAAAAATTCATTCGTGCTAGACGAAAATTAGAACGGGATTCGTTCGAAAACCAATCAGACGCATTGAAATCGGTCGTTTGGGAACTCGTCCATGGTTTGCGCACCATGTCGCAAACCGGATATTCATCAGAGGGCAGGATCCAAAAAGGCTTAGTGGATCTGGAAAGTGCCATGGAAAATAATTCAGTAGAAAAATTACAAAAAGCGATAAAACCCGTAGTGGTCAACATTCGCGCTGCTCTCGACGAACAGCGCAAACAGTTCGATAGTGAACTCAATACCATGACCAGTTTGGTAAGCAAGATGCGTCGCGAATTAGTAGCAACAAGACGTGATGCCGAAATAGACAAGCTCACTCAACTCTATAACCGCCGAGCTTTTGATGCCGCTTTAAATCGTCATGTAGATTTAGCCGAACTCTCCGGTCGTCAACTCACCTTAATGATGATTGACTTGGATCATTTCAAATCTATCAACGATTGCTATGGGCACCCTGCGGGAGACGCATTACTCGCCGCTACTGCGAATCAGTTGACGCGCGCTTTACCGCGCAAATCTGACTTTTTGTCCCGCTTTGGTGGAGAGGAGTTCGCAGTGATTGTTTTTGACGTGCCGGAAGAGTCTGCAACCAAATTAGCACAAACTGTATTAAAAAAAGTTAAGGAGATGCAAGTTGAACATGAAGATCACCTGATCCAAATCACCTGCTCTATTGGCTATGCGTCTTTAGAGCCAGGGGAATCTGCAGATGAATTAATTAAACGAGCCGATCAGGCGCTGTATGCGGCAAAAGATGCCGGTCGCAACTGTGTGATAAGTGCGTAATCACTTACACTCAAGAGCCAAGAATATGATTTAAGGTGAAAAATAAAAGCGGCTTCAGACCGCTTCCATTTTATTTGTCTCACCCTCTATTAGACTAAGCATGGGCGACATCTCCCGATGCTAGAACAAATCGCACCAATCCACGAAGAAAAAGGTACAGCTTTCCGACTCAAAGGAGGCGCTAAAAGCGGTATCCCAGAGATCCGTTAAGCCCAACTCAGCACAGCCGGACAGAAATAAACAGGAAACTAAAGCAAAAGTGGTCATGAATTTTTTGAACGTTCTCACAGCGCTCTCCATTTTCGATGTAATCGATTAATTAATATGTCGTCCGGTTTTATAGAATTCGTATTAGTTTTTATTAATATTTCTATCAATTATCCTTATAAAGTAAATTCATTTTCAAAACCGGTAAAATACTCCCCCCAACTTTACCTCCGACGAATATGATGACAACTCAATACTACAATTCGCCACAATTCAAGCAGGCCTATCAAATTCTAAATCGCGACCACCCCGGAGTTCCTTTAGTGATGGTCATGGGTCTTTCCGGAGTAAAAGAAGATTGGCACCCTTTAGCTGCAGATCTGGCGCAGAATCGTCCGATCTTAATTTTTGACAATCGTGGTATCGGAGAAAGCAACGTTCCTGAAGGCCCCTATACCATTGCGCAGATGGCTGAAGATACGCTCGCCTTGATCCGGCACATCGGTTGGCGAAAGAGCCATCTGATGGGTATCAGTATGGGCGGTATGATTGCTCAGCACTTGTTAATTACTGCCGGAAACCAGTTCGACCGCGCCATATTGGGCTGCACTCACCACGGCGGATCGTCGCAAATATTACCTGATGCCGAAGCTTTTCTCGCCTTCCAATCAAATCGAAACGACAGTAAAAAAGCCATCGTCGAAAAGATGGCAGCAATAAACGTCACCAAAAAATGGATTCAAAACAATCCGCAAGACTGGCAACAATTAATAACAAATGGTAGCTCTTTTCGCCGTCCCGCCAGGGGGATACGCGCCCAGTTAATGGGCATCTTACAATTCGATGTGGCACATCAATTATCCACTGTTAAGAATCGATGTCTCGTCATACATGGCGACGCCGACCAATTAATTCCATTTCAAAACGGGAAACTCATTGCAGAGAAGCTTCCCGATAGTCAATTCTTAGAATTAAAAGATGCGGGACATCAATTTTGGATCATGGAGCCGAAACGCTCATTTAAGGCTATTGACCAATTTTTATCATGAGATTAATTGCATCATCCGTTAACAACGCACTCTGTTGTTTAAGTCCAGAGCGTAGCACTGCCAAACGCCGAGATTAAACCGCTCTCAGCCCCCACCAAGTGAACACTACATTGATATGCCTGACCAGCTTGAGAGACGACCTGGCCAATGAACAATAAATCCTCTGTCACACCAAGGGTACAGAAAGTGAGTTTAAGATCTGTGGTGGCCATTCTGCCAATTCGCTCCATTGAGGAAAAGGTGGCGTACACCGCCGCATTATCTGCGACATAATACTGAACACCAACTGCCAAATTCTGCTGTTGATCTTGATGAGGAAATTGATTTTTTAATCTAATACGGCACTTACCGTCTCCCAAAGACTCTATAAACATTCCCTGATTTCGTTTTGCGATATTATTATTAAAAATATCTAGCAACTTGTGGCCACCGTAATCTCCCGAAACCAATGAATTTAATAGGGTAGATTTCTGAGGCTGCTTGATGACACTTTTTGGCATTTGAGCAAACACCCAATGACCTTGAGAGATTAACTTATCTGTTACAGTCTTGACTGTCGCTTGCACAAAACTCATTTGCCTGGTCTGTTTTAGTAAAGTCGCTTCACAAATTAAATCCACTTCCTTTGCTGCGCTGAGGTAATTCAGTTGTCCATCAAGTAAGCATAGCGCTACGTCAGGGTTGAGATCTTGCGTCATCAAGTTCGCCAATTGCCAACCCGCATCATGCATCAGGCTCGCCTGCACGCCACCATGCACCACGCCTGCATCGGCATTCAGATTTTTGTCATCGTAAGGCAAATAGATAGATACTTTCTCTGTACCCAGATCTTGGATCTTTGCGCCAATCCGATCCCCCCATTGATTCTCACTGTATTCTGACATCCCGTTGATTAGCTCGCTCTGGTACGTGCGCTATTTGGCAGCCATACGGATCCCAGCATCCAAACGCACTGTCTCCCCGTTCAAATAACTATTTTCCACCATATGAACCGCTAATGCGGCGTATTCTTCAGGTTCACCCAACCGCTCTGGAAAGACTGTCTGCTCTGCCAGTCTCGCACGCATCGGCTCTGGCGCCATGTTCATTAAAGGTGTATTGAATACCCCGGGTGCAATGGTATTTACGCGGATCTGGTCACGCGCCAGATCTCTAGCCACAGGTAAGGTCATACCCACTACCCCAGCTTTCGAAGCACTATATGCCGCCTGCCCAATCTGCCCTTCAAACGCAGCGACTGAAGCAGTATTGATGATCACACCCCTCTCCCCTTGATTGTCTGCCGGATCGTTTTGCACCATTGCCTCCGCAGCCAGACGTAACACATTAAATGTACCAACTAAATTAATCTCTATTACCTGTTTAAAAACCGATAATGAAAAAGGCCCAGTTTTGCCCAAGGTACGTCCAGCCATACCCACACCCGCACAATTCACCGCAATATGGAGCGCGCCCCATTGTTTACATGCAGCAGCGACAGCCTCCGAAACACTTTTTTCATCGGTGACATCCACCACAGCAGGCAACGCCTGGTCAGTGAATGGTTGAGATGCCTGAGCTAAAGCCGCTTCATTGCGATCCACCATCAATACCTTACCGCCTTGTTTAATAAATGCAGCAGTAGTGGCTAAGCCCAAACCTGATGCGGCTCCGGTAATGAGGGCCACTTTGTTTTCTAGTATCATTTCTATCTCCCTGTCTCCCTGATGCCACACCCTACGTAAGCTTGATTTGTTAGAGTTCGGGCAACCAGTGTCGCCAATGATAATTCGGATCCCCCACTGCTATAAAACTGGGATTGATCAATGATTCCTCAAAATTGTATTTTAGTGGATTGAAATTGAGATCGAGCAACGCGCCTCCCGCTTCAGTCAAGATAATCTGCGCCGCCGCAGTGTCCCATTCATATGTTGGACCGAAACAAGGATAAGCGTCTGCGGCGCCTTCCGCCACCAAACAACTCTTCAGGCAACCTCCATGAACCATGGCTCGATGGGAACCCACCTGATCGAGAAATTTCGTCAACATGGGGCCACGACGACGACGACTCAAGGCAAGTACTAACTTTCCCGGATCCGCGTGGCGAGTTTGAATCTGTTGTGATTCTTCATCTGCCAGACACTTAAACGCACCTTGGTTTTTAGCCGCGTAATATAAGGTCTCAGTAGCAGGAAAATAAATGACGCCGAGAATCGGATCATTCTGTTCAATCAGAGCGATGTTGACGGAGAAATCACCTGTCTGATTAATAAATTCTTTAGTGCCATCAAGTGGATCTATCAACCAGTAACGCGCCCAATCCGATCGCTGCGCGAAAGGCAATGTATGAGATTCCTCTGTAATAATCGGCAGTGTGGGATCCAAGTCTGCCAGAGTTTTGACAATCTGATCATTCGCCAATAGATCTGCTTCAGTCACCAGAGATTTATCCGGCTTTTCCATGATCTCCATGTCTGAAACTTCATAAAGATCGAGAATAGTCTCGCCAGCTAATCGAGCTATTTTTTTCAACTCATCAAGTAGTAGTTGGGGTGTGCGCACGGCTGGAGCATTCATTCAGTTGTTCAATCTATGAAGATCGGTACTAGAGGCAAAAGACCAAACTTGTTGCCCTCTGTTACTATATCGATGTTGGGCATGAATCTTTAAACACATAGATTTTTTATACCAACTACAGACATCACGTGGATATCGCACTAATTGCTGGACATTAGAGTACCCCAGAGCCTATATTCAAGATACCATTTGTAAATTAATCCTGCATTAATTAGAGACATCTCCGAGCAACCTCATGATTGACTGGCCTCTAATCGACACTGTGTTCCTTGATATGGACGGGACACTATTAGATTTGAAGTTTGACAACTTCTTTTGGCGCCGATATCTAGTGGGTGTTTATGCGCAAAACCAAGCCATCAGCTTATCAGAAGCACAAAATCTTATACTAAAAAAGTACCTGTCCTGCGAGAATACATTGAATTGGTATTGCACCGATTATTGGTCTCAGGAACTCGGACTAAACGTGATCGAATTAAAGCGTCAGGTGGCCGATCAGATTTCACTGCGGCACCAAGCAATAGAATTTTTGCAGTTCATTCAACATCAATCAAAACGTATGCTACTAGTTACCAATGCCCATCCTGATACCGTGAAGATTAAGCTGGATCAAACAGGAATTGATAAATATATGGATTCAGTTGTTTCTTCCCATGATATTGGACGCCCCAAAGAGGATCCTACTTTCTGGCAACAACTTGAAGACCTTGAGCCTTTCAATTCAGAGCATACTTGTCTCATTGACGACAATACCGCAGTATTAAACTCTGCCAAACAATATGGCATCAAGCATCTCTATTCTATTAAACAACCGGATTCGAGCCGCCCACCGAATCACCAACAAGGTTTCCCCGCAATTGATGATTTTGCTGAGATTATCTCCCCCATCTTTTGAATCTTCTTTTACAGTAAGCCAGTAATTCATCATAGTTTCTAAAGTAGAGATCGAATCCCTTTTCCGCAGGTTCATCATACTCGCACCAATCATTGTCATAGTCACGACACACTTGGGGACGAGTGTCATAAATGCCACAGGCACCATCCGCCTGTAAATGTGTGCATTTTCCTTCTACCAATAAAAACCAACCATCTTCATCTTTGTATATAGAAATATGATCGTGGGATACTTGCCACAGCAGATGATCAAAATCAGACTTAGCTTTTGGTGTGGCTAATTCCTCCGTAATATAGGTGCAACATATCGAACCGGTACAAAACGAACATTTATTCTCAGGGGTGATTTCCCCTGCCGCTGCTGGTTTTAAGGTCAAACTATCCATGTTTTTCAATTCCTATTACAAAAATGCCTTTAACTGCTCAATAGAACCCTTATATTGTAGTCGATATTCACCATTACGATTTGGCCTACCTAATATTCTATTTATTGTCTGCGTCGAGATCTCCGAATTTGCCACCGGTTTAATAAATCCCGATAGAGTATATGTCTCAGGGGTTATTTCTAATGTGAGCTGTACATCCAACTGTTGTTTATCGCTAGTGATCTTTCCCACCACATGATGTGCCTTAGGACTATTCAACTCTACACGCATGCCTCCTAATGACAGCGGTTCAGGCGTCATAAATGTAGCCTGCGCCCACATTAAGGTGGCATCGATCTCCTGAATGCCCTGATCATCTATTAACAGATAGGGTACGCTTCCAGTTAACTCCCCCGATGCACCAAAGGGTCTGGGGATCCAGGGTTGCGTCAATTCTGATACTGGAAACCGTAACGAAAGATCCTTCACCACAGTATGTCCAAGTAGATTATGAGAAAAAACACCCTTGATACCGGTAGACTGTGAAGGTACTTCCAAAGACAGTTGTGCTCGACCAAAAGCCAAGGGCACCACATGAACAGACCACCGCAAAGGCGACAGATGTATGCCATTCAAGCGAACAGCCGACAACTCGCCATCCCAAAGGGTACCTGAGGCTTCGCCCAGCGTGATCGAATTAGGCAATTTAGGTGCTATTCTCAACGCTTGGCTCGCCGGAAAAGTGATTATCAAACAGATCAACAAAACTGCAATAAAAAATAGAGTGGGACGCAAATAAGTTTTCATGAATTTGTTTCAATCAACAGGGCACTTAAATTAACCTGACCGGGCGCTACAGCATCGATGGTGATCTTCTCCACATTGATTTGATAACGTGAATGCAATAAAGATAACCAATTAATGGCATCATCAAACTTAGCATTCTCTAACCAAATACGTACCCGCTTCTCCCCTTCTGGCTCTACCCGTTTCACCGCCTGTGACAATTGTGCTTGCTTGCTACTACTATCCACTAAAGCAAAGAGAGACTGATTGCCACGATTGCTTTTCAACGAGGATTGAGGTTTTAACTGTTTCGCTTGCATGGCCGCCTGCCTTAACCAGTCGAGATCGGCCTGCATTTGCTGCAGTTGTTGGCTCCCAGTTCGAGAATTCTTAAAAAAGGGAGAAACGTAGTCACTATAGAGAACAAATACAATGACACATACCCCTAATATTCCGCCCACAACAACCAGCTGCTGTTCACGCTCATTCAATTGACTAAACCATGCTTTCACGACGACTGTTCCCGGATCCGTAAGCGCGCTTCGACTAATTCGTCTCGTTTATCCGCTGATGCGATCTCAACGTCCACCCTGGTTGCCAATAGACGTTCCTTAAGTTGATCTAAGGCAGACACAGAGTCTATCTCCAATGCCAGCTCCAATACTCCGGTACGATAGCTAATCTGCATTAAACGCATATTTTGTGTCTTCGCTAAGGTCTCGCCAACTGTTGACATCAGAGGAATGAAACCACTACCGGTAGTCTCTCCTTGCAAAGCAGCCAGTTGGCTTTGCATTTTACCGATAGGATCGCGTACGTTTTTATCATCAGGAAAGGCCGTTAAATAGACTCTTAACAACTCATCCTCCAACTGGGAAACTTGCACCCTTACCTGGAAGGCGTCGGATATCAATAGAGACATCTGCAGGACTAGCGAAATGGCTAACACCATAGCTGCAGGGATCCAGGGTCGCAGAGCTTTATTTAACTGCTCTTTTTGACTGTAATGACTTTGCAATAGATTAATGCCGGGCAACACATGAAAGTGCTGTGCTAGTTCTGATAGTTCTATTTGAGATAAAAGATGGTGCTCTATCTCGCCACTAAACTCTGGCAGTATCAACTCGAGTCCACTTTCTGATGTGTACACATCAATGTGCTCCGGTATATCTGCGCTCTGTTTAATGGCGTGATCAATTAAAAAAGCTAAATTCTCCGGCTCCGTCGCAAATCCTGATTGCTCGCCAGTACGTACCAACGCCCGTTTTTCTTCTATCCATACTGACCAGTGATTGCTCACATAAGGCAATGCAAATACATCCGGCTGTAGTTGTTTGGGATTTAAGCCCACTTCCTTGATGCGAAGCAACCAAGTATCCATGAGGGATTTATCCACCACCGCAACCGACAGTTGGTTGCTATCGTTTTTCCAATCCCCCATGGCAAAATGGATCTGCTCTACATCCTCTGTTAAGTCATCTTCTAATGCGTAGGGCAAGGCATGCTGCACTTTATTCATTTTACGAGTAGGTAAAGTCGCTTCGGTCAACAAAACCTGTTGTGTCGGCACCAGCAAAGTCATGGTGGGATCTGAGTCTAGTTGATCAGACACCACGCCATGTAGTGGCCAAGAAATGCTATCTTCTTGCCATCTCCAATCAAGAAGTTTCGTCATACTCGATTCCTGGTTTACGCATCAACGTAGTGACTCTATTCGGGGGTTCTCGCTTTAAGAAACTGGTATATAGTAACTGTCGTTCACCGAAATCTATTTGCGTTTCTAATTGATAATAGTCGGATTTCACACCAATTAAAGTACTATTCGATGACACTGTTCCCGGCGGTAAAAGCCCTGCAAAATCTCCTACCTTTGTAATAGGTGCATCTGTGCGATCCTGCATAAATGTTGTCACCATGTTGTCGGTGATTGCAGGATTTAGAGCCTTTAAAATCTCCTTTGGTGCAGTGTTTAGATTAATCTTAGTGGTTAATTCCGGCAAAGCAGTGACAAAGGGGCGTATTATCTCATAGGGATCAGGATCTTGAACTGCTTCAAATCCCTTAATCAACCTCAATTCCGAAATATCTGTTAGCGGTTGGTTTGCTGTGCGATAAGGATTCTCTGATAACATATAGGTTGCATCCTCTGCACCCCCACCCGCATAGGGGGTGGTATCTGTATCTATCCAATCAATGACATATCCCAAAATTTTCGGATCCAATCCTAAGCTTGATATCAGATTTTTAAAAAATATCACTTGCTCACTGTCTGGGGCACGGGCTTGACCGTTCCCATCTAACAGGGAATTTAGATTAAATTTAGCTTGTCGATCTGAAATCTGACCCGTGATCATGCCTCCTTCAAAAGGTAATGGTGTGGCCGGTTGCGCCCAAAAGTCCGTGGCACCATCCACATCAAAATCTGTATCCGCCAACAATATCAATGCGGCTAAGCGCTCAGCACCGATGCAATAGAATGAACTTTGATCTCGCACTAAAACATTCTCGGTGCGGTGCACATGTATATTACCCTTTGACAACAGTGCGACAGCAATCACAGCAACCAATGCAACTATTAACATTGCCGTAATAATCGCCACGCCCTGTTGCGGTTTCAACATGCTGCCATTCATTATGGATCATACACTCGTATCAGGCGACGGATATCCCCCCAATCCTTTAGAGTCAATTCCAACTCTATCGCCTGAGGCATTAAGGAGGTGGTCGTACCCGTTTGATTCAACGGTGGCCACACACTGTGCCAATTATTTTTGTCATCTAACAAGCGGATCTGCCAATCTTGTACATCTTCCAGCAAAACCTGTTCCAATGGTTCAGTTCCAGGGGCACGATCTAATTGCATGTAGCTGACACGAAGGAGCTGATTTTCTCTTAACTCATAACCCACTCGCTGCATGTCACTGCGTGGCAGCTTGAGTAGATTACGTTGCCCGCCACGAGTAAAATCTATGGTTCTTGCCCCGCCGCCGGGCATTTTTACTTCAGCTTCCACATCACCTAACTCATCTCGTACTGTGCGAGGTACAATATTTTGCATGTCCTTTTGCACCACAGCCATAAAAATCTGTAACTCTTTTAATCTTTCTGCTTGTGCTTCCACTACCTCAGAAGTCTTAATGATGTTATTCAAGCCACCATAAGCAATCACCGAAAGCACAGCAAACACTGCCATCGCTACCATTAATTCAATCAAGGTAAATGCGGCGTTATCTTTCATCTAATAATAAATCCGGAAACCTGTGCATGGGCTTGCTTCACACGCTCATCAAAATAGACAGCCACATCCACACGTCGCATCTCTTTGCCATTAATTTCGGTGGCCAAGCTCACTTGTCTACGCCAATACCAGGAATGACCAGCTAACTCTTCATTTCCCGTACTCACTCCCACAGCGGGCCAACCATTAGCTGACAATTCGGCTTCCATTAATTGATTCGATGCCACCCAATGCGCCAGTGTTTTTTCTTTTAGATATGTTAAGTTTCGCGTATGCGCACTGCTGGAATTGAGCACCGCTGCTAGTGCAACTGCAACAATCGCCAGCGCCACCAATACCTCAATTAAGGTAAAGCCCTTGGGTAAGCCAAGCAGCTTATTTTCCTCGTCTCTGTTCATATGCAAGACTATTCAGCCTCAATCTTAAACTCTCCAGAACCTTCGCTACTCAATAGAAAGGATTGATTCAGTCCTATTTCGCCAGCCAGACTAAATGCATACGGAGTGGTTTGCCCAGTAGGATAAAAAAATACAAGAAACTTTTTGTCGTCGAGACCTTGCTCACCTCCTGAGATCCAGGTTAAACGCACATCTTCTGACCAAGCTTTAGCACGAAATAGTTTGCTGGAAGCCGGCACCAATTGCCCAGAGCGCTCCTCAAAAAATTGATAGCCTTGCTTATCTACCTGAAAAACCAACAATCGATCCCACAAAATACTCTCTTCCTGTACCAGTTCGAAGAGCACATTTAATCGCTCTGCTTCTTTCATCACAGGTGTTTGTTGGGTGCGAAAATTGACTCGACTCACAGCAAGTCCGGTGACGATGACCAGGATTGCCATCACCACTAGTAACTCAAGTAAAGTAAATGCGGCAACCCTTCGCGTACAGGCGATGCCTTTAAGTGGTTGCTTCAATGCGCGATCCTGACAACACTGAGAGACTACTCTAAATTCCAATTGCCAATATCTGCATTGATATCCTCGCCACCTGGTTTGCCGTCAGCGCCAAAAGAAAATATATCAATCGTTCCCATATTACCGGGATTTAAATACTGGTATTCATATCCCCAGGGATCCGTTGGCAAGCGTTCGATATATCCGTCCTGTTTCCAATTGCGCGCTTCCGGTGTACCACTCGGCTGCTCCACTAAAGCGAGCAGTCCTTGGTCGTTACTCGGATAAACAAAATTATCTAGTTTATATAGATTCAAGGCACTCTCGATAGAGCGAATATCATGTTTCGCTTTCGTCAGCCGTGCATCATCAGTACGGTTCATCACCCGTGGGGCTACCAGGGTAATGAGCAGTCCTAAAATAAACATAACCACTAAGATTTCGATCAGAGTTAAACCCTTTTGGCTCCGGGATACTGTATTACTCATTTTTTCCTCACTTCATTTCTGGCTTCGCCGGCACAAGCACTTTATCTCGTCTATATTTCATTCAAAAATGTTTCAATCAATTGCGCGACTTTTGCTGGTTGGTCATGATGCAACATATGACCCGATTCTGTCACCGTTTCATATCGTATAGAACGAAACGCAGCCATACGACGGGCCTTCTCCGCTTTATCCGACTCAAACCAACGGCCGAGCATTGAATCTTTGGCACTGATCCAACATACTGGCGCGCGGATCTGGCGCCAACAAGCCAACGCTTCTGACGCGCGATAAAGTACCGGATTAGTCCATTTATGGCGCGGATCCCCCAATAATTCCACCTTGCCATCCTCTCGCTGACGTGCCCAATGCTGCGCTAGAAAGGCTGCTTTTTCATCAGTTAAATTGCTATTGGTTTTTTTTAACCTGGCCTCTACACCAGAAAAGTCTTCGTATAGTTTGAACACAGCCGATTCTCGCCACTGATCTAACCATTTCAAGTATCGTGCCGGCGCCAGATCCGCAGCGGAATCTGGC
>OBJS01000240.1_pt1 | contig 14608 bp, 10 predicted proteins | sample 1519851 | NCBI WGS metagenome assembly OBJS01 (sample SAMN03019806, study PRJEB22545) | beach sand metagenome | biome: beach; feature: sea beach; material: beach sand | place: USA: Municipal Pensacola Beach, FL | collected 2010-10-20 | depth 25-47 cm m
TTTTAGAATTGAACCATACTCATCTATTGCAAAATCAATTCGACCGGAATTCTCTTTTAGTGGCCCTTGGGGGAGGGGTAGTGGGAGATATAACTGGTTTTGCTGCGGCTTGTTATCAACGGGGTGTGGACTATCTGCAGATCCCCACGACGCTATTATCTCAAGTGGACTCTTCGGTTGGCGGGAAAACAGCAGTCAATCATGCGTTAGGTAAAAACATGATTGGCGCTTTTTACCAACCCTGCGCGGTGATGATCGATTTAGATGTATTAAATACGCTCCCAGATAGAGAGTATGCATCCGGGTTGGCGGAAGTGATTAAATATGGTGCAATTCGTGATGCCGAATTTTTTTGTTGGTTAGAGGCCAATATTGATGCATTGAATCGGCGAGAACAGAGCGCACTTGCTTATGCCATTGAACGCAGTTGTCAAAACAAAGCAGAGATAGTCAATCAAGACGAAACTGAAACAGGTATACGCGCGCTACTCAATTATGGTCACACATTCGCTCATGCATTCGAAATCGAGTTGCAATATGGTACTTGGCTTCATGGCGAAGCAGTATCGGCAGGCATGGTATACGCGGCCAAACTATCTCGGCAGTTATGTCAGCTTGCAGAAGATGACGTGGAAAGATTAGAAGATTTACTTTTAAAAGCGCATTTGCCCACAAAAATCGATGCTAGCCTAAATAGAGACCATCTTCTGCACCACATGGCTTTAGATAAAAAGAACCAATCGGGTTCACGGCGCATGATATTACTAAAGCGCCTCGGTGATGCTGTGGTAGTAAAAGACGTGCGTGAATCAGAGATCCGATCAGTATTTTAGTATTGTTAGCTGAGTTGAATTTTGATTCTTTCTTATTGTCATTTAATATTCTCCAGATTGTTGCCTAACCTCTCAAAGATATATTTTTCAAATGTACTAGAATGATATGTTGGGTCTTCAATAGTGTCTTCCAGTGTTGTCAGATGGCCTAAATATTGACTGTGCACAGCGGGCGCTGTAAAAAGTCATTATTTGTTTATAATTGATTTCATTTAGAAATCTGGTCAGTGACTCAATAATCAAGAGCTATTCATGGATGATAATAGCGCTCCTTATGAAGAAGTTGGTCAAAATCAATTAATTGAACTAGCTAAACATCTTCTGTTATTTGACAAGAATGTACCCGTTGTCTTAGGTGAGGAAGGTGCGGGTAAAACTGTGCTCTGCTACCGACTGGTACAAGCTTTAAAGCGACATTTTACTCCAGGGTTGGTTCAGATCCATCCCGGGGTACAGGGGGCCCACCTATCTGAGCGAATTTTAGAAGCGTTTCAGTTAAAAGTGGCCCCAGAAGCTTTACCCACAGATGCAGAAGATATTATCTCCTTTCTGGCTGCCAATCATGCTTCACCAATTTTACTGATCGTGGACGATGCGCACTACTTAAGTGGTGTACAGGTTGATTTCCTGCAGCGATGTCTAGAATTAGCACAGGAAGCTGATTTGCCTATGCGCATGATTCTGCTCGGAGAAGATCAGTTGGCAGAAACAGTAGCAGTCCATTTTGATGATAATCAATATAGAGTGATGCATATTGAACCCTTAGCCGTGGAGTCAGTAAAGGGATGGTTGGCATATCTTCGGCAACAGGAGGGAAGAGGATCTACCCCTGTATTGAATGACCGCAGATTGAAAAATTTGGTTCGCCAATCCGGTGGAAACTTTGCTCAATTAGAGAAGTTGATCGAATTAAAAAACAACGGTGCGATGCCCATTCAGTTGTCGTCCCTCCTACAACTCAACGAAGTTCGCCCCATTTTTTTGATCAGTCTTATTTCTATTATCGGCTTAGCGTTATTACTCCTGTTTGTTGACCAATCGCAGCGCATATTGATGCTTCCCGATACAGATAGACGCGCTGACAAGGAGTGGGGGCAGGAACCGGAGCCCATCCATGCGGATCCCTTCCAGCGAGATTTGGCAGATACTGATTTGGCGGTCAGTGAGATAGAGCATGCGCAACCAGGCTCAGGGGGCGTATCACCACAGCAGCCTGCTCCTCGAGATCTAAAGGCACGTTCAATCACAGCACTTGCCCCACTAGACAAAGCAGTTGATGCTGAAGGCACTGCACTCTCGGATCCCCTCGCGTCACTCACAAAAAATCAACGCCCTGGCCCGAACATCCCTGTATTGTCGCGATCCTCTTCCGAACAGGAGTCCAGTGAATCCATGAACAAGTCGCTAGAGGTTGTCTCTACCGAATTGCCTGTTGAAGTTGTAACCAAACCTCAGTTGAGACTAAAGTCTCAGTTAACAAGCGCCAGCGGTTTTCTCGTCAATGGACCGGAAGTTTTTCAACAACGTCGGCCCAACTATTTTGCACTCCAAGTATTTGCTGCTGACACGCCGGAATCGGTATATCGGTTTTTAGCGCGATTCAAGCTACCAGAGAATACGAGCTATTATTATTTTTTGAGGGGCGAACAGTTGTGGTATGCAGTGGTCATAGGAGACCATGAAAGTTTTCAATTGGCGGCTAGCGAAGCCAAAAAGTTGTCAAAAGAACTACAAAAGTTAGGGCCATTCCCACGCAAAAATGGTGACATCCAGCAAAAGATCGCTGCCGCTGACGACTTCATCAATTAAAATAAATTATTGTATTATTTACATATTTGTTCGTTTCTCGGTGCAAAATCAGGTTCTATTTGCGATTTGTGAGCCCTGATGGGCGCTGCTATAATCCCCAACCATTTTGCCCGTCTATCTGGTTGATTTAAGAGGGGCTATCTGGGAACGAAATTAAGCATCACTTGTTGCCGGTGATGACCGGCAATTATCTTTGAATTATCGAGGTCCTGTGAAACAACAACTGTATACATTTGGTGGGTTGTACGATCCTAAGTTTGAAAAGGCCAGCTGTGGATTCGGGCTCATGGCTCACATGGATGGTGAACCTAGTCACCAATTGGTACAGAAGGCGGTTAAAGCCTTAGCTTGTATGACCCATCGTGGCGCGATTGCCGCGGATGGTAAGAGTGGTGATGGTTGCGGACTGTTGATGAAAATGCCGACGAGCTTTATGCAGCAAGCGGCCTCAGAGATAGGTATTCCTCTAAAGGATCCGTTTGCTGTGGGCATGGTGTTTCTCAGCCCAGCACCGCGACTAGCGCAAGCCGCACAAAAGGCGATGGCTGAGGCGTTGGAGAGATTCGATTTTAAGCTGCTGGGTTGGCGTGATGTGCCTGTTGATTCTTCTGTATGTGGAGAGATGGCCCTCAGTTCTCTACCACAAATGAAACAGTGTTTTGTTGCTGTGCCTACCCAGCTAGAGGTGGAAGAAATCGATCGCAAGCTATTTTTTGCACGCCGTTATTGTGAAAAAATTATCGCCGATTCTGATCCCGATTTTTATATCGCCAGTCTTTCTTCTCGGGTGATTTCTTATAAGGGATTGGTGATGCCCAATGCATTGCCGGAGTTTTTCCAAGACTTAGGGAACCCTGATCTGCAAAGCGCCATTGTGGTTTTTCATCAACGTTTTTCTACTAATACCCTACCTCAATGGCGTTTGGCTCAGCCTTTTAGATTTTTATCTCACAACGGAGAAATTAACACCATTCAAGGTAATCGCCACTGGGCCTTGGCCAGGACCAGCAAATTTCTCAGTGACCAGATGTCAGATATTGAATCTATCTCCCCGCTGGTGGACAGTACCGGTTCAGATTCTATGAGCTTGGATAATATGCTCGAAGTATTGCTCGCCGGAGGCTTAGATCTATTTCATGCGATGAGATTATTGATTCCTCCCGCTTGGCAAAATGTAGAAAAAATGGATCCCAAACTGCGCGCATTTTATGAGTATAACGCCATGCGTATGGAGCCTTGGGACGGGCCCGCTGGAATCGTGATGACAGATGGTAGATATGCTGCCTGTATATTAGATCGCAATGGTTTGCGTCCGGCGCGATACATGGTGACTCGTGATCGCATCATTACGCTCGCTTCAGAAACGGGCGTGAATCCCGTACCTGCGGAAGACATTTTGATAAAAGGTAGGCTCAAACCAGGAGAAATGGTAGCCGTTGATACCGAAACAGGTGAACTACTACTTCCCGGAGACATAGATAAATCATTAGCGAATAAGCGTGATTTCGGTGATTGGCTTAAAAAGCATACTAAACGTATTGAGTCAGAATTTGACGGTGAGCAATTAGATCCAAACCGTCCCATTAATCAAACGTTGCTGGTTCAGAAAAAGATGTACCAACTGACCTTTGAAGAGCAATCCCAAGTATTGAGTGTATTGGCGCAAAATGGTCAGGAGGCAGTGGGTTCCATGGGGGATGATACACCTCTGCCGGTTCTCAGTTATAAGGTTCGATCAACCTATGATTACTTCCGGCAACAGTTTGCTCAAGTGACGAACCCGCCAATCGACCCGTTGCGTGAATCAGTGGTGATGTCACTGGAAACATTTTTTGGCAGTGAACTTAATTTTTTTGCAGATACCGATAAGGATCTGCGCATTGTCGTGGATTCACCAGTTTTATCTTATGCAAAGTTACAGAAATTATTGGAACTCAAGGTTCCTGGCTTAGCCTGTAGCAGAATTGATTTGAATTATTCGCAGTCTGAATCGCTGCAACACGCTATTCTTGCCATTTGTGATCAAGCTGAAAGTGCCGTGCGAAACGGTTCGGGGCTATTGATACTTTCAGATCGTGATCTAGTAGCCGGCAAGATCCCAGTTCATGCAGCGCTTGCGACCGGGGCAGTACACCATCGATTGTTGCAGTCTGGGTTACGCTGTGATGCCAATATCATTGTCGAATCTGGTACGGTTCGCGATCCGCACCATTTTGCAGTCCTGATTGGTTACGGCGCTACTGCGGTGTATCCCTATTTAGCTTACGCCACCATTGAGGAAATGCATAAAACCGGTCAAGTGATAGGTGACTTAGAAATTTTATTAGCCAATTACCGCAAAGGTATAGATAAAGGCTTATATAAAATTATGTCCAAAATGGGTATATCTACTATTGCAAGTTATCGTGGTGCGCAGTTGTTCGAATCCGTTGGCCTGCATCAGGAAGTGGTGGATCTCTGTTTCACCGGCACCATCAATCGTTTGCAGGGGACTCGGTTTGAGCACCTGGCAGCAGATCAAATCACTCTATCCAAAAAAGCTTGGAAATTGAGAGTGCCGATAGAACAAGGTGGATTACTCAAATATGTGCATGATGCCGAATACCATGCCTTTAATCCTGATGTAGTGATGTTGTTACAAAAAGCAGTACAGAATAGTGACTATGCTACATATCAGCAATATGCGGCTACAGTGAATAATCGCCCGTGCGTCGCTTTTCGAGATCTTCTGCATTTAAAAAATGACCAAACCGCAATCGCTGTTGAAGAAGTGGAGTCCGAAGCAGAGATATTAAAACGATTCGATTCCGCAGGCATGTCTTTGGGTGCTTTGTCTCCGGAAGCCCATGAGTCTTTAGCAATCGCCATGAATCGCTTGGGTGGACGCTCCAACTCAGGTGAAGGCGGAGAGGATCCGGCCCGCTATGGCACTGAGCGTACTTCGAAAATAAAACAGGTGGCCTCCGGTAGATTTGGCGTCACCCCCCACTATTTAGTGAACGCAGAGGTGATTCAGATAAAAGTGGCTCAAGGCGCAAAACCTGGCGAAGGTGGTCAGCTACCTGGCCATAAGGTCAATGATCTGATTGCGGAACTTAGATATTCACGACCGGGCGTCTCTCTTATCTCCCCACCACCGCATCATGATATTTATTCCATTGAGGATTTAGCTCAGCTCATATTCGATCTCAAACAGATTAATCCCAACTGTTTGGTGTCGGTAAAACTTGTTGCTGAGGCAGGAGTTGGTACTATTGCCGCTGGTGTGGCAAAAGCTTATGCAGATCTGATCACCATCTCCGGTTACGATGGTGGTACGGGCGCTAGTCCACTCACTTCAATCAAATATGCAGGTAGTCCTTGGGAGCTAGGCTTAACGGAAGCCCATGAAGCATTGAGGGTGAATAATCTTCGTGACAAGGTGCGTCTTCAGGCCGACGGAGGACTAAAAACCGGATTAGATGTCATCAAAGCAGCCATCCTTGGTGCGGAAAGCTTTGGTTTTGGTACTGCGCCGATGGTTGCGCTTGGGTGCAAATATTTAAGAATTTGCCACTTAAATAATTGTGCCACGGGTGTTGCCACCCAGGATGAACGACTACGCAGAGATCACTTCATTGGACTGCCCTTAATGGTGGAAAATTATTTTCGATTTGTCGCTCAAGAGGTGCGCGAATTGATGGCCACGTTGGGGGTGAAAAAGTTAACGGATCTAATCGGACGCACAGATTTGTTAAATTTGACATTGGGGGACTCAGCTAAGCAGTCGTCTTTAGATCTTTCTCCCATATTGCAGAGTGCGAAAGGACCAGACGATAAACCTAGGTTTTGCAGCAATCCGAAAAATGATCCTTATGATAAAGGTGAATTGGCAGAAGAGATGGTGCAACAAATTTTACCTGCTATTGAAGCGAAACAGGGCGGAGAGTTCAACTTTAATATTAGAAACTTTAATCGTTCCATCGGTGCGCGGCTTTCTGGTGAGATTGCAAAACGTTACGGTAACTTGGGTATGCAAGATTCACCCATTACCATTCATTTTAAAGGATCAGCAGGACAAAGTTTCGGAGTGTGGAATGCTGGTGGTCTATATTTAAATTTAATCGGTGACGCCAATGATTACGTTGGTAAAGGTATGGCAGGCGGTCAACTGATCATTACTCCACCCCCTACCGCTGCATATAGCACTAAATCTTCAACCATTATCGGCAATACGTGCCTTTACGGTGCGACCGGTGGTGTGTTGTACGCTACCGGCTTGGCGGGCGAAAGATTTGCAGTAAGAAATTCAGGCGCACATGCAGTGGTAGAAGGTTTGGGTGATCATGGTTGTGAATATATGACTGGCGGTTCGGTAGTCGTTTTAGGCGCAACTGGACATAATTTTGGTGCAGGTATGACAGGTGGTTATGCCTATGTGCTGGATGAAGAAGGTGATTTTGTTGATAAATATAACCACGAGTTAATAGATATTCACAGAATCTGTAGCGAGCAAACTGAAGCGTATCGTAGTGACTTACGCTTAAAAATAGCTGACTATGTGAATTCGACTAAGAGTTCTTGGGCAGAAGAAATACTCGGGCGTTTTGAGGAGATGTTGCCTCTGTTTTGGTTAATTAAACCAAAGGCGGAAACGCTAGAAGATTTGCTTATCAATTTAAATAGAGCTCAGTAGTTAAAGCATGGGTATCTGAATGGCAGACAAATTTAAAAATGTATTTCAATTCTTAGATGTGGCCAGGCAAGATCCGCCCAAAGTGCCTGCCAATGTCAGAGCGAAAGAGTTTAAAGAAATCTACTTAAAGTTTGAGACTGAAAATGCGCGACACCAAGCCCACAGATGTTTGGAGTGCGGTAATCCTTATTGTGAGTGGGAATGCCCGGTCCATAACTTCATTCCAGATTGGCTCAAACTAGTTGCGGAAGGGAGACTTTTTGAGGCTGCTGAACTGTCACATAAAACTAACTCGTTGCCCGAAGTCTGTGGTCGTATTTGCCCGCAAGATCGTTTATGCGAAGGCGCGTGCACTCTGAACGATGGATTTGGCGCAGTGACTATAGGCGCTGTAGAAACCTACATAACAGAAACTGCGTTTGCGTCTGGTTGGCGTCCGGACATGTCTGGCGTGTCGGATTCGGGCAAACGCGTGGCGGTGGTGGGTGCTGGGCCCGCCGGTTTAGGTTGCGCCGATGTGTTGGCTCGTCATGGTGTTAAAGCGGTGGTTTTTGATCGTTACCCTGAAATTGGTGGATTGCTTACTTTTGGTATACCTGAGTTTAAGTTGGAGAAAAGCGTCATCATCAGGCGGCGTCGATTGTTAGAAGAGATGGGTGTCGAATTTCGATTGAATACTGAAATTGGTAAAGACATTAAGTTTGAGTCTCTAATAAGTGATTATGACGCAGTGTTTATCGGTACTGGTACGTACAAGTTTATGAAGGGTGGTTTTGTCGGTGAAGATTTTCTGGGAGTTTACGACGCGCTACCTTACCTGATCCCCAATAATCGAAAACAGTTAGGACTTGAATCTGACGATTATATAGATCTTAAAGACAAACAGGTCGTGGTGCTCGGTGGCGGTGATACTGCTATGGATTGCGTGAGAACGGCGATTCGCCAGGGTGCCCACTCTGTGAAATGTGTTTATCGTCGTGATGAAGAGAATATGCCTGGCTCAAAACGAGAAGTGCAGAATGCTAAGGAAGAAGGCGTAGAATTCTTATGGAATCGTCAACCGGTTGCCCTCTTAGGTGAGTCGCGAGTAGAGTTCGTAAAAGTGATTACCACTGAATTGGGAGAGCCGGATGCGGCGGGTCGACGTTCACCAGAGATTGTTCCTGGCACCGAAGAGCTTATTCCTGCAGATGCGGTGATCATCGCTTTTGGTTTCCAACCTGATCCTGGCTCATGGTTGGTACAAAATGGCGTCTCGCTGGATAATCGCGATCGAGTACGAATTAAAGTCATGAAGCCTTATAGTCAGCAAACAGACAACGAAAAAGTGTTTGCCGGAGGAGACATGGTTCGTGGTTCTGATCTAGTCGTGCGAGCAGTGTATGACGGTCGCGAGGCTGCAAACAATATCTTAGACTATTTGGATGTTTAACCATTGTGAATATGCATTTTGTTTAGGGTTGATGTATGAATGATCGGTTCTTAAGGGCATTGCGGCGTCAATCTGTTGATCAAACGCCCATTTGGATTATGCGTCAAGCAGGGCGCTACCTACCGGAGTATAGAGAGATCCGTGCTCAGGCAAAGACATTTTTAAACTTGTGCAAAACCCCTGAATTGGCTTGCGAAGTGACACTGCAACCCCTGCGTCGTTTTCCATTAGATGCCGCTATTTTATTTTCCGATATATTAACCATTCCCGACGCTATGGGCTTGGGATTGCATTTTATTGAGGGCGAGGGTCCAAAATTCGACTCTCCTGTACGATCAGCGCGGGATATCTCTAAGCTTGGTAAGCCAGACATAGGTGATGAATTAGCCTACGTGACCGATGCTGTTCGTTTAATAAGACAAGAGCTAGAGGGCAAAGTTCCACTTATTGGCTTTGCCGGCAGTCCATGGACATTAGCAACCTATATGATCGAAGGTGGTTCTAGTAGAGAGTTTTCCCTTGCCAAGAAAATGTTGTTTGATCAGCCCGACCAAATGCATCAATTGTTAACACTGTTAACCGATTCCATTAGCGATTACCTAATCGCGCAAATGCAAGCGGGCGCTCAAGCGTTGATGATTTTTGACTCTTGGGGTGGCGCTTTGGCTCACGATTGTTATGTCCCCTTTTCGCTAAACTATATGCAGCAAATTGTCAGTAGTATAAAAAGTCAGCCAGAAGCCGCTCACGTGCCGGTTATATTATTCACCAAAGGCGGTGGGCTATGGTTAGAACAAATGGCGCAGACGGGTGCCGATGCACTCGGCTTGGATTGGTGTGTGGATATAGGTCAAGCACGTACTCGCGTGGGCAAGCATGTGGCGCTACAGGGTAATATTGATCCGGCAGTACTCTATGCATCTGATCACGTCATTCAACAGCAAGTAGGATCTGTACTCACTTCTTATGGCGAGGGTACGGGCCACGTTTTCAATTTAGGGCACGGTATCCATCCGGGAATTGATCCGGAAAAGGTTTCAGTTTTAGTGCAGGCAGTGCACACGTTAAGTAAACCTTTTCACCAAGGGTGTGCGTAACGTGCAGCCATACAAACAACAGTTTATTGAATTTATACTCTCCATCGGGGTTCTCCGTTTTGGTGAATATAAATTAAAATCTGGTCGGCTTAGCCCTTATTTTTTTAACAGCGGAAGAGTAAATACAGGTGCGGCGCTTGCTAAGCTTGGTCATTACTATGCACAAGCTTTGATCTCATCCGGTATTGAGTTCAATGGTCTCTTTGGTCCGGCCTATAAAGGGATCCCTATCGTGACCGCAACAGCGATCGCGCTCGCTCATCAAAATGAGATGGATGTGCCGTATAGTTTTAATAGAAAAGAGGCCAAGCAACATGCAGAGGGAGGTGTAATAGTAGGCGCGCCTTTGGCCGGTCATTTAATGATTTTAGATGATGTGATCTCAGCGGGTAGCTCAATTGTTGAGTCGGTACAGCAGATTGAGTCCGCAGAAGCGCAGGCCGCTGGAGCAGTCATCGCCCTGGATAGACAAGAGCGAGGTCAGGGCGAGCAATCGGCAGTTCAAGAGCTAGAGCAACGGTTAGGGCTACCTATTATCAGCATCATTACCCTCAGTGATTTATTGGAATATCTACGGCTGACACCAGGTTTAGAACCACATTTGGAAAAAATGTATCGTTATCGACAAACATACGGCGTTCAAGCATAAACGTCGAACATCAGTTTTACTCCAATGGTAATGGTAACGATTTCAAACCCACGCTTGATCCAGCGATTGCCAGCGTGGATGGCCAGATGACTACCGAAGTAAGCGCCAGAGGTGGCGCCAATCAGTAACGCCGGAATCCAAGACCACTCAATATTGCCCAGCATGCCAAGGGTGATCGCGCCTGTGGCATTCCAAAATAGACCCACCAAAATCATGGTATGAGCGACTGCTAGTAAATAGTCAAATCCAAACCATCTGACTAACCAGATAGTGACGAACAAGCCGCTCCCGGAGGTTAAGGTTCCATTTATGAAGCCGATAAAAAATAAGCCTAAAGCGCCGATCACCAATCCTTTGGCATCGCGATTTCGGTACCTTGCCTGTTGGCCAAGGGAAGGATGACGCCAGGAGTAGATCCCCAGTGCCGAAGTCAGAAGACCGAGAGCAAAAGTGGCAATCTGATCTGGAACATAGAGTATGGTGCGCGCACCTAGCACGACAGCTGGTAATCCCGCCGACAGAATATACAGGCTGAAAAATGGGTTTAGACTGCCTTCTCTTGAGTGGCGCGCAGTGGCCCCAATACCTAAGGCAACACTCGCTACCTTATGGGTGGCTAAGGCAACAGTGAAAGGCAAACCGAGGAAGATCAGAATCGGAAACTGGATTAAACCAGCGCCTCCACCGCTAAATGCAGAGAACGCATTTGCTACGAAGGACACCATAAACAAAATCGCATGATCGAAAAAATTCACAAATTGACCATTAATGATTGAACAGAACAAGTTTGGAGCAACTACGTGAGACGACTCAAACGATTCATCACATTACTCTTAGTCGGTTTGGGAGTAAGTGCGGCGCCTATTTATGCTGCAGGACCTACATTTTTTCAATATTTAGATGAAAATGGACAGTTACATCTCAATCAAACTATACCACCACATCTGGTGAAAAATGGCTATAAGATTGTTGATATTCGAGGTAATGTAATCAAAGAGATTGCACCTGCTAAATCTTTAGAGGAACTCGCCGCAGAAAAATTGGCAAGAATAGAGGCTGATAAACTAAAGCGCGAGCGTCAAGAAGCTAAAAAACAGGATCAGATATTACTGCAATCTTTCTCGGATGAGTCTGATCTTATTTTCGCTAGAGATAGCAAGTTAGAAGCTATCCAGGGCACGATCAATTTAACCAAGCAAAAATTACAGAAACTAGAAGAAAACTTAGTTGGTTTAGAATCTAGAGCGGGAGATTTGGAGAGAGCCGGAAAGTCTGTGGATCAAACAACTCTTGATAGTATTGCGGAAGTGCAGGGATATATTGAGGAAAACAAACAATTTATTGTTGAGCGTCAAGAGCAAATGAGAATTATTCGCGAGGAAATGGATGCTCAGCTAGACAGGTATAGATTCTTGCGCAATCAGATGTCACAGAATAACTAGTCTGGGAATTTGACAACCATCCCCTTCGTGTTCAATAGACCCCTCTCTAGGAGATGCTCAATCTTGTAGCGATCTCCCACCATCTACGTAGATTATTTGACCCGTCATATAACTTGCATCGAACAGTAAAAACTCCACTGCTTTGGCAATTTGTTGCGGTGTACCAAGGCGATTTAATGGGATCCGATCGAGAATCTGTTGTTGAGTTTTGTCGTCCATCGAAGAGTTGTTCGGCCAAATGATGGCACCCGGGGCAACGGCATTGACGCGAATCTGAGGAGCGAATTCACGGGCTAGAGATTTGGTTAACATATTTTGGGCAGCCTTGGCGCAGCAGTACACAGTATGGTTCTTTAACGGCCTCTCTCCGTGTATGTCACTAATATTCACCACACAACCGTGGTTTTTGTGTAATTCCGACTGTGCACACTGTGCGAGAAAAAGAGGCGCGGCTAGATTGGTATGCATTAGATCTAGCCACTGCTCCTCTGTTATTTTTGAGACGGGGGTAGGATAAAAGCTAGATGCATTATTCACCAGGGCATCGAGCCTACCCCAACGGCCTACACTTTCCTCTATCAGTAGTCTTAGGCGTTCAAGTTGCGTTAAATCGGCGCAGATTGCATGTGCGCTGTCAGGGCGTTGTTGGTTGAATTCTGCTACTAGATTTTTCGCTGTGGATTCAGAGTGGTAATAATGAACGATGATGCGACACCCACGCATGTGCAGAGATTGAGCGATGACAGCACCGATGCGTTTCGCAGCGCCAGTGATTAATACCACAGGTATTTCTTTAGACACATCAATTATCTCTAAATATTCAGGGTTGTTTGTGTATTATACCGCTTGTCTATCGTCATCTACTTGTTTGGTTATTTATGGATTGGATTCAAGTCATTGTGTTAGCCATTCTGCAGGGGCTCACAGAGTTTCTGCCTATTTCCAGCTCAGCACACTTAATATTGGTGCCCATGTTGCTGGGTTGGCAAGATCAGGGACTACTATTTGATGTGTCAGTTCATGTGGGCACCTTGGTGGCGGTGATTGTCTATTTTCGTCGCGAACTGATGGCGATGAGTCATGCTTGGTTCAGTTCCATTAGTCGCGGCGATCACTCTGAGGACAGTCATCTGGCGTGGGCGGTGATTTGTGCGACGATTCCAGCTTCCTTGTTGGGCGTACTGGCTCAGGAGTGGATTGAAATGCATTTGCGATCCGCGATGGTGATCGGATTGACAACACTTTTATTTGGGTTTCTTTTAGGGTGGGCCGATTGGGGAAAAGTTCGCTCCCGCACAGAATACGAATTGAAATGGCGTGATATTTTTATAATTGGATTTGCCCAGGCGTTGGCGCTGATCCCCGGCACGTCTCGTTCCGGGATTACTATGACCGCAGGTCTAATGCTGGGATTTAGCCGTACCGCTGCGTCCCGATTTTCCTTTTTGTTGTCGATACCTCTAATTTTGGCAGCAGGAGGTTTGCAGGTGATGAGTTTGGTGGCCGATCCGGATCAAATCCATTTGAACGTTTTACTCATCGCCACCGCACTGTCAGCGCTAACGGCCTATACTTGTATCGCCTTCTTTTTAAGGTTAATAGAGCGATTGGGAATGATGCCCTTTGTGGTTTATCGGCTGCTCTTAGGGGGGCTGATCTTAGCGATCTACCATTAGACTAAGGTAGTGATTGATAGCAATGTTTCTCTAAAATATCGCGCACGGAGTCAAACTCTTTCGGGGGGATCTCCAATAATCTAAAACCGGTATTCACATAGTTTGGGTTTACATCCCGCGCTGACCACAGACTTTCCACAGTAAACACCATTTCTTGCCGTTCATTTTGATTCAGTACGATGCGTACCCTCATGGTTTTACCTGTTTCCAACGGGACTTCACTTAGCAGCATAAATCCATCCATACTGATATCCACCAAATACCCTAGCAAGGAGGCCGTGTTGCACTCATACACCCTTAGATACTGCATAAGGTGTTTACGATCGATGTGTCTTCGATTGTGCATTGAATTATCCATTGAGATGGCTTTCTAGTCTGATGGTAGTTTGGTCAACATCAATCACGCCCACCTATATTCAATTGTTAGCGGCTTGTGTGCTTGGAATTTTATGGCGTGGGGTTAGCGAAGAATGGCTTGTATAGCCGTTATGCGGGCGTCTTTAATGGCCTCTCCGAGGGCTTTTCCACTCAGTCCCTGCTTGATAAGTTGTTGATTGTTAACCTTCATTGCGGCCTCTAACGCGCCTTCTAAAATTGTGAGAGGTGTATAGTGCGAGAGTGTTTTACGCGCTTCTATTGCCGCAAGAACTGCCACCGCTTGGGTTAAATTTTTTGGATTGCGGAAGGTGTCTAGCTGCTGTAACAGAGATGCAATTTCCTCCGCGGATGCATGCTCAACCCTCGTAATTGCTGGACCGAATCGCTTGACTTTGAGACTTAAGTGAGTGAATGTCTTTGCCAGCTTGAGCCTGCCGCCCAATTGAAGAATGGTCTCTTGGGATTGATCATGAACGAGGGCGGCCCAACGTTGTGGGGCACTTAAATTTAACTCCACCGCCACTTTTAGCGCCCGTATGCCCGGTAGCATGGTTAACTCGGCCGTTTGCCAACTTTTGGCGAGCTCCGGAAACAGTGGACTGCGTGTCGCCCGTTTC
>OBJS01000241.1_pt1 | contig 14605 bp, 9 predicted proteins | sample 1519851 | NCBI WGS metagenome assembly OBJS01 (sample SAMN03019806, study PRJEB22545) | beach sand metagenome | biome: beach; feature: sea beach; material: beach sand | place: USA: Municipal Pensacola Beach, FL | collected 2010-10-20 | depth 25-47 cm m
GCGCCCTTGTTAGGTCCCAGGCGTTAAGCGACTGGCTTCTTCAATATCTTCATACAGTTCTTCCCGACTCACCCGGCTCGGTTTTTTTTTCAATTTTCCAGTTGGTGCGACAGCAGATCGCTCTTGTGTGGGTATGATGGTGGGCAGCGTCGCTTCTACCGGCAGTAAAACCAAGCGAAAATGCGGCAGAGAAGCGAACTGGCTAATCAGCTTGTCTGTTAAATTTTCTGCATTTTTTGCGTCTAATAAAATACTGACGAATCCTGTTGTGTCCACCTCACCGATGGTTCTCACCTGGATCGCCTCCGCGTCTTCAGCCATCCTTTTGATATCTTCAAATACACTGTAAGGTGCAGTCACTTCCAAAATTCTTAGAGGCATGAATTACACTTTCTCTCAGTTTCGTCCCACCATGAATATCGGGATTTCTACTCACCATGAGCGACAGACCCAAACCTACTAATAAAAGCTTTGCCAGGGGATACAAGCAGCACAGGAGTCTAACCCAAAATCCATTGGATACGTGTGAGGATAGTAGTGTTATTCCATTCAGGGAATGAAAACAACCCCATGGCTGATACATCCGCAGGAATATCTGATTAAGAAGTTCACAACAGTGTCGAACACTCTGATCCAATAAGAGAGAATTGTAATGGGTTTTGGCAGGATAAACGAGCGTCAATACGGCACCGACCATGCCTGTGAATGTACCTAAGAGATGGTTGCGGTGGATCCAGAGCCACCGCAACCCAATTTTAACAGACTTAACTAGAGCTGTTTTGTATAAGAATTTCTACCCTTCGATTCGCAGCGCGCCCTTCAGATGTTTCATTGGAAGCCACAGGACGAGTCTTACCTTTACCAGTAGACTGAACACGGCCGCCTGACACGCCTCCTACGTCGACCAAGAATTGTGCAACCTTCGCAGCCCGCTGTTCAGACAGCTTCTGGTTGAGCACATCACTACCCACATTGTCCGTATGCCCGGAGACAATCACCTTCGATTCCGGAAACATTTGGATGCCCTGATTGATTTTATTCAACAGCGGAAAGTTTCCAGATTGAATTTCACTGACGCCCGAAGGGAAACTAAAACCATAAGCTCGGATGAGAATATCATCTCCTTGGCGGTAGACCTCTGCTTCCGCATTGCCAAACATCTTTTGGATACGATCAAACTTAGCCTGAATTTCAGCGTTACGTCGACGCTCTTCACTACTAGATCGTTCAATAGACTTTAACGCCTGCTCTTTTTCTGCTAACGCACCGGAATAACTCTGTTCCAAGCTGGCCATTTGGCGATTGAGTCTCTGATTCGTTTCCACTAACTCACGATTTAACCGTTCCCGTTCTTGCACCGAAGCCTGCACACTTTGGCTTAAATTGGCAATCAAAGCACGATTTTCAAGATTAAACTCCGGCGTGGACTCCACTGCAGCAACTACCTTGGAAAGTTGCTCTTGATACCAAAGGATGACTTCTTCTTCAGTCATTTTGGCTTGCTTGAACTCTTTAAGTATATTCGTGATCTCTGTAGCTCGATTAATAGACCACACCGCTTGGCTAGCGTGTTCCGCTGCTTTGGCCGTAGCACTGCGGTTAGCCTCCAATACTTTTTGGGCTAACTCCAACTGTTCCTCAGCCTCTGCTATGGTCAAGGGTGCATATTTGTCGATTTTGTTCTCTTTCGCAGCTTTCAACATCAATTGCGCCTGCTCGATTGTCATGCCTTTCAAAGTATCAAGTTCTAGTTGACTATAAATCGCCGCCAACCTTTTCCGCGACTCTCGAGCTTCGGCAATATCGTTCTCTTCGATAAGCTTCGCAACTTCGGCAAACTCCTCATCCGCTTCCTTAAACTTTTGTTTAAAGGAACTGTGCGCATTCGCATCTAGGGCACGGCGACGGGCCTGGATGGCCCCTTCTAACTCTATTTTAGTTCGGGCGGCGATCTTGTTGGCACGGGCCAACTCAGTCAACCCTTCTTCTGCTCGTACTTCTGCTTCTGCATCGTCTCTTGCAGCTAATTTAGCTGCTTCCCGATAGAGAGATTTCGCCTGCTCTCCATATTCAGGGGAATGCAGCAAAACATCATTGGTAATAGCTTGTTCCAGCTGTGTTCGGAGCTGTTCTACTGTAGGATATTTACTACTAATTTGCGCATCAGTTAAGGGTGGTTGTGACGCACAGCCCACTAAAATAACGATATAACCGATGAAGAATATAGATAATAAATTTTTCATGCCAAATTCTCCTTAAAGTGTTTACGACTCCCACAGCCTACTTGGGTGCAAGCCTAAAGGGCGGAGGATTATAGGTCACCGCGACTCGCGAAAGAAAGAAAAAATTCATCATATGTTGATAGAGATCTATTCCTACCCAAAAAACAATAAAATATTTTTATGTCAAGGAGATTAAGTACAGACTAGTTCTTCTAACTACAAGCTATTGGATCTCAAGAACACTAGATGAGAGAGGCGGTTATTAGGTACTAGCTAATCAATCACTGAGAATGAAGTGCTAACTTTGATTTTATTCTTGCTTCGAGCCGCACCTTAGAAAACGCCAAGCGATTGACAATTTTTTCCCAATCGCCGTGACACATTTTTCTGTTTACCCTGTGATCGGAATCTATACCCCCCGTCCAAGAGTCTTGAAGCTGTTTTCTCAACCCGTCAATTGCTTGGTATGAATAACGCTCTTTTTATAGCGTTCGCTGCGCCATACACCATGCGTGGAGCGAAGATAATCGCCTCCCAGATTTTGATACCCTAGAGCAAGAATAAAATCACGCCATATTGTCACAGTCATATTAGACTGAGCGCCGATCGGCGTGTTTGTTTGTTAGAGAGAACCTGATTTGCAACTCATGTAGCAAAGAATAACAGATAGGCACCAAGATTAACGTCAACAGGGTGGCGAATAAAATACCAAAGCCTAAAGAGATCGCCATGGGAATTAAAAATTGCGCCTGTGTAGATCTATCGAATAGCAAAGGCATTAAGCCAATAAAAGTGGTTGCGGAGGTTAAGAATACAGGTCTAAATCGACGCACCCCCGCCTCAACGATCAACTCACTAGTAAAATGGCCCTGCTTCGCCCACTGTTTATTAATGTGATCAACCAATACCAATGAGTCGTTCACCACCACCCCCACTAAGGCTAACATGCCTAAAATACTCATCATGGAAAGCTGGTGCCCCATGATGAGGTGACCAGCAAAAGCGCCTATCAGGCTAAAGGGGATCACAGACATCACTATTAAGGGCTGCACATAGGATTTTAAAGGGATGGCGAGCAATGCGTAAATTGCGAACAAAACAAACATTAGACCGAACTTTAAGCTGCCGAATGCCTGCCGTTGCTCCTTAGCCTCTCCTTCAAAAGTGTGATAGATCTCAGGATAGGAGGCGGCAAGTTGAGTCACAAAGGCATTCAACTCTTCTCGTAACCTCAATATGTTGACTTCATTTCTGTTAACGTCGGCGATCACATTAACCGTGCGAAATCGATCAATGCGCTGAATAGAAACAGGCGCCACACCGGGCTGCCATTCAGCAATATGGGCAAGCGGAATGCGTTTTCCATCCGCAGTCTGGATCTGTAGATCCTTAAGTTGATCTAACGATTGACGTTCTTCTAGCGGTGTACGCAGTACGACCCGCACTTCTTCCCTCCCCCGCTGCATTCGTTGGACTTCGATACCTTCGTAGGCTGCACGTACCTGTCGAATCAACTCCGCCCGTTGTATACCCAGCGCTTGGCCAAGCTTGTTGAGTGACAAATTCAATTCCGGCTTACCATCGGAAAGTGAATCATCAATATTAAACACGCCCGGATATTTTCCTAGCTCCGCGGTGATCTGCGCCGCCAATTTCCGTAGTTGTGCAATATTCTGTCCGCGCAACTGAATATCGATCGGATCGGACGTATGGCCAATTTCTGCGCGAAAAACCAAAGAGTCTATACCGGGCAGCCTCCCTATCTGTTTCTTCCACTGCTGTACAATGGCCCGACTGCTGATCTTATATTGCCTCTCCTCCGGCGCAGTGATTTCAAATAACACTCGCCCCAATTGGTCTCCTGTCCCAGCATCATTAGAGCCAACAGTCACTAGAATATTTTCAATGATCGGTTCACCATTGGTCTCATTGGCCAGTTCTTTCTTAAGCCTACTTGCCGCATCGGCTATCTGTTGGATGCGTGCCTCCGTCACTGCCATAGGCGTACCCACAGGCATGACCAACCGCGCTTGAATCACTTCCGTATCTATTCTGGGGAAAAAGGTAAATTTTATCCAACCCTGTTGTAATAGGATGAGACTCAACAACAATAGCGCGAATAAACTCACGATAACCGTTAGCCTTCTTTGTAAACAAATTTGCACAAAAGGTTGGTAGTAACGTTTCACCCAAGATTCAAATGCGCTAGAAAACTTCTCCTGCCAATGCACGCCTCGAACTCGGTGAGGATCAGAGTAGGTACGAACCCGACTCAAATGCGCGGGTAAAACCAATTTGGACTCTATCAATGAAAATAAAAATACGGGTATCACCACCATCGGGATCTGTGCAAATATCTGACCCCGAATGCCTTCAATGAATAAAATGGGAGTAAAAGCCACTACTGTGGTGAGCACGCCAAAAGTGACGGGGATCGCGATCTCTCGCGTACCGGCAATTGCCGCTTCGACACCAGGTTCACCTTTTTTAAGATGCGTGTAGATATTTTCACCGGTGACAATGGCATCATCCACCACTATGCCCAATACTAAAATAAAGGCAAATAGACTCACCACATTGAAGGTTACTCCAAACAAAGGCATTAAGATAAAAGCGCCCATAAAACTCACCGGGATACCCAGAAACACCCAAAAGGCGACGCCGGGGCGTAAAAACAGCGACAATAACGCCATCACCAACACTCCACCCAATAGCGCATTATTGACTAGAGTCTGCAACCGCTTATGCACCACTCGCGAACGATCTCGCCAATAGTCGAGAAACACTCCTTCAGGTAAAGAGGCTTGCCGCTGCTCCAAAAATGACTTAACTTGAGTAGCAATCTCAATCGCATTTTGATCCCCCACCTGGTACACCTGCAGGAAGATCGCGGGTTGGCCATTAAAACGCATAATGGCTCGAGACTCTTCAAAACCATCTTGAATAGAAGCGATATCTTTGAGTCTAATTAAGGCCCCCCCGTCCCCTTGCTTGATAATAATATTTTCAAAATCTCGTTTAGTATAAGCCTGACCTGTGGAACGCAGAAAAATTTCCCCGCCCACATGTTTCAGGTTACCCCCAGATAAATCCAAAGAACTATTACGGATCGAATTGGCCACCTGATCTAAGTTGAGATCAAATTGGATCAGATTATCATTTGGTATCTCGATGGCAATTTCATATTTGGCTGCCGCGTCCAGCTCGACTCGGGTAATTCCAGATAAAGAGAGCAACTGATCTCGGATCTGGTCTGCGATCTCACGGGTTTCTCGTTCTCCGTATTGTGAGCTAACCGCTACTGTAATCACCTCCCGACGGCGCTCACGCAAATGAATCACAGGCTTTTCCGCTTCCTCAGGAAGCGTGTTTAACGCATCTATCCTGGTTTTCACATCCGCAAGCAGATCGCGTTCATCGGTAGCGGCATCTACTTCTAGGAATATTTCAGCGACACCTTCCTGAGAGCGGCTGGTGATGCGCTCGATCCCGGAAAGATCTTGCACCGCCTCTTCAATGCGAATGGTAATTCCCTGTTCCACCTCCTGGGGTGTGGAGCCGCGTAAACGCACTTGAATATTAATGGAGTTAAGTGAAACATCCGGAAATATTTCCAACGGAATACGGTTATTTAAAGACAATAAACCCATGAAGATAACAAACAGCATCAACAGATTGGCTGCAACAGGGTTGCGTGCAAACCAACTAATCATGGAGGGCACGCTCGGTTACCATGGGATCTGGATCCAATCCGGTAGAAAGAATGGTTACCGGAGTACCACTACTCATTTGGCCTAATGGGGTCAATACCACCTGATCCCCCATCTCAATCCCTCTATCAACCACCAGCTCGTCATCCCCTTGCCAGAGAATATCAATTTCTCGCCGTTGTAGGTGTCCCTCGCTGACAACGTACAGATAACTGCCAGCATAAAGGGCACTGGTGGGTACCACAATCGCCGACTCTATTCGCTGCGCTCGGATCAAAGCCTGCACATATTGTCCAATCTTCAAAGGCGGTCGTTCGCTAACAGCAACAAAAGGATCAGGGATTTCTACAATCACGTGAAGCTGTTGTGTCTTAACATCCACTGCGCTCTCAGTCCTAACCAAATGACCCTGCCATGGAGGTGAATGAGGGACAAGCGGATTAAATAGTGTCACTGCATTGGACTGCAAAGTCGATTTTGTATTGGTATATCCCTCAGGTAATTTTAGCCAGGGTAAAGCCGCGTTAGTAATAGGCAGTCTGACCTCAAAATGATCGGTAGCAAAAATGTCTGCCAGTTTACTATTCGCAGAAATTACCTGTCCCACATCTACCAATAGATTCAGAACACGTCCATCATAGGGTGCGACAATTTCTGTCCGCGCCAAATCTAATTCAGCCTGTGCCAATCGAGCTTTGGCGGCAGACACACGCGCCTCAATCGCGCGCATTTGCGGCCGACGTAAATTGAGATCGGTGGGAGGTTCTTTTAATCCCAGTTGTTGCCATTCAAGAGAAGCCTGTCGACCACGCGCCTCTTCTTGTTGGTATGCAAGCTCCGCATCTTCTAACTCTGCTTGGGCAAGTGCCACTTGGGTTTCATGATCGCGCGGATCAATTCCGAGCAGCAGATCGCCCTGATTAAAAAAGCCACCCGGCCGCAAATTATCACTAATGTGTACGATGGCACCCCCTACTTGCGAGACCATTGCACTTTGAATACGGGGTTGTACCGCACCAAAAGATTGAATCACAATCTCATAATCACGAGGTTGGATCTGCAGAACTTCCACCTCCACGGCCTTTAAAGCGGAGGCGCTCTGCTTAGTAATTTCTGGCTTTTGGACAATTAGGTAAATGACTACTAGAGCGGTTACCAAAGAAATAACTAAGGGCAACCTCCATCTAGGATCCATTTATTTCACTTCCCAGGGAGTCTTGCGGATTATTTTCATAATAGAGCCCATTGCCTAACGCCAGATTGAGATTCACTCGATTGTGCAACAATTGCTTTTTAGTTTGAATCAGCGCGATTTGGGAATCAAACGCACGACGTTGCGCGGCCAGCAGAGTGGCGTAATCTACCAAGCCTTCATTGTACTGTTTTTGTGCCAGTGAGAGTGCCTGCTGCGCCGTTTCCAGTACAGACTGATTAAGAAGAGTACTACTGCGTAAATAGGCTTCACTGCTCAAAGCAACTTCCACCTCTGTAAAAGCAGCCAGCAAAACTTTATGATACTGTGCCTCTGCTTCCCTCTGCGCTTCTAAGGCTTCTTCAGAGAGTGATTTTAACCGCCTGGCATCAAACAGCGGTTGACTGAAATTTGCCAACATCGACCAAGCCAAATTCCCATCTCGAACAATAGATTTTAATTCCTCGGAGGCAGTCCCTCCGCCTGCAGTCAACATCAGTTTGGGATATCGATCGGCCTCGGCTGCATGGGTCAGCGCATGAGCAGCCATAGCTCGGCTATGAGTTGCCATAACATCGGGGCGTCGCTTTAATAAATCCGCAGGCAAACCAGGATACACAGGTTTTGGTAAGTCGGGTAACCTAAACGCCACTTCTAGTACACCGTCGGGATATTCTCCAACCAGTTGTAAAAGCCGCCGCTTTACCACCTCCAGTTGTTGTCGTTGCTGTACCAGTTGTACTGACGTCTGTTTGAGATCCGTTCTTGCCAACAACACATCCAACGCCGGGCTGAGTCCTTCCTTAAAGCGCTCAGTCAATAGCTGATGATTGTCCTCTAAGTTTTTCTGACGCATTTTTAAGAGTGTTACCAAAGCGCCCGCCTCCATGAGATCGAACCAAGAGCGAGCGACGTTTGCCACTAATGACAATCGCAATGCAGCCACATCCGCTTCTGTCGCAGCATAATTCCAAGCGGCTGCCTGACTGCGTTGTCCCAACCGCTGCCAGAGATCCCACTCCCAACTCACCACCAAATCGAGACTAAATTGATTTTGATAGCTAATTGACTGGCTTGAGACATTTTTATGGCGAGAGGCATCAAGTTGTGAGGCTAGGTTTGGCCACTGACTTCCGTCTAATGCACGAAATCTATGTAGCGCCTGTCCCCTTTGCGCCATCACTATTTTCAGATCGGGATTGTTGGCCAATGCTTGTTGGCTGATTTCAATCAATTTGGAATCGTTGAACTCATGTAACCAACCGGCAGAGACTGGCTGCGCACTATTTGGCGCACTCTGCCAAGCCTCTGGGACAGTCCAGGGCACGACTAAATCAGTAGGTGAGGTACGATTTGTACAACTTGTCAGGAGACTCAACACAATAAGCCCCATCGTCGCACTAGGGCGACCCAGTTTACATAGGTAATCTATGGACATTGAATGGGGTGCTCAATTCTTAAGTGTTAGCTGACTGATCCGTTCTTGAAGAGTCAAATAAGAATATCACAAACTAATGAACAAACTTAAAACTTGGTGAGTACTCAATCTCTAATCAGATACTGGGAGATAATATTATTCCGCCTTTGACACTTCCAATTTTGCCACTTCATTTAGTACTGACGATATATGCTGAGCACGCGATTGATAATCGGGATGAGCGTTACTGTTCGATAAATTAGAGACTTCTTGTAACTTATTAATAAATTGATCGGTCGCAAGCTTTGGGTTGACATTCGGTTTCTTGGCCATCAATCTTACCGCGCAGGAATCGGCCTGTTGTTCCTGCTTGGGATCGTAATCCACCCAATACTCTTTCAGTCGTGACAGATACTTCAATAGCACCTCGGTTTGTTCTTTATCATCTTTCACCACTTTGCGTAATTCTTCGAGCTCTTCAACTGTTTCCACCACCTCAAGTAATTTGTCCTTATATGCGCGACTAGTATGGCGCTTGAGTACGTGAGACAGTTCATGACTGAGTACAAAATGGGCCAACTCTGGATTGCGCATTAAGGACTCATTGATATAGATGTATCCATTCGGTAGCGCGTTTGCATCCAATTCGCTCCCAGGTGTGGCGCGAAAAAATACCTGGAAGTTAAATTGCTGAGCCACTTCCGGTGGCAATTCTTGCAATAACTCATGCAATAATTCTTCTGCCTGGGCATGCTTGCGTGCCGTTCTCGCACCCATGGTATCAGCGGTTTGCACCAAGCCTTGCTGCGCTAACTTTTTATGCTGCTGATACCCGATAGATTGATCGATTATTTTAGGCCAATCGCGAAATTTGATAAGTGCTTTGGCCGCTTGTAGCTTCGCTTCGTCCCGATTTTTTGCTTCTATCTGTTCTCCGATATCGCGAATGGTGCCTAGATAACTGTTTGGCTTAGAATTAATTGGCTTCCCAGGTTTGAACGTAGGACACATCAGAGGATCTTGGCCATCTTCCTTTTGAAGCTCTACCAACCGTTCTTGGCCTTGTTGCACCATACCCCTGGTGGTTTCTAGTCCAGAGTCCAACGCATCGCGAAAACGATCCCCAATTCCGGCAACCAGAGGCGAAGCATGCATTGCTAAAAAGAGCATCAGAAACAACCGTATCGAACCAAACCTATCTATATATCTATCGTAATGTGTCATGCGCTCTTCTCAATCTCAATTGTAAGTTATCTCCTTGAAAATCGTATCCACTCTGTTTTAGACGAATCGCAAGCAATTCTTGATGCAGCTTAGTCTGCTTATTTTTGTCTATCAACTCATCTAATTCTGTGAGATCTTCTTTAATGTATACCTCATCCTCTGACATGTCTGTATAAAATTGACCGCTGACCTTTCCTGAAGGTGTGCTGATGCTCCACTTGTAGTCTGTGTTACTTGTTAAGTCTGCGGTGGGAATCGTGATAACCGAACCTTGTTTTGAATAGTGCTTCGACTCACCGGAGTTCAGATCTTCAATAGTCACACTATCAATGGAAAACTGCCGCACCGCATCAGCACCTTTCTTCTTAGGATAGTGTGCCTCTTGTGCGGCAAAAATCTGAATTGAAGGTACGGATAGAGTGACGGCGTTATAGGGCATTAACGGAAAGACCGGCGCATCCGCCAAACTCTTACCACCGAAATATTCTGTCGCGATCTGATCCCTTTGGAGAAAACTTATCAGACCGTCAAATTTTTTACCGATTACCCCAGTGGACGCCTTATCGCCGATCGGCTGCACCACACCGACTTTTAACGCGACGATCTTTGCGCCTCGTTGTTCCGGATTGGCTATGAATCCCGCTCTACCCTCTGTTAGTTGCACGGTGTCACAGTCCGTCAGCCACAATCGGTTCTTGACTTCCTTATTGGTGCTACGTATCTGATCGCCGTTTGGCTTTTGGCATTGGAGATCCACAAGAGCAGAGGCATTGGCACCAGACTGATTCACCAGAACGATGGTACCCGCGTGAATAGAACTACTGAGCAGTAAGCAAGCGTATATAAAGTGTTTCAAGGTACATTCTCTCGTTGAACACGCGAATCCTGACGGCAGCAGTTCAACTAATGATTAATTTTGATAGCGCCCCAATGACCACTGCTAATTTTAAACCGGAGGTTAGCAACATCACAACCCCATTCAGCGTCCACCATTTACTTAAATATACTTGGTTTTTATCTAAAATACTTGAATAAACCTCTCTAACTAATAGAAAAACCGATAAATCGAAGCCAGCCTTATCCTGCGGTAGCCCACTACCCGCCTCCTGCCGAGGTGTACACACTAAGCCTTCCACCGTATCGGAGCGACCGGTCAAGCTGTCATAATACACCCCTAATATGACAGCAATCGGATTCAACCACATGTTTCTTTGCAGCAAGAAATCGCTTAACGAAGCCGCCATTGCGAGAAAAAACAGTAGGGTCAACACATCAACAATATAATACCCAAGGCTCTTGACGTAAGAACCTTCAGCTCTCGCTTGCGCATGGAAGCTCCAAATCGCGGCAAAAACATATGCAGTGACAATCCCTAGAACAATATCAAACACTAGACTAAATGCTTTTTGTAGGGTCTCCTTTTCCGTGGTATTAAGCGCAGTCAGAGCAGCAAGAGCATGAATAGTCACCCCGTCGAGTGGACCGATAGGCGTATCATATCGATCCCCTGTACCATAACTACCCCCAACGATTAAAATATGATTCGATAGACTTCTATTTAGCATCTGCAACGGGGCTTGCATCGCATCATCATTCTGCGCCAATACTTCTCTAGCTAAATTTTTCGAAAGTAAATGCTGACAGCCATTATCTTCGCTATCGTCACAATTGAGATCAATTTGCAGAAGATTCGCTGTTTGACGAAAATCGATCCTTCCTGTCTCTGAGCCTTGTTTTTGTGCTTTCTCTGACTCATCCTCTTCTAGAAGCCCATACCACATATTCTCCTTCGTCATGCCGCGCTCTAAGCGTCGATAAATGGCGGACTCCTGACCTTCAGTGATGACGGCACAGAGTCTGGAATCAGACTCTATATCACGCCTATTATCCTCAAGAAATTGCCAGACATTAGCTTGAATGGCACCAGCGAACCCATAGCGCCCAGAATAGTAATGAGTCACGTAACGACCGTCCGCCAATATTGTCGGGAAAATAAAATCTAAGTTGCGCTGTGAGTTGCCACACAGGTCCTTCATCCAGGTAAGATTGTTGTTTCGCAGGGTGGGCGACACCACCGGCATAGGATGAATCAATAACCAAGGTTGATTGTTAAAGCTTGGACTCTGTGTCAATCTATGCGCTGTAGCGGAGTGTCTAGAGAGGTCAAAATCTGAGGCAATCAGTTGTGGATTTGCCTGGGCCAGCCATTCCAATATCTGCACAAATCTCGGCGTCTGCTCTTCTGATTCGGCGGTGTAATGTAGATCTCTTTGCAGATAAGTCTCGTAGAGTATGTCAGGCAGCAACACCACCACAGCTTTCTCTGCATGTGCGCTGTGATCTGCTTCACCCTCTGTTCCGGCGGGTTGTAAAAATTCACCGACACATTCCGGCTGATAGTACTCAATGTTTTGATTCTCCAAAATCCAGTGGCAGTGATCTGGTGTAGTGCTACCAGTCACCAGTGAATAGGACCACTGATCTAGATTGTTCATAAACCAAAAATCTTCTGCAAGAATGAGCACAGATGCAATAAACAACGCAAAATATGCCGAATGGACAAAATCCCTCCAACCGCTCTGTTCTGTTGGTGCAGATGAATTAGTCACGGGCTCCATTGGCCGATCAGTAGTCAATGAACTAGATTTATATGTATTTGATGATTCATATCGTGCAACTCAATTTAAGACTAAGCCCCTCGTTGGATATGAATGTTTTAACAATTTTGAGCGTAAGAACTAGAATCACACCAATAGCAAGTGGTACCTGCAACTATTACCGATAAAGCTCAAGCACACTTTAAGCCTAACCTATAGGCTTCTCAAATTAAACTAAAAAAATAAATCATTTAGATGCCCCTACCGATAGCGAACAGCTACAGAGCTGGCAATCTAATCTTCCGGCTCTCGCTCTTCGTCGAGATACTCCTCAGGCATTTCTATGATCTCTTCGGATCCACTTGGTTCAGCGAGAGACTTCTCAGGTGCTTCTATTCCCACATGATAGGCGGCGAAACCGGGCATGACCACCTGATTCACCGCCATACCTAAAATGCGACCCGCATATGGTGACACAATTTCAGACTGCTGATTGGTAATGGGATCCGTCACCGTACCCAAAACATCACCGTTTTTTATTTTTTCTCCGAGCTTCACGTTGCTAAATAAAATTCCACCTCGAGTAGCGCGCAACCATCTGGACTTATAATAAACCGGCTCTGGATCACCCCAACTAAAAAGACTGTTATACATTTCTTTGCGGTATAACAATTTTTTGATAATGCGCACACCGGTTTCTACCTGCTTTTCCTGTAGACGTAAAGACTCACCAACTTCTAGGGTAAGGGCAGGAATGCCGTGCTGCACAGCGGCAGTCCTTAACATGCCTTTACCGCCGCGACTATGTAGTACCACAGTATCATCGAAGTCCTCAGTAAACGCCATCACGTCCGGATGCCGCATATCCGCCCTCAGCTGGGGCAAATTGGTTCGACGTAACGATCCCGTATGCAGATCTATCAATGAGTCACAATGAAAAATCACTTCATTAAAAAAAGAAAAGGCGATTCTAGATGCCAAACTTCCATCCGGTGAACCGGGAAAATATCGATTTAGATCACGGCGATCTGGCAGATATCTTGACCCTCTATGAAAACCCTGTAAATTGACAATAGGTATGCCAATGACAATGCCCCGCAATTTTTCAGGTTTTAAATCATACAGTACGCGCCGCACGATTTCGATGCCATTCAGTTCATCGCCATGGATGGCCGCAGTTAGACAGAGCGTGTCTCCAGGGTAAGACCCATTCACCACTAATACAGGCGTGGGAGTACTTAAGCCAGCGATACCCACATCGGGACGCCATGCCAATCGAGTTGCAGTACCCGGCTCTACCTCAGCGCCCAGAATGACAAAGTTTCCTTTTTTATGCGCTTTATTATCGCTAGCGGGCTCCACCTTGGCCTGACTCTCCGCTTCGGGAGTGGGCGTCACCGTAGGTGGCGACTCTTCTTCCACCACTTCTTTGAGGTCTACATTAGGCGCGATAAGAACATTGCCCTGATCTCCATGACTAGACGGAGAAATCTTCTTTTTGGTGTCCGCCTCCTGGGATTCATCAGCGGCGGCCAGGGTAGACACCTGCCCAGTGTCGGGTAACTCTTCGGCGTGTAAATGCAGTGGAAACATGATACTCAAACATAAGAACAAAGAAGCAAGCGTGCCCCAAGGATAAACACTTATAAAACCTGTCTGAGTGCGTTCATCATCCACAGAACACATCACCAGGTACTTCAATGAACAATTCAGATGTTTCATATCTGTGTGAATGTAATTAATTAAGACTCAATGTCTGAGCTAACGTCAATCTCTCTTCGACAGAAGTGGGTAGTTGGGTAATGGCCGCCACTTTATCCAGATTGTGGCCAAGCCCTTGCTGATTGGCCAATTGTACGTTTAGTCCAGGTCTCGCATTCAGTTCCAACATCATCGGCCCCAGGTATTTATCCATCACAATATCCACGCCTAAGTACCCCAGTCCCACAAGATCCGCACATCGGATCGCCAGTGTTAAGATGGCATTCCAATTGGGGATCGTGAGGCCCTCAATGTTTTTCTCTGTATCTGGATGTAACGTGCAAATTTTATTCCGAATGACGCCCTTACGGCTGATACCGGTGGCCAAATCAATGCCCATGCCCACTGCCCCCTGATGCAAGTTGGCCTTTCCATCTGATGCCCGGGTGGGTAATCTCACCATCGCGGCAATCGGCACACCACGAAACACAATGACTCGAATATCGGGCACCCCCTGATAGCTTAAACTCTCGAAAAAGGGA
>OBJS01000242.1_pt1 | contig 14588 bp, 11 predicted proteins | sample 1519851 | NCBI WGS metagenome assembly OBJS01 (sample SAMN03019806, study PRJEB22545) | beach sand metagenome | biome: beach; feature: sea beach; material: beach sand | place: USA: Municipal Pensacola Beach, FL | collected 2010-10-20 | depth 25-47 cm m
GAAGATACATTGATGCGGCAACCTGGTGCTCCAGGCCTTCCTTTTTCAGCAGGCTCGACAGCAACTCCGAAGTTTCAATAGACGCGGTACCGACGAGCACCGGCGCCTTCTGTTCGATAGCGCTGCGAATATCCTTGACGACGGCCTCGAACTTTTCTTCCTGGGTGAGAAAAATCAGATCGTTCAAATCCTGTCGCACGACATTTTTGTTGGGTGGAATAACCACCACCTGGAGACCGTAAATCTGCTGGAACTCAAAGGCCTCGGTATCGGCCGTACCGGTCATGCCCGATAGTTTTGCGTAATTTCGAAAATAGTTCTGGAACGTTGTCGAGGCCAGTGTCTGGCTTTCACTCTGTATCGTAACGCCTTCTTTGGCCTCGATGGCCTGATGCAGACCTTCCGACAGCCGCCGGCCCGGCATGGTGCGACCGGTATGTTCGTCGATCAGGACAACCTCACCAGCCTGCACAATGTATTCGACATCGCGATGAAAAAGGTGGTGAGCGCGCAGGGCACTGTTGACGTGGTGCAGTAAATTCAGGTTGGACGGCTGGTAAAGACTCTCGCCCTCCTCAAGCAATCCCTCGCCGGCCAGTATGGATTCGACCTTCTCGTGGCCGGATTCCGTGAGTTCTATCTGTCGGCTTTGTTCATCGATGGTGAAATCCCCGGCATCCTCCTCGCCTTTCTGGGGCAACAGCAGTTGCGCCATGGCATTGATGCGCTTGTAAAGCGCCGAGCTGTCCTGCGCCTGACCGGAAATGATGAGCGGTGTGCGCGCCTCGTCGATCAAAATCGAGTCGACCTCATCGACGATAGCGAAACTCAATTCGCGCTGAGTCTTGTCCTCATAGTGCAACACCATGTTGTCGCGCAGGCTGTCAAAACCAAATTCGTTGTTAGTGCCGTAGGTGATATCCGCGGCGTAAGCCTGCTGGCGACTCGCAGCTTCGGCGCCGTTGCCGTCGGCGCTAATCAGGAAAGAGTTAGCGTTTCCTTCACCGGCGTAGGACTGGATGACGCCTACAGTCATGCCGAGCGCGTTGTAGACCGGCGCCATCCATTCCGCGTCCCGTCGCGCCAGATAATCGTTAACCGTGACGATATGGACACCCGTGCCTGGCAAGGCATTCAAATATGCCGCCAGCGTCGCGACCAGCGTCTTGCCCTCCCCGGTGCGCATCTCCGCGATCTTGCCATGGTGCAATACCAGACCGCCGATCAACTGGACGTCAAAATGGCGTAACCCGATGGTGCGCTTTGCCGCCTCACGCACGACAGCGAAGGCCTCGGGAATGAGTTGGTCGAGCAACTCTCCCGCCGCCAGGCGCTCGCGGAAGACTGAAGTTTGCTGCGCCAGCTGCAAATCATCCAATGCTGCAATCTGCTCCTCCAGTGCGTTGATTGCTCGCACGGTCTTATTGAGTTTGCGCAACTCGCGATCGTTTTTGCTGCCGATAACTTTTTTAAAAACCTTGCCTACCATGGTCGCTGTTCTACCTGATAGTTACGCCGAAGACGCAATGGAAAGGGGATAGAGCTGGAGTTGAGTGCGTCGCGCACTCCGGGGAAACAGACGTTATCTGACAGTTCGTCGAATGTACCGGGCCGGGTCGACCGGTCGTCCGTGTTTGTAGACTTCGAAATGGACATGCGGCCCTGTCGACCGTCCGGTGCTACCCATGAGAGCGATAGTCTGGCCTTTTTTAACGAGGTCGCCAACTTTGACAAGGTTTTCCTTATTGTGGCCATAAAGTGTCACGAGGGAATCCCCGTGATCGATCTCTACCATATTGCCATAACCTTTCTCGTTTTCCGAGCGCGTCACGATACCCGCCGCGACAGCAACTACCGGAGAGCCCTCCTTGCCGGCGAAGTCAACTCCTTCGTGCCAGGAGCGCGTACCGTGAAAGGGATCGCGGCGCTGGCCGAAGCCAGACGACATCCAGCCTTTTTTTACGGGTCTACCCGCTACCGTGCTCTCTCGCTTGAGTTGGCGATCCGCCATCATGGTCTTGAGCAGGTTGAGTTGCCGCTCGCGATCGCTGACCTGGGCCTCCAACTCCGCGTAAAAGGCATCGATATTGGTTTGCAACACATCTTCGGAAGCCTGTTGCTCCGGACCGCCTACCGCCGGCGCACTGCTGAAGTCGAACTCGCCGCTATCCAGATTGGCAATCTGGGTGATATGGGAGCCCAGGGCATCCAGGCGCAGCAGGCGTGCCTGCATCTGAGCCAGCTGGGAGGAATAGGCCGATAGCTGGTGATTGACCAGTGTCCGGTCTACTTCGAAATCATGTTTCTGCGTCAGCAGTTCACCTTCCAGCGCCTCAATGGCATCTGTGAGTTTTTCACTACCGTTGGCTTCGTTGCCAATCCACGCGCCGAGGCCGAGAGGCAGACCCAGCACCACCACGGACATCAGGGCCTTGGTCCAGCCGTTAAGGTTTAGCGCGAGCGATTTGCCCTTGTGGGCATTGAGCAAAATGATCTTCATTATATTAACCGGCGAGGAGCGGCCTAACGTAGGAAATCGGAGCCTGTTCTTCTTCATCCTCGAAGGTAACCACTTCCCAGGCATCTTCGCTGGCCAGCAACTTTCTCAGCAGGGCGTTGTTCAGGGCGTGCCCGGACTTGTAGGCCTCGAAGGCGCCAATCAGGCTGTAACCCAACAAATACAGGTCGCCAATGGCGTCGAGCACTTTATGTTTGACGAATTCGTCATCGTAGCGCAGGCCGTCTTCATTGAGGACGTCGTATTCGTCGACGACGATGGCATTGTCCAAACTGCCACCACGCGCGAGGCCCTTGGAGCGCAGATACTCGATTTCATGCATAAATCCGAAAGTGCGGGCGCGACTGACCTCTTTAACGAAAGATGTACTGGAGAAATCGATGGACGCGCTCAAGCTCCGGTTACGAAATACCGGATGCTGGAAATCGATGGCAAATGTAACTTTGAATCCGTTAAACGGCTCGAAGCGGGCTAGCTTATCGCCCTCCTGGACTGATACCGGCTTTTTGACACGGATAAACTTCTTGGGTGCATCCTGTTCGACAATGCCGGCAGACTGTATCAGAAAGACAAACGGCCCGGCGCTACCGTCCATGATCGGCACCTCGAGCGAGGTCACATCGACAATGGCGTTGTCGATACCGAGGCCCGCCATGGCCGACAGAAGGTGCTCCACGGTCGACACGCGGATATCGCCATTAACGAGTGAAGTGGAAAGTGTGGTATCGCCCACATTTTCGGCTTTCGCCTGAATTTCGACGACGGGGTCGAGATCGATGCGGCGAAACAGAATACCGGTATCAACGGGCGCGGGCTTCAGGGTCAGGTAAACCTTCTCCCCTGTGTGCAAGCCTATTCCGGTAGCGCGAATAGTGTTGTTGAGCGTCCGTTGTCTTATCAATTGGGGCCAATATCCGGGCGATGGGCCCGGCATCTTAGCAAAAGAGCTTTCTCTACTCTACAGGCGAATGCGCACCCTGCGGAGGGGTTCACACAGGGTGCGCATTACACTTTAGTCGGCCTGGCGGCGCAAAAAGGCAGGGATATCCAGGTAGTCCGTATCCATTTCTTCCTTGGGCTCTGAATACATAACTTCCCGGCCCTGCGGCTCGCGCAGGTCTTCCGCATGTTGTTGCGTCGGTCTGGCTTCCATCGCGGCTGGAGCCGGCGCGGCGCCGCCACGCATACGGCGGGTCACCGTCGGTCGATCGAGCCGTCCGTAATCGATTTCGCCGTTGGGATTGGTCGTGTTATCGACCACCTTGGTCGGTGCTGCAGGCCGTCGCAAATCCTCCTGATGCCCGAGACCCGTGGCCACTACTGTGACACGCAGTTTGTCTTCCATAGACTCGTCGATGACCGTGCCGACAACCACCGTGGCATTGTCCGAAGCAAACTCCTCGACCGTATCCCCCACATCGGCGAATTCTCCCAGCGAGAGGTCCGGACCGGCAGTGATATTCACCAGAATACCGCGCGCACCACGCAAATCGATGTCTTCCAGCAAGGGGCTGTGCACCGCCGCCTCGGCAGCTTCGCGGGCACGGCATTCGCCGCTTGCGTTACCGGTACCCATCATGGCAACACCCATTTCCGACATCACGGTGCGCACATCGGCGAAGTCGACGTTGATCATGCCCGGCCTGATAATCAGATCGGCTATGCCCTGCACGGCGCCAAGCAAGACATCGTTCGCGGCTTTAAAGGCTTCCAGCAGACTGGTGGATTTACCCAGCACCGCCAGCAACTTTTCGTTCGGTACGGTGATCAGCGAATCAACGCGCTCTTTGAGCTCCTTGATCCCGCCCTCGGCAACCGCCGACCGCTTGCGCCCCTCGAAGGGAAATGGACGCGTGACCACAGCTACTGTCAGGATGCCCAGGTCTTTGGCGACATCCGCCACCACAGGCGCGGCACCGGTGCCAGTACCGCCACCCATGCCGGCCGTGATAAAGACCATATCCGCACCCTGCAGCACGTCGGCAATGCGATCGCGATCCTCGAGCGCAGCCTGGCGCCCGACTTCGGGATTGGCGCCGGCGCCGAGGCCTTCCGTTATGCCGTTGCCCAGCTGCAACAGAGTGCTGCCGGTTATATCCTTGAGCGCCTGGGAGTCGGTATTGGCGCAGATAAAATCGACACCCTCCACCTGACTGTTAATCATATGCCTGACGGCATTGCCGCCGCCTCCGCCGACACCAATGACCTTGATTTCGGCCCCTTGTGGAACACCATCGACTATTTCGAACATAGTGGTTACCCCTCAGTTTAAGTGTCCTGCCTGGACACAGTTTGTGAATTACAAATGGTCCTGAAACCAGCGTTTGATCCGCTCGAGAAAGCCGCTACCGGCTTTACCCTTGCGCACACCGCTGCCCTCCCTGTGCTGCCGCAGTCCATACAGCAACAGACCCACACCCGTGGAATAAATCGGGTTATTGACGATGTCGGTAAGTCCGCGGATATTCTGCGGACAGCCCAGTCGCACCGGCATATGAAATATTTCTTCCGCCAGCTCGACCACGCCCTCCATCTTGGCCGTACCGCCGGTCAGAACCACACCGGCGGCCGCCAGATCCTCGAAGCCGCTGCGCCGCAGCTCAGACTGCACCAGCGTGAATAACTCGTCGTAGCGGGGCTCGACCACTTCCGCTAGCGCCTGGCGCGATAAATCCCTCGGCGGACGCTCGCCGACACTCGGCACCTTCACCGTTTCATCGGGCCGCGCCATTTTGGCGAGCGCGCAGGCATACTTGATTTTCAGCTCCTCGGCATGAGCGGTCGGGGTGCGCAGGGCCATTGCTATATCGTTGGTGACCTGGTCCCCGGCAATCGGGATGACGCCGGTATGGCGGATGGCGCCGTCGGTAAATATCGCGATATCCGTGGTGCCTCCACCCAGATCGACCATGCACACGCCGAGCTGCTTTTCGTCTTCGGTAAGCACGGCGTAGCTGGAAGCGAGCTGCTCGAGGATGATGTCGTCGACTTCAAGACCACAGCGGCGAATACATTTTTTTATATTCTGCGCAGCATTGGCGGCACAGGTGACGAGATGCACCTTGGCCTCGAGACGCACGCCGGACATACCCAGAGGTTCGCGCACACCCTCCTGGTTATCGATAATGAATTCCTGCGGCAGCACATGAAGAATTTCCTGATCCGCAGGAATCGCGACCGCGCGCGCCGCGTCGATGACGCGCTCCACATCCAGCGGCAGCACCTCCTTATCCCGTATGGCGACGATGCCATGAGAGTTCAGGCTGCGAATGTGGCTGCCAGCAATACCCGCATAAACGGAATGAATGTGACAACCGGCCATCAATTCGGCTTCCTCGATAGCCCGTTGAATTGCCATCACCGTCGACTCGATGTTGATCACCACACCTTTTTTCATGCCCGACGACGGATGCATACCAGTGCCGACAATCTCGATCTGGTTATCGGCACCAATGACACCGACGATAGCCACTACCTTGGAGGTGCCGATATCCAGACCGACAATCATTTCTTCGCTGTTATTGTTCGACATAACGTGCTTCCCGTATCAGCACCGCGGTACATCCCGCTGCATCGCCGCAGTGGCGCGCTAACGCCACGACACTGCCACCCCATTTTCATAGCGGGCGTCGACGGCGGCGATATCGGCCTGCCGCGCCGCCAGTTCCTCGCGCCAGACCTGAGCGAATCTGCGCACCTTGGCCGGCACATCACGCTGGCCTAACACCACGGCAAAACCGGCATCCAGGCTGACGCGCCAGCGCCGATAAGCGTCCATTTCAAACGCCACGACCTTTAGTCCCTCGCGATTTAGCAATTCACTCACGTCGCGGTACTCCTGCATCACTTCCGCGATACTGCCGCTGGGGCCGGAAAGGTGAGGCAGTGTCACCAGAGAATCCGCGTCGTTTATCGCCAGGGTATCGCCACGTCGGTTGACGAAGCTGTCCTGCCCCCAGCGGGCTATCGGCACTTCTTCGACAACCGATACCTCCAGCCGCCCCGGCCAGTAACGCCTGGCGCTGGCGCTGGCGATCCAGGGATGAGCTTCCAGCGCCGCACACACCGCTGCCAGATCCAGACTCAGAAAGCCGCCTTCAATGGCGCCTTCAACCAGGCTCTGCAGCTCTTCCCGGTCGACCCTTTGCATGGGGCTGGCAATGGCAATACTTGAAACCGGCGCATCTGCCCATCGATAGAACAAAAATCCAGCAAGCGTGATCGCGAACACAAACGTCACCACACATGACAGCCAAAGGGTTCTGAGTGCGCGCCGCCGCCAGCGCAGTAGCCGACCCGGCCGCGCCGGCACACGTGGTGCTATGCGCTGGTTTTTCTTGCGCGTGTTCAACATGCGGCAGCCTCCCGAGCGGGCTGGCGGCCGGTATCGGCCCATAGAATTTCTAGAAGCAGTTCGCCAAAGTCCAGTCCGGCCGCACGCGCCGCCATCGGCACCAGGCTATGGTCGGTCATGCCGGGCACCGTATTGACCTCGAGCAGATAAGTCTTGCCTGCTCTATCTGTCATCAAATCGACACGGCCCCAACCAACACCACCAAGGCTGTCGAAAGCGCGTAACGCAAGGTCCTGCATGGCTTGCTCTTCTGCGACCGGCAGCCCGCAGGGGCACAGGTAACGGGTATCGTTCGACTGGTATTTGGCCTCGTAGTCATAAAAGGGCCGATCAGTTTCCAGCTTGATGACCGGCAAGGCCCGGCCATTGAGAATCGCCACGGTGTATTCTTCACCGTCAAGCCATGTTTCAGCCAGCACGTCACAGTCAAAGCGACCGGCCTCGCGCCAGGCCGCTTCCAGCTCCCGTGCTGTATCGGCCCGCGTCATACCCAGACTCGAGCCCTCGCTCGCGGGCTTGACCATGGCGCTGCCACCCAGCGATGCCAACACCGCCGGCCAGTCAGTGTCGGCTTTGAGTACGGCGAACTGTGCGCTGGGCAGGGCCAATCCCTGCCAGAACTGCTTGCAGCGAATCTTGTCCATAGCCAACGCCGACGCCAGCACGCCGCTGCCGGTGTAAGGCACGCCAATGCTTTCCAGGGCACCCTGAACGACGCCGTCCTCACCGCCCGCGCCATGCCATAAAATAAACACCCGGTCGGGCTGTGTATCCGCAACCTGCTGGACCCAGTGAGTGCGCGCGTCCAGGCCGGAGGCCGCCACACCCAGACCGAGCAGCGTTTCCAGTACCGCTTTGCCGCCTTTCAACGAGACCTCGCGCTCACCGGACTGACCGCCGTAAAGCACCAGGACGCGCCCCAGATCGCGAATTTTGTCTTTACACAAGGAATTGTTCCCGGTCACTGGAATTTGCTCTCCGCGAGAAGTTTCACCAGCTTGCTGACGCTGCCCGCGCCCTGAGTAATAACGATATCGCCGGCGCAAACCATCTCAGCGACCACGCCGGGCACCGCCTCTATGGTCGGCACAACCCTGGGCTGGACGTCTCCCTTGCGTCTGATGGCAGCAGCAAGATGTTCGCTGTCGGCCCCGACGATCGGCAGCTCGCCCGCAGCATAGACCGGTACCAATATCAGTTCGTCGCAGGCCGAGAGCACCTCTACGAAATCGCTGAACAGATCCCGGGTTCGAGTAAAACGGTGTGGCTGGAACACCAGCAGCAACCGGCGCTCGGGCCAACCCTTGCGCACAGCGGCGATAGTGGCGGCTATTTCGCTCGGGTGATGGCCGTAATCGTCCACCAGCATGGCTTGCCCGCCCGCCACCGGGTACTCGCCGTATATTTCGAAACGACGGCCGACGCCACCGAAATTAGCCAGTCCGGCAATAATGCGCGCGTCTTCGATACCCTCGTCAGTGGCCACCGCAATCGCCGCTGCCGCGTTGAGCGCGTTGTGCTGGCCCGGAACGTTCAAAGTTACGGACAACGGCGGGTGGTCCGGGCGATGCACGGTAAAATGACTGGTGCGCTCGACCAGCTCAAGAGCGTCGATGCGATAGTCTGCATCTGCAGCAAAACCGTAGGTCAAAGCGGGACGGGTGACACGCGGCAGAATATCCCGCACGGCTTCGTCGTCGACACAAAGCACGGCAAGGCCGTAAAATGGCAGGTTGTGTAAAAATTCAACGAAAGTGGTTTTCAGGCGCTCGAAGTCGAAATCATAGGTTTCCATATGGTCCGCTTCGATATTCGTGACCACTGCGATCATGGGTTGCAGATGCAGGAATGAAGCATCGCTTTCATCCGCCTCCGCCACCAGGTACCGACTCTCGCCCAGTTGCGCGTTGGTGCCGGCACTGTTGACGCGCCCGCCGACAATAAAAGTCGGCGCTTTACCACCTTCGGCAAAAATACTGGCGAGCAGGCTGGTCGTGGTTGTCTTGCCGTGAGTGCCCGCGACCGCAATACTGTGGCGGTAGCGCATCAGTTCCGCCAGCATTTCCGCCCGGGGCACTGCCGGGATGCGCGCCTCTCGCGCCGCCATCAGTTCCGGGTTGTCGTCTTTAATGGCGGAAGAGACAACCACGACGTCTGCGCTCGCTACGTTTTCAGCACTATGCCCAAGGGCTACTCGGACACCGAGATTGCGCAAGCGCAAAACGTTGTTGTTTTCGCTTAAATCCGAGCCGGATATCTCGTAGCCCTGATTCTTTAGCACTTCTGCGATGCCGCACATGCCGCTGCCACCGATGCCGATAAAGTGGATGCGACGTATGCGGCGCATTTCCGGCACTTCGTAAATCCCGCTCACGCCATCACCTCCTCACAGACATCGGCCACGCGACGGGTCGCGTCGGGCGTGCGGAGCTGGTAGGCTGCATCGGCCATAGCTGCAAGTCGCTCGTCATCACTGAGCAAGGTCTCGAGCAATGCCGCCAGGCCGTTTGCGTCTAGGGCATCCTGGCGCATCACCACTGCGGCACCCTGATCCGACAACCAGCCGGCATTTACTGCCTGATGATCATCAACCGCATGGGGGTACGGGACCAGTATGGAGGCAACGCCGGCGGCGGTCAGTTCGGCGACAGTAAGTGCGCCCGCACGGCACACGACGAGGTCGGCCCAGGCATAGGCCCCAGCCATGTCTTCGATAAACGCCACTGCGTCAGCCCGCACACCTGCCTCTTCGTAAGCCTCCAGAGTCACTTCGAGATGCCCGGCACCTGTCTGGTGTACAACGCGGGGGCGCATGGTTTCCGGCATTTTGGCGAGCGCCCCGGGCAAAACCTGGTTGATGGCCAGCGCGCCGAGGCTGCCCCCAAGAATCAGCAGGTGACGCCTTTTTTCGCCCTCTCCGCCGGTGGTTTCCCGCTCCGATTGCCGTAACCCAGAAGGTTTTGGCAGGCCACTGATATCCGCGCGCACCGGGTTTCCAGTAAATTCGGCGTTGCGCAAGCTGCCCGGGAAGCCCTCAAGGCGTCGCCGGGCCAATTTTGACAAAAGACGATTCGTCGTGCCGGCGACGGCGTTCTGTTCATGAATGACCAGAGGTTTGCGCAGTAGCCATGCCGCAACACCTCCCGGGCCGGAGGCAAAGCCACCCAGCCCCAGAACTGCCTGGGGTTTGACTCTCCACAGAACCGCGAGTGACTGCAGGACAGCACGCAGCAGGTCAAAGGGCGCGCGTAGCTTGCGGGCAAGCCCGGTACCGCGCAGGCCTGCCACGCCGATGTAGTAAATCGGAATGTCGCGCGCCGGTACCAGTCGCGCCTCTATGCCCCGTCGAGTGCCCAACCAGGAAATCTCCATATCCCGCGATAGCAGCTCCTCAGCGACAGCAAGTGCCGGGAACACATGTCCCCCCGTGCCACCGGCCATGATTAATACCCGCTTAGCGCCCATGCTCGACCTCTGGCGGAGGCGCCACGCCCACACGGCCCTGCATCTCCAGTCCGGCCCTGATCACCAGGGCAACAATGACACTGCATACCACCAGACTGCTGCCGCCGTAACTGACGAATGGCAGTGTCAACCCCTTGGTGGGCAGTAATCCCGAGGTCACGCCAAGATTCACGAAGGCTTGCCCGGCGAGCAAAATGCCCGCGCCAAATACCAGATGCGCGACAAACCAATCCCGGCGTTCGACCGCCAGGCGACCAATCAGAAACACCCGGGTCACCATCAGGGTCAGCAGGCCGACGATGACACAGACCCCTAGAAAACCGAATTCCTCAGCATATATGGCAAAGACGAAATCGGTGTGCGATTCCGGCAGATAGAAGAGTTTTTGTACGCTGTTGCCCAGGCCAACGCCAAACCATTCACCCCGCCCAAAGGCAATCAGCGACTGGATAAGCTGATACCCCGAATCGTCCTTATCGGCCCAGGGGTCCATGAAAGATTTGAAACGCTCGTAGCGATAGTCGGAAGTACGAATCAACACCCACCCTGCTGCGAGACCTGCTGAGACAGACAGCAGGAATTGCCACAGACGCACCCCCGCCAGAAACAACATGCCGAGTACGGTGGCGCCTATGACCACTGTCGAGCCGAAGTCCGGCTCCATCAGTAACAGCAATCCAAACATGGCCAGAATCGCCAGCGGCTTGGCGAAACTCTGCCACTGAGTCTGCAAGGCCGCCTGGTGCCGATGCAGGTAGGCGGCGACAAAAACGATCATCGCCAGTTTCGCTACTTCCGACACTTGCAGCGTAAACGGCCCGAGCGGCAACCAGCGAGAACTGCCGTTTACCCGCTGGCCTATGCCGGGAATCAGCACCGCCACGAGCAGCAGCCCCGCGAGCACCAGCAAGACGCCGGCATAGCGGTACCAGTAATGCAGCGGGATCTGCAACACGACAAAGGCAGCGACACCACTGATAGAAAGGTATACCAAATGGCGGCCAAAGTAGTGGAAACCCGTACCCCAACCGTCCGTGGAATAACCAATCGAAGCGGACAACACCATCAAAACGCCGATAGAAATCAGGGTCAGTACTGCCAACAGCAGCGGCGCATCCGCTTGCCGTAAGGGCGCGACTTGCCATACGCTCTCAACCCACCGGCGCGCCGCACTCAGCATAGCGCCTCCACTGCGTCGACAAAGCTATCGCCACGATCGGCAAAACCTTTGAACATATCGAAAGATGCACAAGCGGGGGACAACAGCACAGTATCGCCGTCCCGGGCGATGCCGGCAGCCAGCTGTACCGCCTCGGTCATGTCCACCGCCTGCGAAACCGGCAGTTCACCACCGACCGCGTTGGCAATCACCATTGCTGCTTCGCCTAGTAATACAAGGTGGCGGACTTTGCCAGGTAATGCGCGGGCGAGGGGGCTAAAATCCTGGCCTTTACCCTGACCGCCGGCGATAAGGATCAGGTTGGCCCGGTGTCCATCGCTCAAGCCTTCAAGCGCGGCGATCGTGGCGCCGGTGTTGGTCGCCTTGGAATCATTGACCCAAATGACACCGGCCCGACGCGCGATCACCTGGCAACGATGCGGCAGGCCGCGAAATACTCGCAGCTGCGCGAGCATCGGCGCCCGTGGCAGACCAACCGCCTCACCCAGCGCCAGCGCAGCCAGCGCATTCAAAATATTGTGGCGCCCCGCCATCGCCAGTTCCGCAACCGGTAGCAGACGCCGGTTGCCCTGGGCCAGCCAGGCCGTACCATCAACCTCGACAAGCCCATATTGACCGGGCGCGGGCACATCCAGACCAAAGTCAACGACTTTTGGCTTGCCCGACGCCGCGTTGGCGAAATCGGCTTGATCGACAAAGTCAGCCTGGCGATTCAGAACCACCGTGCCAGCGCCCCGGTAAATACGCTTCTTGGCCGCTGCGTAGTCTTCAAAGCTGGCGTATCGATCGAGGTGATCGGGGCTGATATTCAGTATCGTCACCGCCCGGGCATCGAGTTGGTCAACCCACTCGAGCTGAAAACTTGAGAGCTCAAGCACGTAGAGATCCCGGTCATCCGCCAGTAGATCCAGGGCCGGCGTACCCAGATTACCGCCGACGCCGACGCGGCGACCCGCTGCGCGCGCCATTTCACCCAGCAGCTCGGTCACCGTGCTCTTTCCGTTGGAAGCCGTAATCGCCACCACCGGCGCGCGGGCCTCACGCATAAACAACGCGATATCGCCGGTAACGGCGACACCCCGCGCCGCGGCCTCCATCAGCACCGGGTGATCGGCGGGCACACCGGGACTAACCACCAACCGGGACACGCCATCGAGCAGAGACGCATCGAGACGGCGCACCGCCAGGCCTGGGCCATTCTCAACAGCACTGGCCGGACTCACTGCCTCCGGGTTGTCGTCTGCCAGCTCGCAGACCTCGCCACGGGCGTCGAGAAAACGCGCCACAGACCAGCCGGTGGCACCTGCACCAATCACCAGTGTTCTACTGTCGCTCACGTGTTGTCGCATCAACGCACCTGCGGGCATTCAGTACTCACCTTAACTTGAGGGTTGCCAGTCCGAAGGACACGAGCATGACCGTAATGATCCAGAACCGAACAATGACGCGCGGCTCCGGCCAGCCCTTTAACTCGAAGTGGTGGTGGATCGGCGCCATGCGGAATATGCGCTTGCCCCTGAGTTTGAACGAGGCCACCTGCAGCACCACCGAAACTGTCTCCAGCACGAAAATTCCGCCCATGATGAAGAGCACGATCTCGTGCCGGACAATCACGGCAATCACGCCGAGGGCGGCACCCAGCGCCAGGGCCCCCACATCGCCCATGAATATTTGTGCGGGATATGTGTTAAACCACAGAAAACCCAGACCGGCGCCACCCAGGGCAGCGCAGAAAATAATCAGTTCACCGGCTCCACGAATGTAGGGAATATGCAGGTAGTTGGAAAACTCGGCATTGCCGGCAAGATAGGCGATCACGCCAAGTGCGGCACCGACAAGCACGGTCGGCATGATCGCCAGCCCGTCTAGTCCGTCGGTGAGGTTGACGGCATTGCTGGTGCCGACGATTACAAAGTAGGTGAGCACGATGTAGAACAGGCCCATGTCCCAGGCTACCTGCTTGAAAAACGGCACGATGAGCTGGGTTTCCGCTGCCTGCTGTGCCGTCATAAACAGAAAGACCGCCGCACCCAGCCCGACCAGCGACTGCCACAGGTATTTCCATCGGGCGGGAAGACCCCGCGAGTTGCGCTTGACGATCTTTCGGTAGTCGTCGACCCAGCCAACCAGGCCGAACAGGAAGGTCACGGCAAGCACCGTCCAGACATAACGATTGCTGAGATCAGACCAAAGCAGGGCACTGATAAATATCGCCATCAGAATTAATGCGCCGCCCATGGTCGGCGTACCGGATTTGCTCAGGTGGCTTTGCGGGCCGTCGTCGCGCACGTACTGGCCGATCTGCATTTCGCGCAACCGCCGTATCACTACCGGGCCCAGCACCAGGGATATAAGCAGTGCTGTCATCACTCCCAGGATGGCGCGCAGGGTGAGATACTTGAAAACAGTGAAGATGCTGGCGTATTGACTTAGGTAATCCGCTAACCAGTAAAACATTCAGCGCCCTCCTCTGTAGCGACAACACGTGCCACCACCTCTTCCATACCAGCGCTTCGGGAACCTTTCACCAGCGCAGTGACATCATTCGATAGCTCTGCCAGCAAACGCTCGGCAAGAGCCTGCCGATCCGGCAGCAGGCAGGCGTCGCCGGCAAAACCCGCGACCACATGAGCGCTCAGTTCACCGGTCGCCAGTAGCAGATCGATACCCCTGTCGCTGGCGTATGTGCCGACTTCGCGATGCATGCGCGCAGCGTCAACGCCAAGCTCGCCCATATCACCGACGACAAGAACACGGCGACCATCGCGCTCGGCAAGGACATCAATCGCCGCTTTCATGGAAGCTGGATTGGCGTTGTAGGTGTCGTCGATGATGCGTGCGCCCTTGGCACCCGCCTTGACCTGCATGCGCCCGGTCACACCCTGCATCGTTTCGAGCCCGGCAGCGATAGCTGTCGCTTCAATCCCCACAGCATGGGCGCAGGCGGCCGCGGCAATTGCATTGAAAACATTGTGGCGACCGGGAATCTGCAAGCGCACCGGTACACGCTGTTCCGGCAGATGCAAGACAAAGCCCGCACAACCGTCGATATCGTCGATATCGAGCTCGAT
>OBJS01000244.1_pt1 | contig 14526 bp, 11 predicted proteins | sample 1519851 | NCBI WGS metagenome assembly OBJS01 (sample SAMN03019806, study PRJEB22545) | beach sand metagenome | biome: beach; feature: sea beach; material: beach sand | place: USA: Municipal Pensacola Beach, FL | collected 2010-10-20 | depth 25-47 cm m
TGCATCGACGCTCGATGGGTTAGTCAGCGCTCTGTACGAAAGCCTCGCCACAGACTTCAAGGTCGAGTTTCACAATCTAATCCTACTCGGCGAGCGCGAAAAAATACCTGCAAGCCTCGCCCGCGTGGTCGGCATGGCAGAAGCCAATAGTGCGATTGGCTCCCTGATGCGCAATAACCATCCGATCTGCGGCGTACTCAGGGCTGACGAGCTGCAATTCCTGTTTGGCGACGACGCCCGCCACATTGGCTCAGTGGCCGCGGTGCCACTGAGTCATGGCAATATGTTTGGCATACTCGCCGTCGGCAACAGGGATCAGGGCTTCTATCGCAGCAGCATGGGCACCCTCTTCCTCAGTTACATCGCAGACGTACTTAACCGGGCAGTCCCCCGGTTAATGAAGTAACGCGATGGTCGCGACCCAGAGCGGCCCCTTTCAACACTACTTCGACAGCTTCAGGCAATTTCTCGCCTACGAGAAGGGCCTTTCACAGCACACGGTGCTCAATTACCTGAGGGATCTGGACAAACTGGAAGCCTGGGCCCTTGCCCACGAACGCGTCGAATTAGCTGAACTCGACGCCGGTGCCATCCGTCAATGTCTCGCGCAACTCCACGAGGGCGGTCTCGCGGAATCCAGTCTACAACGTTGGCTCTCTTCGATCCGGACATTTTTTGCGTACATGGTGCGCAAGGCCCACATCGCACAGAACCCTTCGGCCGGCATTACCGCACCGCGCAAATCCCGCCGTCTACCACGAGTACTCGACACCGATCAGGCAAGCCAGCTGCTGGCAGGCAAGCCCAGCGACTGGCTCGGTCTGCGCGACCACGCGATGACAGAGCTTCTGTATTCCTCTGGTCTGCGACTGGCAGAACTGGCCCGGCTCGATATCGATGGTATCGACTTCGCCGACGCCACAGTGACCGTACTCGGCAAAGGCAATAAAACGCGCACAGTGCCGGTAGGCACAATCGCCATCACACACCTCAAGGCATGGCTTGCGGTGCGATCTGAGCGCGCGCTACAGGACGAAGTGGCTCTCTTTATCGGGCGCCGAGGCAAACGCCTTGGCCATCGGGCTATCCAGCAGCGACTGGCGAAACTCGGTGCCGAGAAAGGTATGGATCAGAAAGTGAACCCACACATGTTGCGCCATTCATTTGCCAGTCATTTACTGGAATCGAGTGGCGATCTGCGCGCCGTTCAGGAATTGCTGGGGCACGCCAACCTGTCTACCACGCAGATCTACACGCACCTGGACTTTCAGCACCTTGCATCAGTATACGATACCGCCCACCCGCGCGCCGGTCGCAAGCACGGGGAAGAGGGAGAAGAAAGCCAGTGACTTCGGGTAGACTTGTTTCGCCAGACTGCCCGAAAAGACCCTAGATCGCCTCACTTCCGGTTTCCCCGGTTCTGATACGAATGACTTCTTCGAGAGAGGATATAAAAATCTTGCCATCGCCGATTTTGCCGGTACTCGCAGTCTTGGAGATGGCTTCAACAATGGAATCAACCATCTCGTTAGTAACGGCGATTTCCAGCTTTACCTTGGGCAGGAAGTCGACAACGTATTCCGCACCCCGATACAACTCCGTGTGCCCCTTCTGACGTCCGAAGCCTTTTACTTCCGTGGCGGTAATACCCTGAACGCCCACGTCCGCCAGCGCTTGACGCACGTCGTCCAGTTTAAATGGTTTGATGATGGCAGTAATCAGCTTCATTTATTTTTTCCCCTGTTATTCCGCTACGCCTGCACCGCCGCGATTCTAATTTACGGCGTGCACATACCACGGAAAAGATACACGCTTATGCCGCTAAATGCACCAGACACGTGCAGACAAAAAAAGGGGCCTTAAAAGGCCCCTTCTTTGCTAAACACCGCTCCTTATTTCATCGAAGCGAACTCTGGATAGGCCTCCATGCCGCACTCGGAGCTGTCGACCCCTTCGTACTCGTCTTCTTCACTGACACGGATGCCGAATACTGCTTTCAGGATCAGCCAGACGATTAAACTGGCGACAAACACCCAGACGAAGATAACGGCAATACCGAGCAACTGGGCGCCCAGCGTTGCATCCGAATTGGTAATGCAAACCGCCAGCAGGCCCCAGATGCCGACGACGCCATGCACGGATATTGCGCCCACTGGGTCGTCGATGTGGAGCTTGTCGAGGGTAACCACGGAAAAGACCACGATAACGCCGCCGATCGCACCGATAACAGTAGACCAGATCGGCCCCGGTGTCAGCGGCTCCGCGGTAATGGCGACCAGACCAGCCAGAGCGCCATTGATTGCCATGGTCAGGTCGGCCTTGCCGAACAACAGACGTGCGCACACCAGGGCTGCGATCAGGCCAGCGGCGGCCGCTGCATTGGTGTTAACGAAGATATCCGCAACTGCGTTGGCTTCGCCGATATCGGATACTTTGAGTTCCGAACCACCGTTAAAGCCGAACCAGCCGACCCAGAGCACGAACATTCCGAGAGCCGCCAGAGGCATGTTGGCCCCGGGAATGGCATTGACGGAGCCATCGGCGCCATACTTGCCTTTACGCGGGCCAAGCAGCAGAACGCCAGCCAACGCTGCCGCGGCACCGGTCATATGCACCACGCCAGATCCTGCAAAATCCAGGAAACCCTGGGCATCGAGGAATCCGCCGCCCCACTTCCACATGCCCTGCAGCGGATAAATAACACCGGTCATAACAACCGCAAACGCCAGAAATGCCCACAGTTTCATGCGCTCTGCAACCGCACCCGAAACAATAGACATGGCAGTCGCGACAAAGACCACCTGGAAAAAGAAATCGGAGGCACCGGAATAATAAGTGTAGTCATCCGGATCCGCCGCCGCACCCGCCAATACTGCGTCGGCAGATTCATTCGCAATGCTGTTACCAAACCAACTATCCGGTAGAAAGCCGCCTTCTGAGCCGCCGTACATAATCGTGTAACCCATGATGAGATACATTACGCACGACACAGAATAAAGCGCGACATTTTTGGTCAGGATTTCAACTGTATTTTTCGCCCGCACCAAACCCGACTCGAGCATGGTAAAACCTGCGGCCATCCACATGACCAGGGCGCCACACACCAGAAAATAAAACGTATCCAGCGCATATTTGATATGAATAATATCGCTTTCCATTACCTTTCCCTCTTCAAATCTTCATTTATCGATTGTTATCAAACAGCATCGTCACCAGTTTCGCCGGTGCGGATACGTATTACGTCCTGGATTTCGGTGATGAAAATTTTGCCGTCACCGATTTTTCCGGTCTGAGCCGCATTAACGATCGCTTCCACCGCACTATCGGCCATGGCATCAGTCACCGCGACTTCCGCTTTAACTTTTGGTAGAAAATCGACGACATACTCCGCCCCACGATAGAGCTCGGTGTGGCCCTTCTGCCGCCCGAACCCCTTTACCTCAGTGACCGTTAATCCCTGAACACCGATAGCGGCGAGTGCCTCCCTGACATCGTCGAGTTTGAACGGCTTGATAACCGCGGTAATCATTTTCATAAGTTGTTCTCCATTCGGCATGTGCTCATCAGGAATAGCATGAAACGTGCCAGAGAAACGGCAGGAAATGGCGAATAAAACCTTCGGAATCGCACAATCTTGGTGCGTGCGTGCCATAACAGAAATTAAATGTTCTTTTTTGGTGCAATGCGGATGGCCACCGCACTCCGATAGCAATTGAACCGGCTGCCACTGTTTACCCGCGTAATGCCTTGCGATAAATTGATGTCAGCGGTGCAAACGCCGGATAAAGGGGCATACACTGCAAACGTACTAACACAAGTTTCAAGGATGATTATGGCGCTTGCTATCGCGCGCACCCGCGCCCAGTCGGGCATTGACGCACCTCCGGTGTCGGTGGAAGTCCACCTGTCCAATGGCCTACCCAGCCTGAATATCGTCGGCTTGCCGGAGGCGGCAGTGCGGGAAAGTAAAGACCGGGTGAGAAGCGCACTGCTCAATGCGCATTTTGATTTTCCCGCCAGGCGCATCACAATCAACCTGGCACCCGCCGACTTACCCAAAGGTGGCGGACGTTTCGACCTGCCCATCGCGTTGGGTTTGCTCGCTGCATCTGGCCAGTTGCCCGCCGAAGCCATCGACGGCTACGAGTTTATCGGCGAGCTGGCTCTTTCCGGGGAGTTGCGCCCCGTCGACGGGGTTTTGCCCAGCGCGCTGGCTGCAGGTATTGCCGGACACAAACTGATCGTACCAATCGGTAACGCCCGCGAAGCAGCGTTGGCACGCGAAACGGTTGTCCTCGGTGCCAACCACCTGCTCCAGGTATGCGCGCACCTGCGCGACACTTCGCCGCTGGAACCAGAGTGCTTTACCCCGGAAAGACGCAGCACAACAGGCGAAGATCTACGCGATATTATCGGCCAGCAACAGGCCAAGAGAGCCCTGGAGATTGCTGCCGCTGGCGGCCATAACCTGCTACTTACAGGCCCGCCCGGCGCGGGCAAAACCCTGCTCGCCCGCTGCCTGCCTGGCCTGCTACCCGCACTCGAAGAAAGCGATGCACTGGAAGTAAATGCCATCCACTCGGTAGCGGGAACGGGTTTGCGCACCGACCTGTTTGCCCGCCCCTTCCGCGCGCCACACCACACCGCATCGGCAGTCGCCCTGGTCGGGGGCGGCAGTAATCCTTTGCCCGGCGAGATATCCCTGGCCCACCGGGGCGTGCTGTTTCTCGATGAACTCCCGGAGTTTCCGCGCAAGGTGCTCGAGGTCCTACGGGAACCGCTCGAGTCCGGCAATATTCACCTGTCTCGCGCCGCAAACCGAGTGGAATATCCTGCCGACTTTATGCTGGTAGCGGCAATGAATCCCTGCCCCTGCGGCTATCTGGGCAGTGAGCGCTGCCGGTGCACACCGGATCGCGTCAGCCGCTACCGGGAAAAAATCTCCGGGCCACTGCTCGACCGCATTGATCTGCAGATCACCGTGCCACCCGTACCTTACACCGAATTAACCACGCCCGGCGAAGACTCAGAAACCAGCGCCCAGGTAGCCCGTCGTGTCGACGCCTGCCGGCGCCGACAACAGTCGCGACAGCAATGCGAAAATGGGCGCCTGTCGGCTCGACAGATCAAGACGGTATGCGAACTGACGGCCGACCAGAGACAGCTAATTAACACGGCCATGACTCGCCTGGGGCTGTCGGCACGCGCCTACCATCGGGTGCTTAAAGTGGCGAGAACAATTGCCGACCTGGCTGGCGCCACCGCTATCGGCGACGAGCATCTGACAGAAGCTCTGGCATACCGGTTTAATAACTGAGTACAAAAAACTATCGCCAGCTGACGCCACGCTTGCTAGCCGCATGGATCCGCTCGGAAAACGCCCGGCGACAATACCCGTCAACTGACAAGAAAAAAGAGCGCCGCAAGGCGCTCTTTTCCGCGTTCTAGTCCCTGCTCATGGCGCACCCAAAAGCGCGGTCATTGCATTTACAGAAGCGGCGCAATGACCAGACTGACGATGGCCATTACATTGATCAGGATATTCATGGAAGGTCCCGATGTATCCTTGAAGGGGTCACCCACTGTGTCGCCTACGACCGCGGCACCGTGCACGGCTGAGCCCTTGCCCCCGAGATTGCCTTTTTCGATGTATTTCTTGGCGTTATCCCAGGCACCGCCAGCGTTGGCCATCATCAGCGCCAATAACACACACCCAAGCAGACCACCGCCCAGCATACCGCCGAGCGCTTCCGCACCCAAAACAAAACCCACCAGCACGGGCGCTAAAACCGCAATAGCGCCGGGCAATAGCATGCGCTTTAATGCGGCGCTGGTTGCGATGTCCACGCAGCGGGCGGTATCAGGTTCGGCCTTGCCTTCCAGTAGCCCCGGTATCTCCTTGAACTGCCGGCGAATCTCCCGAATCATGTCAAACGCAGCATCGCCTACCGCTGTCATTGTGATCGAGGCAATAAGAAATGGAATCGAGCCACCGATAAACATGCCCACCAGTACATCGGGATCCGACAACTGCAATTCAAAATCCGGTTTGTTGGCCGAGACAGTTTCGACAAAGGCGGCAATGATGGCGAGCGCAGCAAGTGCCGCAGCACCAATGGCAAAACCTTTGCCGATAGCCGCGGTAGTATTGCCCAACTCATCGAGTGAATCGGTGATCTCTCGTGTATCGTGTCCCATGCCACCCATCTCCGCGATACCGCCAGCGTTATCCGCAACCGGCCCGTAGGCATCGATAGCCATGGTAATGCCCACGGTCGACAGCATGCCAACGGCCGCAATACCAACACCGTAGAGACCCGCCTGCTGCGTGGAGAAGAAAATAATGGCACCGATAAAAAGAACCGGTAACACCACCGATTGCATGCCAACCGCCAGGCCAGTGATCATCACCGTGGCCGACCCGGTCTCACCGGAATGGGCGATTTTTCTGACCGGCGCGCCACCGGTGTAGTACTCGGTTACCAGACCGATGAGAATGCCGCCAACCGCACCGCTGAGCACGGCGAGCCATACCCCGATTTCTATGCCGAGGGCCTGGACCAGAAAGTAGGCGGCGATAATGAAGACAACCGGGGCGCCTATAGTGCCCGTACGCAGGGCCTGGCTCGGCTCGGAGCCCGAACGGGCACGCACCACGACAATACCCAGAATCGAGGCCACAAGGCCCAACGAAGCCAGCGCCAGCGGCAAAAACATTTTTTGCGACTGGGCCGCATCGGCAACAAGCGTTGCGGCAATAGCTATCGAGGCAATCATCGAACCGCAATAAGACTCGAAGATGTCAGAACCCATACCCGCCACGTCGCCGACATTGTCCCCCACGTTGTCGGCAATCACACCGGGGTTACGCGGATCGTCTTCCGGTATTCCGGCCTCCACCTTGCCAACAAGGTCAGCACCCACGTCGGCACTTTTGGTATAGATGCCACCCCCGACACGGGAAAACAGGGCAACCGTCGAAGCCCCCATACCGAAACCGTGAATGGCGTGTGCAGTATGAGGGTCACCGCCGAAATACAGGTAGAGGCCACCCAGACCCACCAGGCCGAGCGAAGCAACGCACAAGCCCATGACCGAGCCACCGTAAAAGGCAACGGCCAGCGCCGAAGCAGCGCCCTTGGTATTGGCGGCCGTCGCCGTTCTCACATTGGCGCGTGTCGCTGCGATCATGCCAAGCCAGCCAGCTATAGAAGAACACAAAGCCCCCACTACAAAGGCGAGCGCAGTATTCGCGCCCAGGGGGGAGAGAAACACCGCGATCAGCAGGCCACCGGCGAAGAGCGCCAGCATAGTGTATTCCCGGCGCATAAAGACCATAGCGCCAAGATGAATTTGATCAGCTATTTTTTTTATCGCGTCTTCCCCGGCAGGGTAGCGCATCACCAGGCTGTAGATAATGAAAGCACACAGTAGTCCGACCCCACCCAAAATGGGCGGTAAAAGTGTGTAGTCAGTCATGAAACCCCCAATAGTATTTCGCGTTAGATTAGAAACGTTAAAAAAACCGAATCCGCTTATTATCTTTGAAACTATCAAGAAGCTAACCCGGCGAGGCACGCCGGGTGTTTTCATTCGACTATCGCGGGTTTCATGACGGGTACTACTAACAACTACCTCCATAATATATTTACATGAGTAATTATCAAGCAGTTGTCAGAATCACCAGGAATATAAAAGTGGGGGTCAATTAGTCGGGCGATAGTCGAATGAAAACTGTTTATTCAGCCGTAAAAAAGGTTCGAGCAGCCGCTCCCGCGCGCGAAAGCCCGCGGGAACTCGCTAAGCAGCGTAGCTGCCGCTTGTATTCAAACATCAACGATTAAGACGAAACCCGATTTTGAGCGTCACCTGCCAGTGCTTGACCTCCCCATCCTCGATAAACCCCCGACTGTCGGTTACCTCATACCAGTGAAGGTGATCCAGAGTCTTCGACGCTTCGCGAATCGCCGTGCGGATCGCGTCATCCGTACCCTCTGTAGAGCTGCCTGTGACTTCGATGTGCTTGTAAGTGTGACTGGGCATAAAGCTACTCCTTCTAGGACAAAGAGAAAGGACGGGCGGAAAGTGTGGCGCGATACCTTAACCACATCTACAAATTGGCCCGTCATTAATCAGTGTAGTCAATATTGAGCGGCGCACACTGCAGTGCAAGAAATAGCTGCTGCCCCATAGAAAACCTAACGCTTTCCGGGCGGAAGCGGGGCCTCAACCGCCGCTCGATTCAGCTTCGGCAGAAGAAGGGCCTTCGATGTATTTTTCAGTGAATTCTTTTTGCGGCATCGGACGGGCATACAGGTAACCCTGATGCAAGTGACAACCCATCAAGCGCAGGAGTTCAGCCTGCGCTTGGGTTTCCACACCTTCGGCTACGGCCTGCAAACCCAGATTTTTTGCGATCGCCATGATGGTGGAGACAATGGCAGCATCGCTTTTGTCCTCAATGATGTCCTTGACGTAGGTGCGATCAATTTTTAATTCGTTTAAAGGCAGATTTTTCAGGTAGTAAAGCGAAGAATAACCGGTACCAAAGTCGTCGACAGATATTTTGACGCCGATTTCCTGGAGGGCTGCGAGTTTTATTTTGGTGTCCTCGAGATTGTCGATCAATGTACCTTCGGTAATTTCGAGGGTTAGCAAGTGCCCTGGTATCTCCAGTTTTCCGATTATTCGCTGGATATTGGCAACAAATTTCGCATGGCGGAACTGGGAGGGACTGACATTTACCGCAACTGCAATTGCCTGGTCCCCTGCCCGCGTCCCCAGCCAGCGACTGACCTGTGCACAAGCGCTCTCCAATACCCACTGACCGATACCGATAATCAACCCGGTTTCCTCCGCCACAGGAATAAACAGGTCCGGCATGACCATACCGCGAACAGGGTGATTCCAGCGCAGCAAGGCTTCAGCACCGATGACAGCGCCGTCCTTATCGATATTAATTTTCGGCTGAAAGTACAATTCCAGCTCACCGTTGCCAAGGGCGTTTCGCAAGTCCTGCTCCAGCCCCAGTCTGGCATCGGCCTCTGCCTGCATGGACGCGTGATAGAACGAGACCATGTTCCTGCCACCACGCTTGGCCAGGTACATAGCCGCATCTGCGTGCTGCAAAATCAAATCCGCCCGCTCGCCGTCCTGCGGAAAAATTGCCGCACCCACACTCGCCGATAAATGATAGTTATAACCGTTAAGCAGGTAATCTCCCGCCAGATTCTGGCGCAACAAGTCCGCCACGCGCCGCACAACGCCGGCCACCTTGTCGATATCACCCTCGATAAGGGGCAGCAGCACGACGAATTCATCTCCACCGAGACGGGCGACTGTGTCTTCTTCGCGTAAAATGCTCAGCAAACGCTTGCCAACGTCTTTTAGTAAATCGTCGCCGGTTTTGTGGCCGAGACTATCGTTGAGCAACTTAAAGCGATCCAGATCGATATAGAGCACCGCGCCACTACAGGAGCGCCGGACCGCCTGAACACAGGCCTGCTGCAATCTGTCGAGCAACAGCCGACGGTTTGCCAGGCCAGTGAGGGGGTCGTAATAAGCCAGCCGGGTGATTTCCTGTTGCGCGATCTTCAGATCGGTGAAATCGAGAACCGTACCGCGAATCTTAAGGGCTTTACCGCTAGCGTCGTATTCCACCTGTCCCTGGGTTCGATACCACCGCTGTTCCAGATCGTTGTCGTTCTGCCTCGACTGGTTAGTTTCCAGTTTGAACGGTTCACCGGTAGATATGCACTGTGCAATTGCCTCGTTGAGCGCGACGCGATTCTCCTCGGACATTAAAGCCAGAATATCGTCCACTGTTGTACCGAGCCGCTCGCGGCTGATACCGAAAGAATCGACTGCGTTGTCGGACCATTGGATCCTGCCACTTTCGATATCCAGCACCCAGGGCACAACACCCGAAGCCCGGGTCGCCAGGCGCGTCAACTCTTCTTTTTCCGCGAGTTCATCCAGCAACGCCTGGCGTTCACGCTCGATGCGCTTGCGCGCAGTGATATCGCGAATACCCGCAAGCACGACGTGCCGACCTCCAATAACGACCGGGCTTAGACTCGCCTCGATTTCCATCAGGTCGCCATCCGCACGCTTGAGTATCCACTCTATGCAACCCACACGCCCGGCAATAACCGAGGAAAAGATTTGTCCGGCACGCGACCCCGATGGCATACCATCGGCCTGCACAGAGGCCGACAACTCGACTACTGACGAGCCGACAATATCTTCTTTGCTGCGCGCCACCATCTTCGCAAAACCTTCGTTACAGTCGATGATCTGGCGGTCTTCCGCGAGCACGACGCCGTCGGGCATGGCCTCAATGACCTCGCGAAAAGTCTGTCGAATATCGTCGTGTTTTGACTGGGAGGTCTCGGCTTGCGCCATCTCGCGCAGGGTGACGAGATAAGTCGTCGCATGTTCGAAAGTGTTTTCTAGCGCACTTATGGTTTCGAAAAATTCAGTTGTCTCTCCACTTTCAAGGCGACGAACTGTCGGCGCGGAAAACGACGACCCGGCACTGGCACCCGACAAAAATTCGCGGAAGCCTGCGTCGAATCCACAGGCGTCCTGCTGGGCTGTTTCAGGATATATCGACGTCAACGGCGCACCCACCAGTTGCCCTTCTGAGAAACCGCAAAGGTGTCGGCAAGCGGCATTGATCTTGACAATAATTTGCTGTTGATCGGCGATCAACATAGGAAACGGCGCGTCAAATGCCAGGGACCGTAGCGCCAGGGCCGCCAATCGCTCAGCCATTGAAAAACTGCCTCCCACCTGCCGCCATGGACCGGTTGTGCACCCTGCACAAGTTGGTATCGACGCTACCGGGAAAGCGCGGGAGTACACTCGCTATTGCGGGGTAGAGTTTCCCTAATCGTACCACTACTTGCGTGCAACCAGTAGCAGAGCGTACCCCGTCACGGCAAGCCATATCTGCCGAGCTCTAGCGATCATTGTCTCGACCACGTTTTACTCCTGTCGTCCCGTCGCATACTTTTCCCTGTTTTCCTCTTTCTTTCGACGACTCTTTTTCAGCAGCACACAGGTCGAACCGGAACCGCCCGCAGCTGGCGTCGCGCTGTGAAAAGCGAGCACTTCGTCAAATTGTCTCAGCCAGTGGTTTACACAACTTTTAAGCAGGGCCTTGTTTTCGGCGCGATCGCCGCGCCCATGCACGACCGTGCAGCAGCGAATATCGTGCCACAGGCAATCGTTGATAAACTGAAATACCGCAGTGCGCGCCTGATTAACCGTATGCCGATGCAGATCGAGCGTAGCATCGCTCGGGTACCTGCCACGCTTTAGATTTCTGTATACAGCGTGCTGCACACCGTCGCGCTTGAACTCCAGTACATCCCAGGGCTGTATTCTTTTTACGTGCTCTAGATCGGCAAGAAAATTGAGTTTTTCCAAACCCTGCCCCTGGGCCGCGTGACGCCGGGCCGAAACCCCGGGGCGATACTTCGCGGTATCGGCGGATGAGCGATCGCGAGGCGCTTTCTGTTCGCCAGATAGCGGCTCCACATCACCAATAAATTGTCGAAAAAGTCCCTTGTCGCTTTCGCTAGTCACCCCAGGTACCCGCATACGCTAATTTGAGTCGCTTTCAGGACACACACATAATACCAGTTTTATTCAACGGGAAACGCTCGCCACACTGGGACATGGCGTCTCAACGTAGGTGCGATGCCCAAGCCGGATATAAGAATGTTCCACACCCCAAGTCATTCTATTTACGACAACGTCGCCCGTTACTTTAGCGGCTTCACCACACTTCGCCACGCGGCGCATACAAGGCCCGATCAAGCACGCACAACGTTTTTTCGGGATTATTGGCAGCCGCTCTGTGAACGTGGATTATTGCGAGATTTCTCACCCGCTGCTGGCGGATATGCAAAAGTTGCAGGCGCCGCCCTCGCAATTGCACGCAATTGTGCCGACCCCGGCCTGGCGGCAATGTGGCTGGGCCAGTTGCTCAAGGTCGGTCTGCTTCAATCCTACGCCGGACCAGAGTGGCAACCGGCGATCGCCGATATTCTCGATGGAAGAAGTCTATGTGCGCTGGCCATTTCCGAACCCGGCGTCGGCGCACATCCGAAACACATGAAATGTACTGCGCGCTTGGAAAACGGCGAGTATATTATCGACGGAGACAAGGCCTACGTCAGTGACGGGCCTTTTGCAGATTGGTTTATCGTGCTGGCCATCACTGGGCAACATGGCAAGCTCAAGCAATACTCGGCACTACTCGCGCACAGCGCGCAAAACGGCCTGCGAATTTCCGGCGTCTCACACCAGCGCGCTCTCGGCCCGGGCGGGCACTGCAATCTCGTACTAGACAATTGTCGCGTGCCACACTCGGCCCTGCTGGGCGACCCGGGCAATGCCGATATCACCATCTCGCGAACGCTGCGCACTTTCGAGGATGCACTGTTGCTGGCGCCGATAGCGGGCGCGCTATTCGCCGCCGCGGATGCACTGTCCGCTTCAATCGACCAGGCTAGTCTAGTGGAAAGCGTCGGGCAGATACTCTGTCGTGCTGAATCGGTAGCGCAATTAGGTATACTGTCGGCAAAACTGCTTGACCAGTCGACCCCTACACCAGACTTGACCCCGTTTATTGTCGGGGCGAGATCACTGGTCAGCGAGGCGCTCGATCTCCTCGAACCCTGGCTGGCCGATGCCTGCCAGCTCGACGACCTGATCCAAGCCATAAAGACCTTGAATGGTATCGGCGCAGGCGCGACCCGCGCGCGCGTAAACACGCTGGCCCACAACTACCTGTCGCAGCGTTGAGAGCCCAACAAAAAAAATCTACCAGGTGACTCGAAGTTATGAAAACCCTATACCGAGACAAATTCCAATCCGTTAACGATATCAAATCCCGGCTGGAAAGCGCCGATTATATTTGCAGCGAACAAATCGCCACCTGCGTATATATTGCGCATCACCTGCAAAAACCGGTCATGGTTGAAGGCCCGGCCGGTGTTGGTAAAACCGAACTGGCGAAAACGACCGCGCGCATCCTTGATGTACCGCTGGTGAGGTTACAGTGCTACGAAGGTCTGGATGAGGCCAAGGCGCTGTACGAATGGAAGTACGCCAAGCAACTGCTCTATACGCAGCTGCTAAAAGACAAGCTGGGCGAGTTGCTCGACGGCGCTACCGATCTGCGCCAATCTATGGACAGGATTCACGACCACGAAGATCTGTTTTTTTCCGAGAGTTTCCTCGAGCCACGGCCTCTGTACCAGGCCTTGCATCACGACACCGGATGCGTCCTGCTGATCGATGAAGTCGACAAGTCCGACCACGAGTTTGAAGCCTTTCTGCTCGAAGTACTGTCCGATTTTCAGGTTTCCATTCCCGAGCTCGGCACCATCGCCGCGCGCGTCAAACCCCTGGTGTTTTTAACCAGTAACAACAGTCGCGAACTCAGCGACGCCCTCAAGCGCCGATGCCTGCATCTCTACGTGCCCTACCCCGACGAGAAACTGGAAAGCAGAATTCTGGCGACGCGGGTGCCGGAATTATCCGAGCAGCTACGTAAGGAGATCGTCAGCTTCGTGCAAAGTGTGCGCGAACTGGATCTGAAAAAAGTACCGTCTATCTCGGAAACCATAGACTGGGCGAAAACACTGGTCCTCCTGCACAGCGAAGCCCTCGACGCCGCACTGGTCAGGCAGACTTTGAACGTCCTGCTAAAATTCGAAACCGATATCGAAGCCATGCGCGAGCACACGATGACCTTTATCAACAAAGCACACAAACGCTCAGCAGGCTGAGACCCACGGCACCACTCCCGGCAACAAAGGTACTGCACGATGCAGCAGACATTGGAAGATTTCTACAAAGTAGTCAGGGCGGCCGGCGTAAAAATATCGCCCGTGGACAGCATCGAAACCAGTCGTAGTGTTCAGTTAGTGGGCTTTCGCGATCGCCAGATACTGAAAAATGCCTTTCAGGTGAGCCTGGCCAAGTCGGAAACCGAGCAGGATGTAGTGGCCGAGTGTTTCGAGCAGTTTTTCAAATTCGATGCCTTTGGCATGGGTCAGGTGCCGATCGAACAAATGGGGCACGAGCAAAGACAAAGTGAATCGGCGAACACCGACGACCCCATTCCCATGGAAGGCTATGACGGCGACCTGCCACTGGCAAAAATGTTGCTGGATCGCGACAAAGCCAGCCTCGCCACCGAGATGAAAAAGGCCGCGCGCGAAGTCGGTCTCTCCGATATCTGGTTCTTCACACAAAAAAGTCTATACAGCCAGCAGATCATGCAAAAAATGGGGTTGCGCGATTTGCAAAATGAAATTGCCCGCGCGGGTGACGGCGACTGCCCGGGCGGAGTCGCACTTGCCAACGCCCTGCGCGAAGCCAAGGATTATCTTGCCGAGGAGGTCCGCGATTTCGTCGAGCAGCAATTGTCCATGTACGGCAAAAATACCGCGCGGAATCTTCGGGAGGAACACCTGAGCGCCGCCAAGATTGCTGCGCAGGGTTTTT
>OBJS01000245.1_pt1 | contig 14515 bp, 10 predicted proteins | sample 1519851 | NCBI WGS metagenome assembly OBJS01 (sample SAMN03019806, study PRJEB22545) | beach sand metagenome | biome: beach; feature: sea beach; material: beach sand | place: USA: Municipal Pensacola Beach, FL | collected 2010-10-20 | depth 25-47 cm m
AAATGAAGTGGTGCTGGTGCAATACATTGGAGAAAAGTAATGAATGGCGAACAGTCGCACCGGAGATAATACACCCACCAGAGATCATAGAATCAATTGCGATACCGCGGCGAGATTCTTCATCGAAAACAAACTTCGCCGGTGGCACCTGTTCTTGATAGGTCCAAATCGGCCAGGATTTGTCGTAGAGATCCAGTTCTGGCGTCACGCCCACCAGTTCCATATTGGCAGCCCAATAACTATCAACTGTACCCACATCTCGCCAATAGGGTTGAATATGACGCACTTGATCACGAAATGCGTAGGCAAATACATCATCTTGATTTCGCACCGCCTTTGGCAAAATGTCTTTACCAAAGTCATGACTGGAGCTGTCATCCTGAGCATCTTTTTCTAGTTCATTGATTAAATAATCGGTGTTAAAAATATAGATGCCCATAGAGGCTAGTGCGTGCGAAGGATTATCCGGGATTGTGGTGGGCGAAGCAGGCTTTTCGCTAAATTCATAGATTCGATGTGTCGCGTCAACGCTCATGACACCAAATGATCGGGCGGATTCGACAGGCACTTCAATACAGGCGACAGTGACATCTGCACCATGACTGATGTGCTGCCCCAGCATAGTGCCGTAGTCCATTTTATAAACATGATCGCCACCCAATACCAACACGAAGCGCGGTCGGTGCATTTTTATGATGTCGATATTTTGATAAAGCGCATCGGCGGTACCCCGATACCAATCCTCACCACCCCGCTGTTGTGCTGGCAAGATTTCCACAAACTCGCCCAGTTCTCCCCGTAAAAACCCCCATCCCTGATGTAGATGGCGGATCAGTGAGTGCGCCATATATTGTGTGAGTACCCCCACCCGCCGGATCCCGGAATTCATACAATTAGAGAGTGGGAAATCGATAATACGATATTTACCTCCATAGGGAACCGCTGGTTTTGAACGCCGATAAGTGAGATCTTCCAAGCGCGATCCGCGACCGCCAGCCAGCACCATAGCCAGGGTATCTTTGGTAGCCAAACTAATAAATCTATCAGAACTTGGATAAGATTTCTGAGCAGGTTGTTTAGCTTCGTTCATTAGCTATCAGTCTCAGTTATATTTGATGGGCAATAATACAATTATGTTGCTAAGGCCCCAATGAGAATATTACTATTCTTATCAACTGCGAACCTACCGAGCCAATATTTAGTCTAAAGTTAATATTATCAATTGATCTAAATCAAGGAGTCTGAAGCTGCTATTTATCAATCAATTGATTCGAGCAATAATAACCTAAATATTGAGGACAAGATTGATTTCTTAGCTGCCATTTATCTTAGCCTCCGATTGGAGTCGCACACTAGCCCTTAATCTTTTTGTAACAATTGTGGTATGCCCATGAAAACAAAACAGTTGTCTGACCCTATCTTGGATACCAACATGAGGCGGGTGATTAATAGGGAGCATCATGATCCCTTCGAGGTATTGGGGCTACATCTACAAGCAGGTCACATTCTAGTGCGTGTTCTGTTACCTAACTGTGAAAGCGTGACCATTGATGGTGCAGATACAAAGTTTCGTCGCTTAGCGGATTCTGATATTTTTGAATGCAACACAGATCCAGGGAACTTGTCCGTTCCTTATCAACTGCGCTGGTGGGATCGTCAGGGACAGGAACATCTCTGTTATGATCCTTATTGTTTTCCTCCGCAAATCAGTGAAAAAGATTTACAACAGTTTAATCAGGGTGAACATATTCGCGCCTGGCAGTTTTTAGGTGCGCATTATCGTGTGGTGGATGGTGTGCAAGGAGTACTTTTTAGTACCTGGGCGCCTAATGCCTCCAGCGTCAGCGTAGTGGGTGATTTTAATCAATGGGATGGTCGACGACACCCAATGCGTTGTCGCGGCCCCAGTGGCATTTGGGAGCTTTTTCTGCCCGATTGTCACGTCGGTGCCTTATATAAGTTTGAGATTAAGAATCGCTCTAGCGGTCGGTTGCACACAAAAGCCGATCCTTTTGCCAGGTGTGCCGAGTTGCGTCCGAAAACCGCATCTGTGGTGACGGCACAATCTGACTATTTGTGGCAAGACGATCATTGGTACCAACAGGATAAAGATTGGCAACATACTCCGATCTCAATTTATGAGGTCCATTTGGGTTCATGGCGACTTCATGAAGACGCTCGCTTTCTCAGCTATCGCGAGCTGGCCCATGAACTTATTCCTCACGTAAAAAAATTGGGATTTACTCATATAGAGTTGCTACCGATCACGGAACACCCCTTCGATGCTTCCTGGGGTTACCAAGCAACCGGCTTTTTCGCGCCCACCGCCCGTTTCGGTTGTCCCGATGATTTGAGATATTTTGTGGACTGTTGCCATCAAGGTGTTCAAACAGGGCCGTACGACTGGGTTCCCGGTCATTTTCCTAAAGACGATTTTGCTCTCGCAAACTACGATGGTACGGCCCTGTTTGAACACGAAGATCCCCGCCTACGGGAACATCCTGAATGGGGTACGCTACAGTTTAATTTCGCGCGTCACGAAGTGAAAAGCTTCCTCATTTCCAGCGCCCTGTACTGGTTAGAGCAGTTTCACTTTGATGGTTTAAGAGTAGATGCTGTAGCCTCAATGCTTTACTTGGACTACGCCAGAGAGGCGCACCAATGGCTACCAAATGCCTATGGAGGAAACGAAAATCTTGATGCTGTTTCATTCCTACAACAGTTGAACTATATCACGCATACAGAGTGTCCTCGCAGTGTCACCATCGCCGAGGAGTCTACGTCTTGGCCTCAGGTAACTCGCCCCACCTACGTGGGTGGCCTTGGTTTTTCCATGAAATGGAATATGGGTTGGATGCATGACACCTTAGACTATTGTGAACAAGATCCCATCTATCGCCACTACCACCACCAAAGCCTCACCTTCGGTTTGCTCTACGCATATTCCGAAAATTTTATTCTGCCTTTTTCCCACGACGAAGTGGTGCACGGGAAGGGATCACTGCTGAATAAAATGCCAGGAGATAATTGGCAACAACTGGCTAATTTGCGACTACTGCTCAGCTACCAGTTTACTTATCCAGGTAAAAAACTGCTGTTTATGGGTACTGAACTGGCCTCCAGAGAGGAATGGAATGAGCGTCAAAGTTTGGACTGGTCCCTAGCATCTAAACCTAGTCAGGTAGGTCTGCAATTACTCATCTCTGATCTAAATAAGCTATATTGTTCACTGCCCCCGCTACACTACTATGACTTTGATACGAAGGGGTTCAAATGGATCGATTGCCATGATGCATCACAGTCCATTATTAGTTACTTACGTGAAGCAGAAGGCAACTTTGTGGTAGTCATACTAAACTTTACTCCTGTTATTCGGGAAGCGTATTGTGTTGGCGTGCCCACTACAGGCCCCTATAGAGAGCTATTGAATTCGGACGCTGCCTGTTATGGCGGTTCGAATGTAGGAAATGGGGGCATTATCCAGGCGAAAGAAAAGTCATTCATGGGTTTTCCTTGTCACCTCAGTTTAACTTTGCCTCCCCTAGGCTGCCTGATATTACAAGCACACCATGACGATTAAACACATACAGTGGATTTTTCACCGTTGCCAAGTGAGGCAACCATGAAAGTGTTATTTGTGGTGAGTGAATTTGCCCCTTGGGTAAAAACTGGCGGTCTCGCAGACGTCGCACAAGGGTTACCGCAAGCCTTAACAGAATTAGGTCATGATGTGCGGGTATTACTACCTGCCTATGGCTCTATTCTCGATAGATCCTTGAAGATAAAAAAGGTGGATAGGTGGCAAGATGCCACCTCCCCCATTGACTATCAACTGCTGTCTTCTAGCTACGGAGAAGTCAAAGTTTGGTTGGTTGATACTCCTAGCTTTCGAGCTTTGGAAGGAAACCCCTACCATAATCAGCGGGGTGAAATGCATGCCGACTGTGCGCAGCAGTTTAATCTGTTGAGCCGGGTTGCCGCCAGTATTGCAGGTGGACAGACTCGAATGCGTTGGCGCCCACAAATAGTGCACTGTAATGATTGGCAATCTGCGCTGACGCCAGTGTGGATGTTATTAAAACGGGTCAACGTCGCCAGCCTCTTTACCATTCATAATTTACACTATCAAGGGCGTTTCCCCAGCCAGACGCTTGAATATTTGAATTTACCCTGGTGGTTGTACCATGCTGATGCCCTAGAATACCATGGAGATTTGAGCTTCATCAAAGGAGGTTTAGTCTTCGCAGATAAAATAAATACCGTGAGCCCGACCTATGCAAAAGAAATTTGTACAGCTGCACACGGACAAGGGTTAGATGGCTTATTGCTACACCGACAAGATGACTTGGTGGGTGTTCTAAATGGCATCGATACCAATATTTGGGATCCGAGCACAGATCCCCTTATTACTGCGACATATTCGGCCAAGGACATGACCGGTAAACAGCAATGTAAAAGCGCTTTGCAACAAATATTTTCACTACCTATTGAGTGTGATACGCCTGTATTAGGTCTAATTGCTCGTTTAGTCCCGCAGAAAGGCATCGACATTCTCCTTTCTGCTTTGCCAGAAATGCTCTCTCAGGGTGTTCAAGTGGTAATTTTAGGTAGTGGTGAATCCTATCTTCAACAACAACTAACTGAGTTAGCGCAACAATATAACAGGCAAATGGGGGTGCATATCGGTTTCAGTGAGGAGCTAGCCCACCAGATCGAGGCAGGGGCGGATATTTTTCTGATGCCCTCTCGCTTTGAACCCTGTGGTCTAAATCAAATGTACAGCATGCGCTACGGCACCATCCCCATCGTATCTGCCTGTGGTGGACTGATCGATTCGGTGACTGATGTGAATGCGAAATCGTCAAAAGCCACCGGATTTATAGTGCATGCACTAACACCGACAGCATTGCACCAAAAAACAGCGCAGGCGATAGAAATGTATCATCAAAAAGATAAGTGGCAGCAATTGGTGCGTCGCGCGATGAAACAGGACTTTAGTTGGAAGCAGGCGGCTAAACAGTACGAAAAACTCTACCAAAACAGCATAAACTCTTTGAAAACTTGGTAGTTAGCATTGAGATTGAGTTTTATATAAAGGTAGCTCTTGAATTATAAATTTGTACCCTAAGGTTTGACGATGACTTAGATTTAATTATACATATGTTGGCAAGAATGGTGCTAAACCCTAATCGCAATTGAGTTGACTCTTAGGAATTGAAGCCATGACGAGAAGGATTCCTTAACGTTTCGGACTAACTCTCTAAATAGAAGAGATAGACAAATGAACTATATGGCAAAATCTTCATCACAGTTTGATCAGCTGTATGCTCGACGCCTCAAACAACTGACCTTGTCGTCAGACCATTCAGAGCGCAAATGGCAAGTTTGGCGTATGCAAGCGGCCCGTGGAGAAGAGTGTTGTTTTCGCACGGAAGCTAGATATGTTTGTCAATTTGAGAATTGCATATTCCGACAAGAGTGTCTCGATTTACGGGCTGACTGGAAACCTTAGATAGATATAGTCAATCTAAATTAGTTAATAGGTTTGGCTTTTCTGTTCCCAATTAACTCTGTTTTATTGGGGAGAGTTGAACAGTGTCGCGTTGTCTAAAAATACAGCCATCCAATATAACGGTACAACAGTACAAAAATTATCGACCCAACTGCATTTTATCAACTAATCGTATTAGAACCACTTACCTAGCACGCCAATTAGTTTACAATTTGCCCCCATGGCGCACTTGCCCGCAACTGAAAATGATACCGAACAGAACATTTGGCACTGCAACTCTATAAATGCGGTTCTACAACGACTCGGAACAAACGCTCAAGGATTAAGTAAATCCGAAGCATCCATGCGCCTACAGCAACATGGGCCTAATCGCTTACCGGAAGAACAAGGGCCAGGCATATTCAAGCGCCTGCTCAATCAATTTAATAATGTTTTAATCTATGTCCTATTAGTGGCTGGTGTGCTGACAGGATACTTGGGCCATTGGATAGATTCTACTGTCATCATTGGGGTGGTGATGCTGAATGCGTTAATCGGATTTATTCAGGAGGGACGTGCCGAAGCGGCCCTGCAAGCAGTACACACTCTACTGTCCAATCACGCCATGGTGATTCGAGACAATCAACGCCATCAGATCGCTGCTGAAGAATTGGTGCCCGGTGATATTTTGCTGCTGGAGGCCGGTGAGCGCGTGGCGGCAGATGTGAGATTGCTTGAATGCCATGGGTTACAAATAGATGAGTCTATCCTCACAGGTGAATCTGTCCCAGTACTCAAAGTGGCAGATACCCTTGACACCAATATCGAACCGAATGAACGACATAATCTAGCCTACTCCGGCACGCTGATTACTCACGGTCAAGGTACGGCTGTAGTGGTGGCAACTGCCGAGCAGACGGCAATCGGACAGATTGGTAATCTGTTATCCACAGTGGAAGCTCTATCCACACCGCTGTTATTGAAAATTAATCGTTTAGGCAAACGAATCACGCTATTCATATTGGTATTTTCCGTACTCACTTTTCTCGTTGGTGTGGGGCTACGTAATTTTGGTTATACGGAAATGTTTCTAGCCACAGTGGGTTTGGCGGTCGCCGCCGTACCCGAGGGGCTGCCGGCGATCATCAGTATTACTCTGGCTATCGGTGTGCAGTCTATGGCCAAAAGAGAAGTGATAATCCGCCAGTTGCCTGCCGTCGAGGCGTTAGGCTCAGTGACGGTGATTTGCACCGATAAAACCGGCACATTAACCCGTAACGAGATGTGTGTGCAGGGAGTGGAAACTGCGCACCATAGCTACCAAATTAGCGGTGATGGATATCATACAGACGGAGAAATTTTAGAAGCCGATAGTGCCGTCGACGTGGCGCAACGTCTTACCTTTTGCCAGTTACTGCGCGCAGCAGTTTTTTGCAACGACGCCAACCCTGTGCGGGAGCCTAGCGGTTGGCACTTCAACGGCGATCCCACTGAAAACGCGCTGTTGGTGTTGGCAATAAAAGCAGGGATCGATCCGCGTCACTTACGCCAACAATTCCCGCGCTCAGGACTGATACCTTTCGACGCAGACTATAAGTTGATGGCCAGCTTACATCCCATGGAAGATGGCAAACAGATCATTTACATCAAAGGTGCACCGGAAGCGATTTTGCAGCGATGCGATACTCAAGTAACTGCGGATAATTTGGTGCCGATACAACATGAATTTTGGAATGAAAAAATAGAGCAGATGGCACAACAAGGATTGCGGGTTTTAGCCATTGCGTACAAGGAGCATCATGACAGCAGTCCGATCAGTCTAGACAATATCGATCATCAAGTTCATTTGCTCGGGTTAGTAGGGTTAATCGATCCACCAAGAGAACAAGCGGCACACTCCGTGGCACTATGTCAAACCGCAGGTATTGAAGTAAAAATGATTACCGGTGATCACGTCACCACGGCGCGCGCGATCGCTAACCAACTGGGTATAGGGGTCGATCATCAAGCCATTACCGGAGTTGAGATAGAAAGAGCATCGGATCAAGAGCTGGTACAGCTCGTGAAAGACGCAGATATTTTTGCCCGCGCCAATCCTCAACATAAATTACGCCTAGTAGAAGCGTTGCAGAGTCTAGGCGAAGTGGTGGCGATGACCGGCGACGGGGTGAATGATGCTCCCTCCCTGAAACGCGCCGATGTGGGCGTGGCGATGGGTAGAAAAGGATCGGAGGCAGCAAAAGAAGCAGCAAAAATAGTCATTACTGACGATAACTTTTCCTCAATAGTCCATGCTGTGGAAGAAGGCAGAAGAGCCTTTGACAACATTAGAAAATCGATCATTTTCATCTTGCCCACCAGTGTGGGTGAAGCCATGACCATTGTCTTGGCTGTGCTCATGGGCTGGGCCCTGCCCATCAGTGCCGTACAAATTTTATGGATCAATATGGTGACCACGGTCACCTTGGCGCTGGCATTAGGCTTCGAGCCAGCGGAATCCAACATCATGCAGCGAACACCGCGTGACCCCACTCAGCCCCTATTCGACCGTTTTATGATTTGGCGCACGAGTTTAGTTTCAAGCTTGATGGTTATTTCTGTATTTGCATTCTTTTTTTATTATCAAAAGACTGCCATTGAAATCGAAACCATCAGAACCATTGCGGTCAATCTGATTGTCTGTTTCGAAGCCTGTTACCTATTTAATATGCGCTCACTGACAGGTTCAGTCTTATCATTTAAGACGCTCCTGGCAAATCGATACATTCTCGGCGCTGTGGCATTGATTGTGGTGTTACAGGGCCTATTTACATACACACCTCTGTTGCAACATTTTTTTAGCACCACACCTTTAGACTTAACTACTTGGTTGGCAATATTGGCAGCCGGATTTGCTCTGTTTGTTCTGGTGGAAATGGAGAAATGGGCAGTGCGGCTTTTTCAGCAGCATACATCGCCAACCAGTCAGTAGCCGACGTATCGCGCAAGCGAATCAGCATCCCCCACTCACTCCTGGTCAAACAAACCATCCAAGAAAAGTTCCATTAAAAAATCAATAAAATTATCGCCAACTCGTGATTCCCGCTCTCGCGCTTTGCTGGCCTGCTGTTGATGATGCTGAGCGGTGAGTTCATCTCTCGCCTCTGCATGTTCTTTTGCTTTTCGGCTATGATATTTTTCTTGTGTTTGGTAGCTCTTTCTTTGACGCTCTTCTTCTGCCGCCTCTTCAAATTCTTCTATAGGCGATTGAGGTAAGGTAGTGCAGCCGCTTGCACTTAGCATCAACAAAAAAACTAAAAGAAGAATCTTTTCAGATTTAAAATACATAATAGGCAGTACAACTCTAATCCACTGAGGGCAACCCGAACTTTGCTACGCTTTATCCCAGTCACCGACTATCGCTTATGCAATAAAGCCGTGCCACCTAAAATTGTCTGATAAGAATAAGATGGGACTTGGAGCGCCTTCTCACCGCAGCCCTCTATTGTGCGATATTTCTTTGCACCAGCACCACTCTTCTATTTTTTGCTCGACCATTGTCTTGATGGTTGGCTGCAACCGGCGCCAATGGCCCGACCCCGTGGCCAACCAATCGGGATGCTGAAATCCCATACTTTTCGACTAGAGCACTCACCACGGTTTTGGCGCGACCTGTAGACAGATTCATATTATGCGCAAGGGCACCCTGCATGTCAGTGTGTCCAACCACATACAGTTCAAGTTGGGGTCGCTCTTGAAGTAATTTGGCCACAGCAGAGAGTGCTGGCTCGGATTCCTTTTTTAGTTGAGTCTTATCTGTATCAAAGTAAATGCCTTCAACTACCACATATCCTCGACTATCGATACCAGCTGCAAGTGCGGCCACATTGACTGCCGCCATACCTGTTTCCATTTTTGTGAGTTCAATCACATGGACATCTGTACTTTGCTCACCCACTGCCAAAGCTAAATAGGCAGTGTGGTTTTCTTGATCAACTTTAGCAAACATGTATCGACCCGATCTGTTGCCAATGGCATGAATCCCAAACTGTTGCCGCAAATGTGCGCCGACATAACCGTCGACACATTCCATATTGGCTTGATTGCATTCGTAGAGGACGTCCACATTCTTTTGATTTAGTGCACTCTGGTAATTACGATAGAGTTCCAGCACCGATCGTTCCGGCGGATTTTTGTACAAAATTCGCGTTACCTTGCCTTCTATCATCTGGGTGTTATATTTTTTTGCAGTGCTATCCCAACCTTTAAACACGCGATATTCTTCGTACTGCATCACATTCTTACTATAGATACTTGAACCCTGATATGGCGAGACCAAAGGATGATCGGTTTTTGGCTGCTTGGCTGCAATGGACTGAAACGAACTCATCATCACCAATAGCATGAGAAAAATTTTATCAATAGTTCTATTCATCTTAGGGTTCCGTTTTTTTTAAGCGACATGACATAATATGATTAACCACCATGGCTGGCAAGAACCCATAGTGGAGCGCAATTCCCTAGGCTTTTAGTATGTGGCCTAGATGTAGCGTAGCGAAAACCGGGTTAATCTAGGAAAGTAGACTAATATCATTGCGGTCAAATCTACCATAGATCTTACTTCATCCGACTCATTCTCAATATCGCAACAAATAAACCTATAAATTATTCTCTATCACTGCTGTAGTTAAATATCATCAGGCAAACGTGCTTCACACTCGAAGCAGAAAACGACTTCGCTTAGCATTCCAATTGAGGCACGGACTGCTCATTAATTCGCCACTATTTGCGACAAATTGTTCCCGACCAGGCTTAGTGTTATCGCTTTTCTATATTTGCTGGAGATATTCCTACTGAGTGTCTCTGGATCCCACCACGTTATAGCTAAGCGACAAACTCAACTGGATAATAGAATTATCGACACTATTCAGAGATAAAAAAAAGCCCCAACATCTCTGCTGAGGCTCTTAACTTGATACTGAGTTTAATAGACGTAATCAAACGCGTTGCAGCATATTCATCACACAGATTGATCCAGCCCCCATCATATGCGCAATACCCACCTTCGCGCCTTCTACTTGACGTTTACCGGACTCACCACGCAGTTGTTGGGTGATGTCCCAAATTTGCGCCAGACCAGTCGGCCCGCCTGGGTGTCCGCGTGCAATTAAACCGCCGTCAGTGGAGAATGGGATGCGCCCGCCAATAGTCGTTTCGCCCTTCTCGACTAGGCTGTCGCCTTCACCTTCTTCGCAGAAACCCATCAGCTCATAGTACATCAATTCTTCAATGGGGAATGCATCATGTACATGAACCAAACTGACATCATTCGGGCCAATACCAGACTCTTCATATAACGCTTGGCTGGTCACTTGAGTTAACTCGCCTGGGCCCACTACAGCACCTAGGAAGACGTGACCTTCAGTATAATGCTCAGACTTCATTTGCGAGCCTGCCACCTTCACCAGTGGACGACCATTGGCTAGCTTTTTCGCCACCGCTTCCGTGGCCACAATTGCGCACGCAGCACCACCACCGGCACCACAAGACATCTTGGAGGTATGTGGGTAAGCGATCATTCTAGAAGCCAACACTTCTTCTGGAGTCACTTCTTCTTTCGCTTGACGCTGCGCCATAGGATTAAAGCGGGCATGGTTCCAGTTTTTGGCAGCAATCTTGGCAAAGGTCTCTACTGTTGTACCATGTTCATGCATACGACGAACGGCCCACATGGCAAAGAAACCTGCGGGCAATACGATCTGCTCGATTTTGGGCTCTTGGCCCATCATCATCTGTGCCATTTGCATGCCCATTTTCATCATGTCATCGAAACCGAGAGCCATGGCTATTTCTGCCTCGCCGGCTTTCACAGCATTGACCGCCTCGCGGAATGCCGTAGAGCCTGTGGCTGAAGCATTCTCGACATGCACAACCGGCACATTGGTCAAACCGAAATCTTTAGCATAGCTGATGCCTTCTAACATCATGCCGCCGATATAACCATTATAGAGATAGCCCACATCTTTGAATTTGATGCCCGCATCTTCCATAGCTGCTGTGCCAGCATTAAAAGCCATATCACGGGTAGAAGGACACATTTTTGAGAAAGGGTGCATACCTACCCCAATTACATAAACGTCATTACTCATTTTATAGTCCTTTTTTTAATCGGTGACAGGTTCGAAACAATAAGAACACATAACGTTGGAACCGCGCTCTTTTATCGGAAGTAACGCCAATCGCATTTTCATGCCAATTTCCCAATCGCCTTGTACGCCTTTAATAATTGATTGGATGCGCACACCATTCGGTAGGTCGATTTGTCCCACGCCGTGACCTTTTTGATCACCCATGGGCATGGCCCCCATCATTGGCATTTCGATATAGGTCCAAGAATAGAGTTCACCTTCGGTCGGTAGCTCAGCATCTTCTACTGGCTCAGAGGTAACAGGACACAGCTTTCTGATGGGGTAATAGTACTTGTCGGCACTAGGACTATAGGATCCTATCAATACAGGTTGATCCTCATCCTTGATGACAAAGTAGCCTTCTTCAAGAGGTTTATAGGCCATATTAACTTCCTCATTTAGAGTAGTGATTGTTGGTTAAAGCTGACTAATTTTATAATGGTTAAACTTGACGCTCTTTGTTTTCCCAATACTTATCTCGCAAAATTCGCTTATATAATTTACCGGTAGGTAATCTCGGTAACTCGTCAATATAATCGATACTTCTAGGCAATTTATATTTTGCAAGACGTTCTTTGGCAAAAGCCAATATGTCTTCGGTCAGTGAGTCATTACCGCTTGCGCCGGGGATCAACTCCACTACGGCTTTAACAGACTCACCCCAATCATCATCTGGAATGCCAAATACCGCCACATCGGCAATTTTGTCGTGCTGTTGCAATGTGGCTTCAATTTCCGCTGGGTAGATATTCACTCCACCGGAAATAATCATGTCGTTCTTTCGATCGCAGATGAATAACCAACCATCTTCCGTTAAGTAGCCTATATCGCCCACAGTGAATAGGCCACCATGCCGAGATGCTTCAGTTTTTTTCTTGTCTTTATAATATTCAAATTCACCTACAGGCGTACCCATATAAATTGTACCGGGTTCGTTCGGTGGTAATTCATTGCCCTCTTCGTCCAAGATTTTTAACTGAGCACCGGGGAAGGCTCGGCCTACCGTGCCTGGGTGCTGTAACCACTCATCAGGTTTCACATAAGCGCCGCCCCCTTCGGTAGCGGCATAATATTCGTAAATTACCGGGCCCCACCAGTCCAACATTTTACGTTTGGTTTCTGGTGGACAAGGTGCCGCAGCATGTATGACGTTTTTTAAACTGGAAAGATCGTATCTATTTCTTTCTGATTCTGGCAAATCAAGTAACCGGTGAAACATGGTGGGCACCATATGCGTAGCAGTGATCTTATATTTTTCAATGCGCTCTAAAGCAGCTTCTGGTGTCCACTTGTCCATTAATACCAAGCTTTGCCCTAAGTGCATCGCACCTGTGCTAAACATGGCGGGGGCAGCATGATACAAGGGACCCTGTGCCAGATGAGCCCCCTCTCCACTCTTAATGTCAAACAGCATCGCTAACATGCTACCTGCCATCGCGGTGGCATCCGGAAGTGCACCTTCCACTAAAGGACGCCGTACCCCTTTTGGTTTACCGGTGGTGCCGGAGGTATAGAGCATCAAGGATCCGGCGACACGATTTTCAGGGGGTGCCGTATCTTCTCCGGCCAATATGTCTTCGTAGTGCCGAAAGCCAGGTAGCTCATCTATGGCAAAGCAAAAATCGGTATCGAAATCTATTTCATCTACCGCCTTTGTCACCGACTCTTTATATTTTGTCGTCGTGATAAATACTTTGGATTCGGAATTTTCTAAAATATAGGCGACTTCCGGCCCAGTGAGATGGTAATTGATGGCAGTTAAAAACAAGCCAGACTGTTGCGTGGCCATGTAGACTTCAATCCACTCAGGCACATTGTTCAAAAGAATCGCAACACAATCTCCAGTCTTTAATCCTAGAGACGCAAATCCTCTTGATAACTGATTGACGCGAGCACCAACTTCTCCGAAGCTGAATTCACGATAATCATCAGAGACGAGCGCTAAGCGATCTGGTTCTTCATTTACCCACTGCCAAAAAGAGCTTGCTGCCATTTGGGTTCCTCCTAAATACAATCAGCTTCCGTCTAGATAAAAAACGAAAATTAATCTAGATTCTTAATTAAATTAACTGATTATCTTTTTGTTTATATTAATAATATTCTAATAATTAAAGTAATTTCTAACTTCATCAGAGGCTAGTGTAATTAAACCCGCGATAAGTTACCAGCCGTAATCGACAGCCATGGAATAATGCTTGTCATCGACTTTTCTGTACCGTTGCTACAGGTACGCACATTTTTTAACTTAAATGCTTTTTTCTTTGTCTTGCCAATACTTGTCGCGCAAAATCCTTTTATATAACTTTCCTGTATCTAATCTGGGCAATTCATCAACGAAATCTATAGATCTGGGCAGCTTATATTTTGCTAGATTTTGTTTTGAGAATGCTAATAACTCTTCCACTAGTTCGGTGGAAGCTTGGTAACCTGGATTTAACTGCACCACCGCCTTGACCGATTCACCCCAATCCTCATCGGGAATACCAAATACTGCCACATCATGCACCGCTCCATGGAGTACCAGTGTTTTTTCTACCTCTGCCGGGTATATATTGACACCGCCGGAGATAATCATGTCGTTTTTGCGATCACATAAAAACAGATAACCATCGTCATCCAGATAACCGACGTCGCCGACAGTAAATAGACCATCCCGAGAACGACTTTTCTCAGTTTTGCCCTTATCTTTAAAATATTCAAAGTCCATCACTGGCGTGAGGAAAATTTCACCTGCTTGGTTGGCAGGAAGTGGATTGCCCTGTTCATCTAAGATCACCACGGATCCCGCAGTCATCGGCTTGCCCACAGTACCCGGCTTGGGTAAACACCCTTCAGAGCTCATATGGTACCTACCATG
>OBJS01000246.1_pt1 | contig 14488 bp, 32 predicted proteins | sample 1519851 | NCBI WGS metagenome assembly OBJS01 (sample SAMN03019806, study PRJEB22545) | beach sand metagenome | biome: beach; feature: sea beach; material: beach sand | place: USA: Municipal Pensacola Beach, FL | collected 2010-10-20 | depth 25-47 cm m
GTCTACGTGACTCCCGCCTCTGGAGTTCAGACGTGTGCTCTTCCGATCTAGGCGGGAGTCACGTAGACTTCGTAGATGAGTCTTCGGCTATGTGTGGGCATACAGTGCTCCCGAAGCCATAGCTTCGCCAAACGGAGTGTCTTCCAGCAAGTGCTCGTCCGACAGGTAACCGCAGTACGAATCGGAAATATGGTGGAAGATATCCCAGTAGACCGTTTCGCCGACGTGCTCGCCTGCGTAATCGTCCTCTTCGACTTCCCAACCTTCCGGGAAGTGCTGGACCGTCTTACTGGACTTGGCCGCACCCTGTAGCATGATGACGACCTCGACAGGTCCGGATTCGCAAAGTTTCTTCAACTGTTCGAGTGATTCAATCTTTACGGGCATTGGACGGCTCATCCTCCGGGTGTGAGATTGCTCGCAGCCTGTCGGCAGCTTCCCAGAGTTCGCGAGCAAAATCGAATGCCTTATCCCTGTCGTTGTGAAACAGATAGCTCGCAAGCTCGACACAACCATCGTCGGTCAGCGGGCTGATTGCGTCTTTGACAGTGCGATAATTGAAGAACCCGGCATGCCCCGTTATCCGGCCGCCGGGATGCCTCCGCAGCTCCGCCCAGCACGTCGAAGAGTTCCAGCGATACGATACGTAGTCGAAGCATGGCCGTACGGCCTTGGGTCGGGTCATAAAAAGAACCACTTTCCATTTGCCGGGTCGCGTTTCTGTGCGCCGGGACCACGTACGCCGCAGTCCTGGTAATTCTCGCACAGGACATTACCCCGATCGTTTGCGAAGTAATAGTCTCGGTCACGTTCACGGCGGTCTGCCGCATGCTGCAAGCGGCGGCGCGCCTTACGTCCTTTGCGAATCCGTTGCTTTCTCATCAGCGACGTGCTGCTCCTTGATTTGGTTGATCAGTACAGAGATCTCGTCGATCTTCTTTTCTCTTTCCATGTCCAGTACGGTCGTCCGGTAGAACTCATCGATCCTTCTTTTTATCTTTCGGAGAGCAAAATGCCTTCCGAAGACCATCCCGACGTATATCCCGATCGACAGACCCACCAGGATGCCTATGCGATAGTCCGTAAGCGCGTACCACGTCACGGCAACCCCCTGAAATTACGAACGGAAGGACAATTAACTGAAAATCTACTCAGAACGATACACTACACCAGAGTAGCAAATCAAGCGAATTCCCGTCACAAACAGAACTGACGTCACGACTGTTGCCGTGAAAATCACGAGATTGTTACGAACGCGGGCTTGCTGGTACTCAAGTACGTCGACGCTTACCGTCGCGAAGAACACGGCGATACTTAACCCCGAACGACTCCCGATCCGCAGAGTGAAGCCACTCTCCGCTGTGGTGATACAAGTACTGCGACATCAACGGAACACAACTGGCGAGTAATAACAACAGCACACCTAACACCGCACGCACGTTGATTTCGAGCTTCATGTTGTCTCCTTCCAGTAGTTTTAGTCGTCCGACAGCAACAGTCTTATACCGCTGACCAGTAGCACAATCACCGAAAGCGTTGTGGCGATTATCATGGGAATGTTCCAAATAGTCCCGTTGGGAACTGACTCCATAGAGTAGTACGTCTTTCCGTCCGGCTTCTCAATTGGTACGTTTCGGACAGTCGTGTCCTCGCTGTCGGCGCTGTGTATCCAGTCGCCGGAGTAGTAGTAAGCCGCTTGCGACATGATTGGCAACGTACAGCTGCAAAAAAGCAGAAATACTCCTAACAGCCTCCGAGGTTCAAGTTCAACTCGCATCACTTCCTCCGTAAAAGTTAATGGTCCAGGTTAACCAATTTGTTATGTCGCAATACGCGACTTAATTCAGTCAGTGTCCGGCCGATAGCGCCGCTCGTACGGCGCAGTCTTTCGCTTCCAGCAGCTTACGGAGACTGGCTGCGGTTTCATGACTCAGCGGAGCACGTTCGGCAATCTCCGCAGCAAGTTGTGAGAAAGGAGCCGACACGGCCTGCAAGCCCGGTGGCAAATGAGCATACTGAAAATAGCCCAACAGTTCTGTAATCTCTTCGGAGTAGCAGGCCCACGGGCCTGCGAAGTTGTGTTTCGGAGGATCGCTTGGACTGGTCATCGGGGTTCCTTACTGAGTTTCTATTGGAGCCAAAAGAAACGGCCGAGCTGTCAGGCCCGGCCGTTTACACACAAACACTTTGCCAATCGATCAGGAGCTCAGCGGGTTGGTTTCCGTGGCGATGCAAACCTCACCATCCTCGTTCATCAGTCGCTCCATGTCGTCGAAATCGATGCGGGCATTGCCGCCATCACCCCAGGAGCGGCCCCAGCTGTTCTTGATACGGAACTGACGGGTGTCCGTGTCGATACCGGAAATCAGGTAAGCGTGACCGCCGTCGAACTCACCGGTTACATGCATTTTGCCGGTACGGTCGGGCGTGTACATGTCCTCGTACCAGTTGGTGCCAACGACAACAGGCCCCTCTTCGAGCAGAGCGTAGATCAGGCCTTCCAGCGACCAGGTCCAGTAGTACTCGTCGATGAAGCCGAGCTTCTGCAGTACCTTGGCTCCGGCGCGAACGCTGGTGCCGTCATAGTCCTCGCCGACCCACTCGTCGATGTGCTTGGCGAACTCGTACACACCGACCGGGTCCAGCCGATTGGTAATAGGTGCGGCAGCGAGCCAATGTGCCCAGGCAAAGCCCACGCAATGAGCAGAGCCGCCCTGGTCACCGCAGTAACGGCTTTCGGGCCAGTAACGGCTCACTCGACCGGAATTACCAATCTTCAGTTCAAAGCCGTCGTCGCGGGAGTCTCGAAAGTGCCCGCGCCCGAGTCCATACTTCGTCATTCCTCGTTCCTTAAATAGCGGAGTCATTCACTGTACATGTCGAAATTGTACCCGGTGAGACCACTGGAACGGAAGCGAATTATTTCAGAACCTTCCGGACTTCGATATCGCCGAACGGCTCCCAACCACGGTCGATCAGGTAATCCCGACGGGATCGGTCACCGTAACCACCGGACGGGGTCTGACGAACCTCGCGACAACCGATATTGTAAGCAAACTGTTCAACGACCTGGTACAACTCCTCGCCGTGACCCTTGCCCCGCTGTTTACGATTGATTGCGATTTCCAACAGGTAGCAGGTTTCCTCGACCGGATCGACGTTCAGGTTGAGTACATGCGGCCGCATCGACGACTCGAAAAATGTCTGCGGGTAAAACGGCTTCAGGCCAGTCTCTGGCAGGGGATCCTGGCAATAACCAACCCAGACCGGCGTGTCTGTTCTCGGATAACTAGGCGCCGGTAAAAACCGGGCTTTTACGTGATCCTGCTCCTGGTACAGCGGCCAGTCGGCAAGGGCTTCGCGCAGTTGCTGCTCGAATTCCCTAATTGTATTTGTAGCGATCATACACACCTCCGTCGTCTTCGCCTTCCACAGAGATGCTTACCAGGTTTTCTTTCTGCAAGTGATCCAGTACGGCTCGAATCTTTTCCTCACTCCAGCCCCATTCGTTTATTGCACGGTCCAGAGCACTGTGCCAGTTGAACAATCCAATCTCCGCCAGCAGTTTGTCGGCATCGTCCTGACTGAACATCAAACCTCCGGTCATTCACTGATTTCGTCGAGAACCTGACAGATTTTCTGCCACTTCTCCGGGTTGTAAGAAAACGCCAGCGACATGAACTGCGTGAAAGCTTTGTGGGTTTGCTGATACATGCGTTGGCGGGCAACAAATTCGCTGCCGAACACCGGGTCGCCCGGCCGGACCGAATGCACGCCGCGAAGCTGCATTATTGCGGCGAGCAGTCCCTCGACCTCGGCGTCGTTGTCGCGGTAGTCCTTATCCAGCGTCACTGTGAGCGTTGCGACTAGCTCCGCCATCGTTCCCCCTGATTACAATGATGACTTGCGGACGGGTTTCATCTTACGGGCGAACTCGTAGGGTTTTGCGAATCCGCCGCCTTTCAGTTTAACTGACGGGGCTGCCTCGTTCCGCTGCTGGCGTGCCTTCTCGTAATTCTCCATCCAGCGCTCGGCCTCGGCCTTGCTACGGAATCGGCCAACGCGTTCTCCGGTTTCGATATCTTCGACTTGCCACTCTTCAGCAACGTCGTTCCGTGCAGTATCCCGTGGCTGATTACAGGCCGCCGGAAGCAGACACAGCAGTAGCAGGAAACGTTTCATGATTGTCGCTCCAAAAAAGTCAAGGACTGCGGGCTAGGCAGTCACACCTGGGCCGATCGTGCCCTGCACCAGGGCACTGGGAAATCGCCCCGGAAGGTTCGTGTTCGTTTGCAGAATGGAGATTACACCCGCACGTACCGTAGGAAGGACGCCTGTGGGAAGGGCTATGCCTCGTCCACCATGCTGCCTGGAGCTGTACCAGAAGAAGGATTTCTCCCCCGCCAGACTGAAGAAAGATCCGACGTTTGACTTTACAGCTCGCCGGAGTACGCATCCGGCATATCGCAGCTGCTCTCTCACGGCCAGACCGTACTCGTGTGGGATACGGTCGAAAATACCTTCTTCAAGCAGCTGCTACTCGCCCGCGATCCCGGCAGCATCCTTTGTCCCTGATACTGCCGGGAACCCTTGACTGGTAATCACGCTAGATACGGCCAACGGAATTCTTCTGCCTGGATGTCCGTGCCCGGCGACATCGCGCGGATTTTGTTCCGAACAGCCAACAGAGTATTACTGATGTTTGCGATATTCGCAGAATCAATCCCGATGAGCTCGCCCTGAGCAGGCAAAAGCGTGCACAGCACTTCGGCCACGCGGCGGCGAGCCTGCCAGTCGTTGCCAGTAAGCAACTCCGGATCGGAGTCACCGGAGCACTTGTCGAGACAGATATTTTTGCGAAGATTGAGGTTCTTTCGCGAGAGCAGCTCCGACGTGTCCGGACGATGGCGAGGGAATGACCACTGATACTCGAAATAACGCTGTCGTGGAACAACGCTACATTTTCCGCGATTGCCAGGAATCACCAGGACTGTCTGTTGCAGTGAAACCTCGAAGTGCCAGAGGTTTCCGCTGCTCGCAACAGCCGAAAACGTCTGCGTTAGCGAATTGTTCAACGCCTGCGATGATACCGGTAGAATCTTTTCGGATTCCCCGGACTCTTTCGCCGATTTGCTTCCCAGCAACTGGGCTACGCCTGCGCCGGACAACCCGAGCCCGGCTGCTTCAAAAAATTCTCGCCGATCCATGATTACTCCTTTGGTTAAACGGTCATTTTCAACGACGCGACCGGACATATTCTACCGCGTAGAATGTTACGGCCGTCCACAAAAACACAATTGCCATAACTGCCAGAGCAACACCAAAAGCATTAAGCAAAGTACGCCAACCAGAATACAGCATAATGCCTGCAGCGACCAGCCATATCGCCGCAACCGTGACGCCTATCGCTGCTGTAACCACAAGCACGGTCCACGCCAGAACAGTCTTCAGTAATCGCTGCATTCGGTCACCCTTCAGTTTGTAATCGCCGGTTCCACGGGCTTAACGGTGAATCCGTATTGCTCTGCTATACGGATCATCTGGCTGATTTTGTCTTCGAGCGAGGATTCGGTATCTCCAAATACGTGCTTCTCCTCGATGCGGCTGATTCCGAAAAAGTCCTCCCGGTAGTCCTTGTCGGCCCTGACATCGTGCCTGATGTCGTATACGCACCCGCCTTTTATCGCCAGTCGGTCGGGCCACACGTCAGTGGCGTGACCCCAGACACAGGCGGCCGTACCGCAAGGATGAATACTTCGAATGTCCGAGTAGGGTCGCGGCGTCTGCTCAAGTGCGTAAATCTCGTCGTCCGAATACTTTCGAGTCAACTTTTGCAAGTATGCGGCCGACATATAGATCCAGCAGGTCATATCCAGCTCGTCAGGTAGTACGTTCTTCTGCAGGTGGTGGATCAGTTTCTGCCACCTTGCAAACTGTATTGTGTTCATCGTTCTCCTCTTGTTCCGCAGAGCCAGAGATTCGCAACGTGTATCCGCAGCATGTAGCGACACGCCGCATCTGGTCCAGCTTTTCTTGAACCGACGCAACATGACTGCCGAAAATACGCGATTCTTGCGAATAGCTTATTCCGAAAAAATTACAACGAAATCGCTCGTCTGTGAGTTCGCCGTCGCTCGTGAACACGCCGTGACAGTCGCGGTCGATCGGACGCAGTGAGATGCCGAAAAACAACTGGTCCGGCCATACATCGGTAGCATGCCCCCACAAACAGGCAACAGTGCCGCAGGGCATTTCAGAGAAGTGCATGGCTTTCTCGACCAGTCTCGGGTATGTCGTCGTCCCTCGATATGAGGTTGATAATGCGAACCAGAACGACTGGTTGAATGCTCCCGGTGGCACTCGCGTACGCAGATGATCCGCAAGCATCTGCCATTTCGTGAATTGTTCGTTGTCCATCAGGTGCTCCTTTTCGTCGACTACTGGATCGCTGGTGCGTTGTCGGTAAGTCGGAGAACGTACCCGTAGTACTCGGCAATTTTTCGCATCTCTTCCAACTTTTCCATGATCGACGAAGATGCCGAACCGAAAATAATCAACTCCTGGCCGAGGGTTATTCCAAAAAACTTGCAACGGAAATGACTGTCTGTGAGTATGCCATCCGTCGTGAATATTCCGGTAGAAAGCTCGCGGAATTTTCTCGGTACGTGGATATCACTGGTTATGCCTATGTGCAGTTGATCGGGCCACACGTCAGTGGCGTGACCCCAAAGACAAGCTGTAGTACCGCAAGGCATCTCGGAAAAGCGCAGCCGGTCCGTAGCTGGCGGGTCGCCGGAAACAGTACACCAGTATTTCTGGCTGAACTCCTGCGGCGAAACTTTGGTACGAAGATGATCCGCGAGCATCTGCCATTTCATGAATGATTGATCGTTCAATTGTCCTGCTCCGATCATTAACCCAGGTTGTTTGGTTGTTCGAACTGAAATATGAACACGCAGCACGGCAGCGGGCAGATGTAGCGACAGCGTTTCTCACGATCCCAATACCCACCAACCCAAAAGTCGAACCACAGAAAAGCAAGGCGAAACTTCACGTTTTGCTCCTTTGTCGCCGTAACTCCTGACCTTCTTCTATGTATGGCTGCAGCACGTCCTTTACGGCTACGGACGGGCTGTTCCTTCGACAGAGCCGATTGTACTCCCGGCACGCCTCGTCCACTTCTTCGGGCTCAACCTTGCGTCCTGCTGCCAGTGTTGTAGCGATACGAAACGCATCCCAAAGCTTCGACGACCGCAACACGCGCTGCCGCCACCGCTTCCACCACGCGACAATTCGGAACATAGTTTGACCTTTTCTTACGTATCGGCAAGTAAAACGGCTACCCGGCAGAAATTTCTCCGCTGTTGAATACGACTTTTCCGGCCTTCACGCATTCCGTCATGGTATCAAAGGAACCAGCGACAAAGGGATGACCTTGTTCTGTTTCGGCAAACACTTCCCACGCGTATCTATCGTGCAGCGTTGTGTTATTCCGGCACGCCCCTGTCGCTGCCGAAGACCTGCCGAGACCAGATAGCCTGTTCCCGGCAGATCTTCAACAGCTTGTCGCCCAACTCCTCACCGTGATAACTCATGTTACTCCTTTTTGGCGGGTGTCAGGATGTAACCAGACGGTGGCTGGTCCTCATCCTTCGCGTTGTTGTACTTCTTCTCGATGCCGTGATAGGCGTCGGGAACAAGTTCCTTGTGTATCTCCTGGCTGATACGCTTAACCTCGCGAGTGTGCCCGAAGATCTCCGCCAGGGCGCCGTAGACCTTCTGATCCTTTCGAGCGTTCTTGGATTCAACTTCTTTACGATCAGCGCCCACGACGAGCCCGCCGAAAAACGCAACGGCGAGCATCGCGGCGATGATCGTAATATCGGCAATCGAATAGCGTTTCATTTTGAAACTCCTGCAAAAACGTTGGCTGTCGGACCAACGACAACGCTGTCGTTAAAAGTCCTTTTCCGAGAGAATCGGAGACCGTCCCGCCAGTTCACACAATTGATTGACGGCAGCGACGAGGTCCTTCGGGTTGTGACCGCGATCGTCGATCAGACCATTGCGAGTGTTGGGCCAGTTGCCTTCGGTGGCGATATCGATGATGTCGCACAACAGTTCGGCATGTTCACGTGTCATTTTTCTTCCTTTCAAACGGGTTAACAGGGATAGGGTTTATTGAGAATCCGTCGGGGTCAGATGCCTTCCAGACAGGTTGGTTCATTCGTAACTGGGGCGCTTCGGTATCTCCTCGGAGAGCAATCTTTTGATCCTGAAGGTTAATCCGGGCAACAACCGGTCTGCCGCTCGGAAGAAGACGTACATGCTGATCAGACATAGCGGAACAGCCGGGCCGTGCACAGAGTGCCCGTTACCCAGATCCAACCATCCGGACTGGAAGAGGGAATAATGCGACAACCACCAGCTGATGACCAGGGGTGTAGCGCCCATAGCCAAAAACGCGGCCGCAGCAGTCACGACCTTCAGCGACTTGCCGACATCGAGAGAGATCACGTCGGGTTTGGTTGCTGGTTGTTTTTCCGTTTTCCGTTCCTCCTTTCTGCCGAGAGTTACAGGGGGCAACGATTGGGAGCTTAGCGCGAGAAGCACGTACATGGTCGCCATACACAAAGGAATAGCCGGGATGTGCACGGAGAACCCGCCGTCTGTCTCCAACCATCCAAACTGGAGGGGAGGATAGTCCGCCAGAAACAAACTGACGACAAGCGGTACGGCACCGGCCGCCACCAAGACAAGCGAGGCGATCAGGTACCGCAAAGACCGGCCAATGTCGAAAGAGACCACGCTGGGCTCAACTACCGGTTTCAACGTCGTTTTAACCCCCGTTGCTTTGGCGTCGTCTCGCAACTCTACGAGCCATTTCGAGTGTTTCGACACCGCTTTCTGCAACGGTAGCAGCTTTCTCGAAACCGATTTTGCCAAGGTGATCTCCTGGTTAATCACACGCTCATACAATACGTCGTGTCGACTCAAAAGATTGCGCAAATCAAGTTTCAGTTGCGCAAGCTGCTGTTCGTACGACTGCCCGAGGCTGTCACCCGCCGCTTCGGTGGTGATTTCTTCCTCAGTTTCAAGCTGCTCATCGAGCTCGTCCACAGCTTTTCGCAGGTCGTCCAGTTTCGTTGCGTGACTCCGCAGCGTTTTGTGGATACGTTCGATCCGCTGGTCAGACGATTTTTCGCACCCAACTTCGTTACGAGCGTGTTTGAGGGAGTCGATCGCCCCCTCGAAGCGGCTTCTGGTAGCGTTGAGATCGCTCTCGATACGCCGCAGTTTTCCCTGCGTATCCCTGTCTATGAGGGAGATCCTGGCATCCAGCTGGTGTTTGAAAGCTTCGATCTGCGACGCGTGGTCGGTCGTGGCTTTCTCGACAATCTCTCGCACGTCGCTGCGGACGTCCTCGCAGGTAGGTACAACAGTTTCGCCGATGTCAGGCAGGTTGGCTTCACTGTCGGTAACGTTCTTCAGGCAGTTCTCGCAGATCGGACCTCTGTTTGTCAGCATAAGCGTTCCCGCAGGGTCGGTGCAACGGGCGCATTCCCGAGGTAGCCGATAGAACGCCATACCGGCGATGCCGACAACCGCCGACAGCGTCGTTTCATCGGGACGTAACCGATCCAGCCTTTCTCGTGTCGCACCGCTCGGAAGATTGACGTACGACAAAGCCTGAAGAGACTCACCCACATCGCCGCCGGGTCTTTTCAGTAAAAAACTACGACCACGAACCGTAGTTCGCCACACAACGTGCTTGCTGCTGCCGTCTTCGTCGCGCCCTGCCACCAGTGCAGGGCCGTCCCAGTTCGGCACGGCTACCCAGCCGTGTTTGAACTTGCCAACCTCTACCATAGCCACATCTTCGACGGCGCCGAGCAGTGGCCTGTACCAGTGTCGTGATCCCAGGTGTATTGCATGCAGGTGTACTGCGTAATGTACCGTCAGCCATACCCGATGTCGTGTATTCTTGTCTTTGTCGAACACTTCCGTCGGACCTGTCCAGTACGGATGCTGGGTCCACCAGGTCCACCAGGGCTGTACGAAATACTCTGATGACTGTGAATGCGTACCTTCGAGCAACTCGCCCGGGGTTGAATTCTGCGACATAACTGCTCCTTCCTTTTCGGCGGTTTCGCGCACAGACCCGTCGATATCGATGGGCACAGAAACGGACGGCTTCGAACTCGGCGGACGCTCGTCGTACCCGTCGATACACGCCGAACAAAGCGGCCCGGCCGTGGTTAAAGAGACGGGATAATTCGGAATCGTACATCCGCAGCACTCGTCGGGTTGCAGCGAGTAGAACATGGGCGAGGTATTCGATATCCGCAACCGGAACTTGTTTTCCAGCTCACGTATCGATAACGGGTAGGACGGCAGACACGAACCGATAATCGGGCAAGCTTCTTCGGAAAAAGTCTTACCGGTCCATTTCGTGCGGTACAGCATATCGCCGAACTTATCTATTTCCACCGTTGCCCACTGAAAAGAAAACTTCTCGCGGGACATGTCGGTTATGATCAATGCCGGTCCCGGATTTTTCGGCATAGCCACCCAGCCGTCAGGGTAGTTCAGCTTGACTGCATCAGGATCTATAGCGGAGCCGCCGGTCGATACCGGACGGAACCAGCGACCATGTGGTTGTTTGTTACGGCCGTCCAAATACAGCAGGGTCTTAGGTTCACCACTAACACGGGTTTTAGACTGGACACGTAGACGTCCGCCAGCCTCGGTTGATTGAAATTCGAGCGTCACTCGTTTCAAACTGCGGTATAAACTCCCGCCCTCCGTGAGCATCAGCGCCTCGCCCGTCCAGTACGGCCGTGAGGTCCACCACGGTCGAAAACCGCCGGGGTTTTCATCGCCGCCCTCACCAAGTGCCAGCTCTCCAGGGATCAGTTTAGTTTTCCGTTCCGACATTCAGTTCTCCTTGTCTGCACGGATAAGAAATCCCGGTTCGTCGGATAGCACATCGACGACTAACTCGAACAGAGCCGAACCAGGCTTGTCACTAACCACCGGGGGCGCCAGTAGCGTATCGGTGACGGAATCTTTAAGCGTCACTGTAACAAATCCGCTTTCATCAAATACTACAACGGTCCGCCAACCACGCAAATGCACCAGCGATGCCAGCAGCTCGAAATCGTCCTGATAGACCGGCGCCGATGCAATATACCCGCCGATCATTCCGGAGCCGCAGCAATTGCCGCAAATCGAGGGGTCACAGTTAACCTGTGTACCAAGCACCTCGATTTGCGTCGCGGAACACGGACACGGTTCACCGAGCACGTATTTTTCGATCGACGCTTGCCACGGCTGGCCAACTCGATTGGACCATAAGCACGCCTTGTGATCGTAGATCACCGGCCAACCTTCTTCTAACTCCTTGTCGCCGAGAGTCCACGTCCACTGCATTATAGCCGTAGCGAGTCGGTGTTGATGGTAAATCCACCCGCCGCCCGTGCAGTCCGGACACGGCTCACCGCTCTGATACGCTGTGCCAGGGCCGTCAGCAAACTCGACGCACGGTACTTCGCCAATTCCGTCGCATTTCTTACACTTTTGTCGAACTCGGCTATTATCACCGGACAGGCGCCAGCGAATGCGTTGATTGATGTCCTCATCACGGTACGTCGGAGCCGCTTCAACTTTACAAGCGGCATAACCGGACCAGACACCGGAGCGATCGTCGTGGCGACGTAACCGATTGGAAACAGCTTCGGCGTGCTTTTCTTCCGCGTATTCCCCGTAGTGAATCTTCGGTCCGTTTCGCTGCTCGCCGATGTCGTTCTCCGACCATCGCTGAATCCATACCCGGTACCGCGTAACTTCTGGCATGATCGCTCCTCGTGGTTATGGGGCTTTTTCGTCTTCCCGAACCTGCATGGGATCGGCATGTATCACACGCCACGGCGATTCGAGAACACGGATCGAGACTCCGGAACTCAACAAAATCACGGATCCGAGCTTTTCGGAGCCGCCGTACGTGAACGGCGTAATTGCCACAATGTCTTCAGCACTGATGTAGCAGTCATTATCGGACGAACTTAGATGCTCATCCACGTACGTCAGTCTCAGCAATTCTTTCACGGCTCTCCTCGCGGTAATCAGGCGCTTCCCCCGGGACGCATTTTCGATTCCAACATCGTCGGCATGCTTTCGTCGCGAAATGTACCGATGATGTAGTTCAGGTAGTTGGCCCAACGAGGGTCAGGAGTTATCGTTGTCATTCGTGTGCTCTTCGTTCTGTGTTTCGTCGGCAGCGTTCTTCGCGGACTTATTCTCCTTCGCGATTCGGTGTCCCCGCCTGCAGAGCTGCATTAATGCTGACGTAATATGCTGCCGAGCCTGGCGGTACTCCTGACAGTCAGTTTGTGGATCTACGGTCAGGACTTTCATCAGCCAGTGCTCCATGACCACCAGCAACGCTTCGAGAGTGATCCCGTTGATACCGGCCGTGTCGTACGCCCCGCTCTGGAAGTGGATATTGCAGTGCGACCGGGCACGACAGGAATTCACGCGCGGAAACTTCTCGACCGGGTCCTTAAACGGTGCCCCGATGTAGTACTCGTTCAGTTCGGCATTGAACTTGATTTCCAGCTCGTCGTTGATTTCGTCAACTTGGTGGTCGTGAAGATATTCCATGATCCGCAGTTCCTTTTCTTAGGTATCGGCGAGGTTGGTAAGATTCTCGGACTGGTTTTCCGTTTCTATTGACGCCAATTGAATTGGTTACAGCGACACGACGTCCTGGAAATCGACAACGGCTTCGTCGACCGGACTGCTGACGTCGTAATCGGGAAACCGAACACGGGCACGAAGGGTCTTCCCTTTGGCATACGGCACCAGAAACTCGATGTCCACGCTGCTGAGATCGCCAGTGCCAACCTGTCTGACCACGTCTTCCGGCAGCTGTTGACAGATCTGCCCGATCTCACAACGGAGCTGCTGACCCGCTGCGACGAGATCCGTGATCTCATTCTCTGTCTGGAACAGCTGGGAGAGTGCCTCGCCGAGTTTCCGCAGCAGTATTGCGGGGGCGCCTGTGTGACCCGTGGGTGCCGGGGGCATTGCTTTGATTTTACTGCGGTTCTTGCTGGCCATGGATTCTTTCCTGAATTGGGTTTTGAAGAAGGGAAACGGTAGTGGAGTTGTTCGTCGGGTATCAGCCGTAAACCGGCATCTCTTTGAACAGAATTGTCAGGTCCTCGCCGTCACCGGCCCCTTTGATCGTGACCAGCGTGGCGCGCTGCGTGTCTTCCGTCGACAACACGAACTGCAATGGTTGTTCGCCATCAACGATTGCGGGCAGTTCAACCGTACTGGAGCTCAGCATCTTTCGCTACGCTTCCGGAGCTGTTTGGAGCGTTCCGTGCGTTCCGCAATCTCGCGGGCGTTCGTCCGGAAGTCGGCCAACGCGCATAAAAAATCGACCACGTCGCAGTTATCGACGGGGTCGTCCTTCCCGGCCTTTTTGTCCTGTGTCATTGAACTCGCTTTCTTTTTGTTAGTGGTCAGAGTCGGGTGTTGTCAGTTTTCCTCGCAATGCTTAAAGACGTTGGAAGCGTCCGCCAATTGGCGTTCGGCTTCAGTAACCTTACGTTCCAGCCATTTCAGTTCGTCCACAACGGTTCTCCTGCATGTGGCTCACGCGGACGCCGTTGCCCGCTTGATCGCAGCCTTATGCAGTCCGGCGAATTCACATCCGATTTTCGTCGCGTGGAAATACTGACCCCGACCGTCATTGATGATGCGACCAGCAATGACGTAACCGGCTTCGACCATCGCCAGCATCGTGTCGTGTGCGTCGCTGCCGACCTTCGCGCAGTAGTGGTTTCGGTAGCCGTGTTTTGATCGTGGTTTCGTTTGAAACGTCCCGGTCATGTGCTGGATCATTTCGGCCCAGCGTTCGTTCGTTGTCATACAAGTCCCCAAAATGGAATCGGGAAACAATCGCCGCGTCGATTGTGCTTCAGGTCAGTTCCGCAGCGACCGAGCCTTACGGTTCAGCCGACGACACAGCGATGCCAGCCGTTGTACATCTGCAGGCTCGACCGTCACGTAGAAGTTGTGTACCTCGACGATCAGACCTGGTCCCTCATTGAACGATAGCCAGTCTTCTGCAGCTTCGAACGCATCCCGGAACAACGTTACCTTTTCCGGCCAGTTATCAACCGCAACGGTTATCCGCTTATGCGCGTAATCTTTTGACACTAAAACCTCACTTTCTTTTGACGCCAATAGAAACGGAATTAAGCAATTCCGGTGGATCGCTGGAGTTCGTTCATACCGCTGGCGTTACCACGGGGAATATTCTGCTGCTGCGTCGGCAGTGACTGCATCAGTGACACCTGCTGTTGTCCCGGCGGTTTGGCTGCGGGAGCTTTACCGGCCTGACCGCCCGAGAAGAACTGGCCCGCCGCACCCGGCAGTTTGTTGCCGTACATACCCGTCTGCTGCTCGGTGGTCT
>OBJS01000247.1_pt1 | contig 14413 bp, 10 predicted proteins | sample 1519851 | NCBI WGS metagenome assembly OBJS01 (sample SAMN03019806, study PRJEB22545) | beach sand metagenome | biome: beach; feature: sea beach; material: beach sand | place: USA: Municipal Pensacola Beach, FL | collected 2010-10-20 | depth 25-47 cm m
CGGGTGGTGAGGGCGTTCATTGCGGCGACTGCCTCCTCAAGCGGGAAGGTCATGGAGACATGCGGCTTCAGCATGCCGTGTTTCCACCAGTCGGTCAGCACTGCCATATTGGCCCGTATCCGGTCGGGGTATTGCGCGCCATAGGAACCGAAGGCAACGCCCACCGCCTGACATTGCCGCAGCAGTAGCCTGTTGGCCGGAATTTCGGGGATCGGGCCGCTGGCAAATCCCACAATAAGCAGCCGTCCGCCGCGATTCATGCAGCGCAGGCTCTGGAATGTCGCATCGCCGCCAACCGGGTCGAACACCACATCCGCGCCCTGTTCATCGGTCAGGCCAAGCACGGTTTCCTTGATCGGTTCCGCGTTATAATTGAGCAGGTGATCGGCGCCATAGTCGGCGCAGAGTTTCAATTTGGCATCGCTGCTTGCCGCGGCAATGACCTGCGCGCCCATCAGCTTGCCAAGCTCGACCGCGCAAATCCCCACGCCGCCCGCCGCGCCAAGCACGAGCAGGCTTTCACCCGGCCGCAGCGCGCCGCGATCGACAAAGGCGTGATAAACGGTGCCATAGGTAACGATAAAGCCCGCCGCCGCCTCGAAGGTCACATTGTCGGGGATCGCATAAACCTTGTCGGGATGGGCGCAGACTTCCTCGGCAAGGCAGCCGACGCCGGGATTGGCCATCACCCGATCGCCGGGCCGAAAGCCGCCACGTGCCTTGGGGCCAACCGCGATCACCTCGCCCGCACATTCCATGCCGGGCGCAAAGGGCAGGGGCGGCTTGTGCTGATATTTGCCCTGCACGGTCAGAATATCGGGGAAGTTAAGGGCGGCCGCATGTACGCGGATGCGCAGCTGATCGTCGCGCATGGCCGGTGCCTCCACTTGCTTGAGGCGCAGATCCTCCGGTTCGCCAATCGCGTCGCATATCATTGCTTTCATTGCCCGTTTCCTCCCTGATTGCCTGCCTGCCTGCCTGCCTGCCTGCCTGATTGGCTGGCTGGCAAGATTATCATTTTCGCATGGCCCCGAACATCACCCTGAATGAGGCAGCGAACGGATATGCGCATAAAAACCGGGGGCAGCCTTGGGCCGCCCCCGGAATGGTTCGATTGAGATGCCGCGCGGCGCGCTAGCCGGTAAAGGCAAGGATTGCCTTGGCAACTGCTTCGGGTTCATCGAGTTCGGCAAGATGCCCGGCGCCCGCGATCGTTTCGATCTTCGTCTCGCCCGAAATGCCGTCAGCGAACACCTTTGCGTAACCTTGCGGGATCACCTTGTCCTCGGCGCCCCACAGCAGCAAGGTCGGCTGCTTGATACGCGGCAGCCGTTTTGACAATCGGGTATTGCCGTTTGGCCACAGGAACCGCGCACCGGCCTCGGCCGCGCGGATCATTTCGATATTCCATTCGGTCGGATCGTAATCGTTCGGCGTTGCCGTCATTTCCAGGAACCGCTCGGGATGGGTGCAGAGGATATTCTGTACCGTGCCCGGACGCTGCGCCCAGATATTGGTGATCGGATCGTCATCCAGGAACAGGCCATAAGGCGATACCAGCACCAGCTTGCGGACGGTTTCGGGGAAAACCGCGGCAACATCGGCGGCAAGCGCGCCACCAAAGCCCACGCCAATAAGATCCGCGCCATTGAGCCCGGCCAGATCAAGCAGATCGTTGCATGCCATGACCCAGTCAAGCTGGCTGTCCAGCTCAAGATGGCCGTGCCCGCCACCGGGAAAGCCCGGAAGCGAGGGCACGATGACCTTGCGGCTCCGGGCAAGCTCATCAAGGAAGGCATGCCAGCGCGGCGCGGCGCCATAGCCGGGGAAATAGCCGATCGGTGCGCCGTCGCCTTTTTCCCAGATCCGCGTTTCGACGCCGTTCAGAGTTACGCTACGTTCCTTCAACTCACTCACTCTGCCGCCTCCCGCTTGATCGGCGCCGGGACTGCCCGTTCTTCCTTGGGCATCGGCTTGGGCCACCAGTGATCTTCCCATTCATCGTCGAACAGGCCGTGGATCTGCGGCATTACCTTTTCGGCGAACAGCTGGGTGTTATAGTTCGCAAGATCCTTGCTCATATTGCCATATTGCAGCAGCAGCATGAGATGGCCGACATTCATGTTGACCGCCACCTCGCGCAGCTTTTCGGCAACCTCATCTGGGCTGCCGAGGATGACATAGCCTTCGCGTTCGATGAAATCGATGGACATATCAACCGGCGTGCCGAGCCCGCTTTTCTTGTCCGATTCCGCTTTCTTGTCGGCCACGGCTGCAACCTGCGACTTGTATTTGCGGCGCATCGTTTCCTCGGTCGTATAGCCCGGGGGCGAGGAATAGCGCGGATCCACATGCAGGCAGCGGCCATAGAAATATTCCGCCGGCTCCTTATAGAGCTTCATCGCTTCTTCCTTGCTTTCGGCAACGCCGACAAATTGCAGGAAGCCCGCACGATAGGGATTCCGATCCTTGCCGAGCCGGGACATCGTGTCCCAGAAATCATTCATCGTGGCGAGCCCGGCCTTATAGCCGAAATAGCTGAGATAGGAATAGACATAGTCCATCTCGGCACACCATTCGAAGGTCTCGACCGAGCCGCCGCCAGGAATCCAGACCGGCGGGTGGGGTTGCTGTACCGGGCGCGGCCAGATGTTCACATAAGGAATCTGGTGGTAGCGGCCATTGAAGGAGAAAGTGTCCGGATTGGTCCAGGCCTGCATGACCAGATCATGTGCCTCGCGATATTTCACGCGCAGGTGCGACGGGTTTTCCCCGAATGCATAGCAAGTATCCATCGGCGTGCCGACCGGGAAGCCTGCGATCAGACGGCCACCGGAAATGCAGTCGATCATCGCCATTTCCTCGGCGATGCGGGTCGGCGGATTATACAGTGCAAGCGAATTCCCCATGATGCAGATCGCGGGGCCGCTTTCGGTCGTCCGGCGCGCAAGCGTTGCCGCGATGATATTGGGGGACGGCATCAGCCCATAGCCGTTATTGTGATGCTCGTTCACGCAAATCGCGTCGAATCCGCAACTGGCCGCGAATTCAAGCTCATCCATGAAGTCGTTATACATGTGATGCGCGCGTTTCGGATCGAACAGGCGCGAGTCGATATCGACCCAGACGGAGTCATGCTTCTGGGTAAAATCGTCCGGAAGCTCGGTATAGGGCATCAGATGAAACCAACAGACTTTCATCGGCTTACCTCCCATTGTTGATTTTTGATCGTCATGCGCACGCGGGCCGCGCGACACATCCGCTTAGCCCGCATAGTGCCTCACCCGTGCGCGGGATGAAAGAGACAGAATTGCAAAAAGCAACCCGATGCGGTTAGTCTGCCCAAAAACTACATATGAGTTGTGGAAAATAAGATGGCAGGGAACTCCCGTACTGGCAGCGACTTATCCTGGGATGCGATGGAAGGGCTGATCGACGCCCCGCCACCGCCGCCTGAATGGTCGTTCAGCGGTCTGTTACGTTATGTGCGCCAGCTCGCACCGGGTCTTCTGATCGCGATTGTCGTGGGTCTGGCCGCGGCCTGGATCGCTGATCACTATGGCGGTCCGGTCATGCTGTTTGCCCTGCTTCTGGGGATGGGGTTTCACTTTCTGTCGGAAGATGAAAGATGTCGCCCGGGAATTGACCTGACGGCACGCGGCGTCCTGCGGCTTGGGGTGGGGTTGCTCGGGCTAAGGGTAACGTTTGATCAGATTGCCGGGCTGGGGCTCAGTAATTTTGCGATTGTTGTTTGTGCGGTAATCGCGACGATCCTGTTCAGCATCATGTCGGCGCGTCTTTTGGGGCTGGAGCGCGAGCAGGGAGTGTTAACCGGCGGGGCGGTTGCGATTTGCGGCGCGTCGGCGGCACTCGCCATCGCATCGGTGATGCCGCAGTCGCGGCGGCTGGAGCAAAATACGATCGTCACTGTTATCGGCGTTACGACGCTGTCGACCGTGGCAATGGTGCTCTATCCCGCTTTTGTCACGCAGCTTGGCATGGACAATGTCACAGCGGGTATTTTCCTCGGCGGCACCATTCATGATGTGGCGCAGGTCGTGGGCGCGGGCTACATCATCTCGGAGCTAACTGGCGATACCTCAACCATCGTCAAACTGCTGCGTGTCGCAATGCTGGTGCCGGTTGTGCTGTGTCTGAGCCTGATTTTTGTTCAGGCCGCGACGGCTTCATCGGCTGCGCAAAACAATGCGACCGGCCGTAAAATGCGGCGCAAAATACCGAATATCCCCTGGTTTCTGTGGCTTTTTCTGGGGCTTGTAACCCTGAATAGTTTTGAGGTTATGCCGTCGGAAGTCACGCAGGCGGGCAGCGCGGTCTCGCGCTGGGTCCCGCTGTGGGGGGGTGGCGCCGCCGGGGGGTGGAGCACCCCTCTACACTGACATCCCACGGAAGTTGGCTGGCGGCCTGTGCTGATTTTGCTGCTCAACACGTTGTTTCTTGCGGGGGTTGTCGGGCTTGGGCTGTATCTCGACAGTTAGACTGCAATCCGCGCCGCGCGCGCATCGCGCATAAAAAAACCGGGGGCGGAATTGCCCCCGGTTTGGGATGTCAGTGTAGAGGTTTGTCTCGTTATTCGGCGGCCTGTGCCACCGGAGCCGGCTGCTGCCCGCGCACCAGATGACCGGGGAATTCGCCGGTGGATTCGCCGTCTTCGAATGTCACCTTGCCGGCCTTGACCGTGTAGCGATAGCCTTCGGCTTTCTGGATCAGGCGGCGTGCGCCGGTCGGCAGGTCATAGATGATTTCCGGCGGCCGGATCGACAGATTGTCGAAATCAATGACATTGATATCGGCTTTCATGCCAGGCTGGATCACCCCGCGATCGAGGAAGCCCGCCAGAACCGCAGTATCGCGGGTTTGCCGTTTCACCAGGAATTCAAGCGGCAACTGCTCGCCCCGCTTGCGGTCCCGCGCCCAGTGGGTCAGCAGATAGGTCGGGAAGCTTGCATCGCAGATCGCACCGCAATGCGCGCCGCCATCGCCAAGACCTGGTGCCGTATGCTCGCTGAGCAGCATTTCGCGCACCGTATCCAGATTGCCGAACGCATAGTTCGCAAAAGGAACATAGAGCAGCTCCTTGCCGTCCTTTTCGAGCAGCGCGTCATAGCACAGCTCTTTCGGGTCGATTCCGTCGCGTTCGGCGCGGCCCTGCAGGCTGTCTTCGGGAAGCGGTTCATATTCGGGCGGATCGCCAAGCTGGAACACGCGATGCAGGGCACCGAGGAAGGCGGATGCCATGCTGGGATTATCCGGCTCTTCCGCGATGATCTTCGCACGCCGCGCCGGATCACGCATTGCCGCAACCTTTTCGTCATGCGGCAAATCGGCTATTTCGCGATAGCTCGGATTGCTGCTGAAGGGGTGGAAGGTCGCTTGCAAGCCCATCAGGATGCCGATGGGGCGGGGCGCCACCTGGCCGCGCAGGGTCAGCCCTTCCTTCGCCGCTTCTTCCATCTTGGCATGCAATTCGCGCCAGCCATCAGGCTTGCTGTCGCTTTCGGCCATGGAAATCGACATGGGCAGGCCACTTTCAGCGACCATTTCACGGAAGATCGAGAATTCCTCATCCACATCGCGCAGATCGGAAATCATTTCGAACACGCCCTTGCCGCCTTTGCCCATTTCCTTGGCGATGCCGACAAGTTCCTTCTTGTCCGCGCCATAGGAAGCGATGATTTCGCCCTTGATGGATTTGTGCAGGATCGTGCGCGAAGACGACATGCCAACCGCGCCGGCTTCCATCGCCTCGCGGGCGATGCGGCCCATTTCCGCGATTTCCTCATCGGTTGCGGCTTCGCGCTTGATGGCCCGTTCGCCCATCACGTAAACCCGCAACGCGGCATGCGGCAGCTGCGCACCGATATCAATCGCATGCGGGATCCGGTCGATCGCGTCGAGATATTCGGGGAAGGTTTCCCATGCCCAGTCGAGCCCTTCGGTAAGGGCCGCGCCGGGAATGTCTTCCACACCTTCCATCAGTTCGATCATCTGTTCGCGCATTTCCGGTTTGGCCGGGGCGAATCCAACGCTGCAATTGCCCATGACAACGGTTGTGACGCCGTGCCAGCAGGACGGGGAAACCATCTTGTCCCAGGAAACCTGCGCGTCATAATGGGTGTGCACATCGACAAAGCCGGGCGTCACAAGAAGGCCGGTCGCGTCAATTTCCTTTTTGCCCTTGCCAGACACCGTGCCCACGGCTGTGATCGTGCCGTCGTCGATGGCGACATCGCCGACATACCGGTCGCCGCCGGACCCGTCGATGATCGTGCCGCCACGAATAACCAGATCGTGCATTGCTTGAACTCCTCCCATTAATTGCCGGCCGCATTCCGGGCCGGACGGTACGCTATCAATATCTATGATCACGAATTATAGCAGCTTTCGCACCCGGATGCGAACGCTCATCATGCAGCGGCGCGCATTTCGTATAAATGCGGTTGATTGTTAGCCCCTTCGCTGTGCTAAAACTCTGATCAAGATTTGCAACAGGGAGGAAGGTCCGATGGATCTGAGTTATGGCCCGGAATATGATGACTTCCGGTCGGAAGTCCGCACATTCATTGAGAAAAACAAGGAAAAGGCACCCGCACCGGGGATGGGGATGCAGCATCCCGGCCCGCGCGAGCGGGAATGGCAGCGGCTGTTGATCGATAATGGCTATACCTGCCGTACGATCCCCAAGGAATATGGCGGTTACGGCGGCGAGCCTGACATCCTGAAGACGGTGATCATCCAGGAAGAATTCACCAAAGCCAATGTGAATTCAGGCTTGAGCGGGCAGGGCATCGCCATGCTTGTGCCGACCTTGCTTGAGCGCGGCACGGAAGAGCAGAAGAAGAAGTTTATCGAACCGACGATCACCGGTGAAATTTACTGGTGTCAGGGTTATTCCGAACCCGGTTCGGGCAGCGATCTGGCATCGCTGCGCACCAACGCCTATGTCGAAGACGGGCATTTCGTGATCAATGGCCAGAAGATCTGGACAAGCTCGGCCCATTTCGCTGACTGGTGCTTTATCCTTGTCCGCACCGAGCCCGATGCCCCCAAGCATGAAGGTATTTCCTATATCCTGATGGATATGCAGACACCGGGGATCGAGGTGCGGCCGCTCGTCACCATGACCGGTGCGGCGGAATTCAATGAAACCTTCCTGACCGATGTCCGCGTGCCTGTCGAAAATGTCGTCGGCGAACGTGGTGAAGGCTGGAAGGTCGCGAATACGACACTGAAGCATGAGCGTGGCATGCTGGGCGATCCGTCACAGGCTATGGGCCGTGTCGAAAGCATCGTCCGTATCCTTGAAACCGAATCGATGGACGGCAAGCGGTTGATGGATAATCCGCATTACCGTGACCGGCTGGTCGCGGCGCAGGCCAAGGTGCATGCGCTGAAATTCCATTCCATGCGGCTGCTTACCTGCACCCTGAAGAATGAGGATCCCGGTGTGTCGCGGCTGATCGTGAAATATTTCGGCACAACCTTGAACAGGGAGCTGTCGGATATCGCGCTTGATGCGTTGGGTGAGTTGGGCAGCCTCTATTCGGGCAGCAAACATCTGCGCAGTCATGGGTCCTGGCAATGGCGCAACATGTTCGATCTGGGGCTTATCATCGGCGGCGGCACGTCGCAGATTCAGAAAAATATCATCAGTGAACGCGGGCTCGGCATGCCGCGCGAACCGAAAGTGGCGGAGGGCAAATAATGGAATTCGGATTATCTGAAGATCAGCGGCTTTTGGAAGATTCCGTCCGCCGCTTTACCGCCGATTTGCTGCCACTTGAACGGATTCGCGAGCTTGCGGCCGAGAAGACCGGCTTCAACGCGGAAATCTGGCAGGGGCTTGTGGATCTCGCCGCCCCCGGCGTGATCATTCCCGAGGAATATGGCGGGGCCGAGTTCAAGATGCTCGACGCCATGATCATTCAGGAAGCGCTGGGCCGGACCTGTGCGCCGGTGCCCTATACCGGCACCGCGATCATGGCGCCGGTTGCCTTGCTGACCGGTGGCACTGACGAGCAGAAGGAAGAATGGCTGCCGCAGATCGCCGCGGGCGATTGCAAGGTTGGCGTGGGTGTGACGGAAAATATCAACATCCGCGAAGGCAAGGGTATCACCCTGTCTGGCGGCAAGGCGTCGGGCGATGCGCTGTTCGTCATCGATGGCGGGCCGGCTGATCTCTATATCCTGGCCGCGGGCAAGGATAATATGGTGATCGTGCCACGCGATGCGGCCGGTGTAACCGTCACCCCGCTGACCACCATCGATTATACGCGCATGACCTGCGAAGTGACGCTCGACAATGTCGAGGCTGATCTTCTGGGCGGTGAAGGTGCGGCGGGCGAGGCGATTACCCGGACGATCATGGCCGGGCGTCTTGCGCTTGCCGCCGATCTGCTCGGTGCGGCCGATGTCATGATCGAGAAGGCGGTGGCTTACGCCCTTGAACGCAAGCAGTTCGACCGGGTGATCGGTTCCTATCAGGCTGTGAAGCATATGTGCGCGGAAATGGTTTCCGAGCTTGATCCGTTCCGCTCGCTCGTCTGGTATGCGGCGCATGCCTTCGACGAGGTGCCTGAGGAAGCGGTGATTTCAACGCTGCTTGCAAAGTCGGGTATTTCGGAAGTCGGCCGCTCCGTTGCGCGGACGGCGACCGAAGTGCATGGCGGCATGGGCTTCACCGATCTGATGGGGCTGCATTACTGGTACAAGCGCGTCAATGTTGACCGGCAATTGCTGGGTGGCGCGGAAGTGCTGCGTGAAGAAGCCGCCGTCGTACAGGGCTGGATCAAGGCCGCCTGATCAGCCGCGTTTTCAATCTGTAGAAAATCGGCGCGGGCCGTGCGCGATCACGGCCCGCCGCCCTAATTCAAAGAATAAAAAAGCCATATAAATAACGGGGAAACATCATGAATTTGCCACTCGATAAGCAAGTGACCTACGGCTTTATCACCGGCATGGCGACGCCGCAAATCTGCCGCGAGACGGTGGCGATGGCGGATGCGCTTGAATATGATTCCCTGTGGGTTGGTGATCATGTCGCCTTCGCGGTACCGATCCTTGATCCGCTGTTGCAGATCGCGCAAGCGGCGGCATTGAGCAGCCGGCTGACGTTCGGTACCTCGGTTTATCTGCTGCCGTTGCGCCATGCCACGCCCGTTGCCAAGCAGATTGCGACGCTTGATCATCTGACCGAAGGGCGGTTCATTTTCGGTGTCGGGGTCGGGGGCGAATTCCCCAAGGAGTATGAAGCCTGCGGTGTGCCCGTAAAGGAACGCGGCGCGCGGCTGACCGAAGGCATCAAGACCTGCAAGACCTTGTGGAGCGGTGAGACGGTCAGCAATTCCGACAGCAAGTTCTATCCGTTCGAGGATGTGCAGATGCTGCCCAAGCCGTTGACGCCCGGCGGGCCGCGTATCTGGACAGGTGGCCGTTCTGCGCCTGCGCTGCGCCGTTGCGGACGTTATTGCGACGGTTGGATTTCTTACGTCGTCACGCCGGAGATGTATGCCGACGGGTTGGCCAAGATTTCCCAGGCCGCCGAAGAAGCCAGGCGGGATGTCAACCAGTTCGGGACGAGCCATCTTGTCTTCATGCGTATCGACAAGGATCATGAAACCGCGCTCGACCATGCCGCGGCGCATCTGACCCGGCGTTACGCGATGGATTTCCGCAAGGCGGCGGAACGCTATTGCGCGCTCGGTTCACCCGCTGACGTCGCGCAGCGTTTTGCCGATTTCCATGCCGCCGGCGTGCGGCACTTCGTGCTTGATTGCACAGGCCCGCTCGAAGATCGCGAATCCCAGCTTGAATGGTTCGCAAAAGAGGTCCGCCCCTTGCTTGGCAATCTGCAGGCGGCCTGAACGCGGCAGCCCTTAACCGGGCGGATCGGTGACGATCAAACCCGTGGCAAACCCGTGGCGTGCGCAACAAGTTGCGCACGGGCAGCGTCATCCACCACCGGACTGTTTAGCCTTCACGACAACGCTTGCACTCTAGGCGATGAAAGTGGGCACTGCCTCTATTCCACCGTCACCGATTTGGCGAGGTTGCGGGGCTGATCGACATCGGTGCCCTTGAAAACGGCTGTGTGATAGGCGAGCAGTTGCACCGGCACCGCATAGACGATCGGGCTGATGAACGGGTCGATATCGGGCATCGTCACGCATTGATCGGCATAATGGCCGACCTTGTTCACGCCTGCCGCGTCACTGAACAGGATGATGCGGCCGCCGCGCGCGGCGACTTCCTGCATGTTCGACGTCGTCTTGTCGAACAGATTATCGCTCGGCGCAATAACCACCACCGGCACTTCTTCGTCGATCAGCGCGATGGGGCCATGCTTCATCTCCCCAGCGGCATAGCCTTCCGCATGTATATAGGAGATTTCCTTCAGCTTCAGCGCGCCTTCCAGCGCCAGCGGATAATTCGCGCCGCGCCCCAGATAAAGCACATCGCGCGCTTTTGCCAGATCGTGGGAGATCTGTTCGAACTGCCGGTTCTGGTCCAGCGCCTTGTTGATCAGGCGCGGCAGCTCGGTCAATGTGCGGATAAGGTGAGCTTCCTTTTCCGCGTCGATCTTGCCGCGCGCGCGGGCGAAGGCGATTGCAAGGGCTGCCAGGGCGGAAAGCTGGCAGGTGAAAGCCTTGGTCGAGGCAACGCCGATTTCCGGCCCGGCATGGGTCGGAAAAATCAAATCGGATTCGCGCGCGATTGAGGATTCAGCGACGTTCACGACGCTTGCAATATGCTGTTTCTGCTCGCGCGAATAGCGCAGGGCGGCGAGGGTATCCGCGGTTTCTCCCGATTGCGAGATGAACAGCGCCATGCCGCCTTCGGGCATTGCCGCTTCGCGATAACGGAATTCAGACGCGATATCGACTTCAACGGGAAGCCGGGCAAGTTGCTCGAACCAGTATTTGGCGACGCAGCCGGCATAATAGGCGGTGCCGCAGGCAACGATCGTCAGCTTTGAGATCGCCGCCAGATCGATGTCGAGCCCATGCAGGGTGATGCTGTCACGCTGCGCGGAAATATAGGCGGCCAATGTATGGCTGACCGCATCGGGCTGCTCGTAAATTTCCTTTGCCATGAAGTGCCGGTGATTGCCCTTGTCGATCAGGGCGGCTGTCACATTCGACAGGGTAATGGCGCGATCAACTGGTTTATCTGCCTCATCGAAGAATTCCGCACCGGCGCGGGTCAGCACGACCCAGTCGCCCTCCTCAAGATAGGCGATGCGGCGGGTAAAGGGGCTGAGCGCCAATGCGTCCGAGCCCAGATACATCTCCCCCTCGCCAAAGCCGACGGCAAGCGGGCTGCCCTTGCGCGCGCCGATCATCAGATCCGGTTCGCCCGCAAAGATCAGCGCCAGCGCGAATGCGCCCTCAAGCCGCTTGAAGGTGGCCGCCGCCGCCGCGCGCGGGGATTTTCCGTCCGCCATTGCCGCATGCACGAGATGCGCGACGATTTCCGTATCGGTATCGGATTCGAACTGATGCCCCTTGGCCGCGAGTTCAGCACGCAATTCCTGAAAATTTTCGATGATGCCGTTATGGACAATCGCCACATCGCCATAGATATGCGGATGGGCATTCGTCGTGGTCGGCGCGCCATGGGTGGCCCAGCGGGTATGGCCGATCGCGACAGCGCCGGGCAGGGGGTCCGCGCGCAGATGGGCCGCGAGTTTCGCAAGCTTGCCCTCAGCGCGGCGCCGTTCGATTTTGCCGTTGACCAGGCTTGCGACGCCCGCGGAATCATAGCCACGATATTCAAGCCGCTTGAGCGCGTCGACGACCTCTTCCGCAACGCCTTCGGCACCCAGAATGCCAACAATTCCACACATAAAGCTTATCCTTAAATTAAATTAAAATATAAATAACAGTAGATTACAGATTATTCTTAATTCTTTTTATCAGAATTTTTCAGCCGGAATTTCTTTGCCCAATCCGCCTTTTCAACCTGTGGCGGGCGCACGATAGCCAGCGCGTCATCGGACACATCCTCGGTTACCACGGCACCTGATCCTGTATAGGCGCCATCGCCGATTTTAACCGGTGCGACAAGGCAGCTGTTCGAGCCGATAAACGCGCCTTCGCCGATATCGGTGAAGTGTTTGTTGAAACCATCATAATTACAGGTGATCGTCCCCGCGCCGACATTGGCGGCCTTGCCGACCCGCGCATCGCCGATATAGCTCAGATGATTGACCTTTGCGCCTTCCTCGATGCGGGCTTTCTTGATTTCAACGAAATTGCCGATTTTCGCGCGCGGCCCGATTTCGGCCCCCGGACGCAGACGGCCATAGGGGCCGATATCCGCTTGGGCGCCAACGCTTGCCCCTTCAAGATGCGAAAATGGATGGATGATCGCCCCGTCCGCGACCTTCACGCCGGGGCCGAACACGACATGCTGGCCCACAATCACGTCGCGGCCCAGCACGGTGTCGTAACTGAAATAAGTCGTCCTTGGATCGCGCAGCGTTGCGCCATTGATCATTGCCGCATGGCGCATCCTGTCCTGACAGATGGCTTCCGCCTGCGCCAGCTCGACGCGGCTATTCACCCCCAGCACCTCGTCGGGGTCAGCCGCGACGGCGGCGCAGCGATGGCCATGCCGCCGCGCAATTTCAACGATATCGGTCAGATAATACTCGCCCTTGGCATTATCGTTGTTGACCTCGGACAACAGGGTAAACAGCAATGCGCCGTCAATTGCCATCACGCCGCTGTTGCAGAAATCGATTTCGCGCTGTGCCTGCGTGCATTCCTTGAACTCGATGATGGCGTCAAGATCACCGGTCTCACCCATGACAAGCCGGCCATATTCCGCCGGATCGTCTGGGCGGAAGCCAAGCACGACGACAGCCGCCCCCGCGCGGCGCGCATCCAGCATGGCTTCAAGCGTCGGCTGGGTAAGCAATGGGGTATCCGCGTAAAGGACCAGCGCATCACCTTTGAAGCCTGCAAGGGGATCGCGGGCTGCGTTGACCGCGTCCGCTGTACCCATCTGGGCATATTGAACGGCGATTTCCGCGTCGGGATTTTCAGCCTGGACGGCGGCTTTTACATCGGGCATGTCAGGGCCGATCACGACGATCTGACGCTTTGCGCCGATCGCATGCGCGCATTGGATGACATGCCCCAGCATGCTGCGCCCGGCAATCTGGTGCAGCACTTTCGGCAAGTCCGATTTCATGCGCGTTCCCTTGCCGGCAGCAAGAATGATCGCGGCAATATCCTTTTTGGGCATTGAAACTTCCTACAAACTCTAAAAATGCGCTCTGAAAGCGGGTTTCAGTGCTGCAATAAGGGGAGCTGAAAAAGACGAATAACTATAAATCACGCAGAATCAATTTTCTTTCCGTAAAATGCTGGCATGGTTAACTTCATGCGCCAACTCAATAAATATTTCCTTATTTTACAAGGGCGCAGGGGGCAGTTTCTGCACCCGTTCAGGAAAAAATACCAGTGATGTAAGCTGCGTCACCGTTGCATGAGCGGCAGGCGATGTGGCGTCCGGACAAGGAAGGGTTGTTTCAATGTTTGCGGGGTCAACGATTGTCTTCGATCTGGATGGGACACTGATCGATACCGCGCCTGATCTGACCGGGGCGCTTAATCATGTGCTGACCTCAGAAGGGCGCGATACAGTGCCAGAAGCCGATGTCCGGCATATGGTGGGGCAGGGGGCATTGATGCTGATCCGTCGCGGAATGGCCGCGACCGGGGCGCCTGTCAGCGAGGCGGATTTACCCCGGCTCCTGGCGGTATTTCTGGAATATTACGGTGAAAATATCGCCGTGCGCAGCGCGCCCTTTCCGCAAGTGCGTGAAGTGCTGGATTTCTTGCGCGAGCAGAAGGCGATCCTGGCGGTCTGCACGAACAAGTCTGCACGAACAAGCCGCGCGCTTTGTCGGTACCGTTATTCGAGGCATTGGCGCTTGCGGATTATTTTCCGGTCATTGTCGGGGGCGATTGCCTGCCGACACGCAAACCTGATCCGGCACATCTGCTGACGACGATTGCGCGCGCGGGCGGCAGCCCCGAACGCGCAGTGATGATCGGTGATAGTTTTGCCGATATCGACGCGGCGAAAGCCGCCTCAATTCCTTCGGTTGCTGTCAGTTTCGGCTATTCAAGCAAACCCGTCACCGAGCTTGGGGCGGACCGGATTATCGATAATTTCGCGCATCTGCCTCAGACGGTTGGGGAATTATTGTCCATGCCGCCCTCGACAGCGATCCAATCTTGACGCTTACAGGAAGCGGGCCTATAGGAAGGCACCGTTAGCTGTATCCCGGATACAGAAAATTGGGGCGATTAGCTCAGTTGGTAGAGCACCGTGTTCACATCGCGGGGGTCACATGTTCGAGTCATGTATCGCCCACCAT
>OBJS01000248.1_pt1 | contig 14413 bp, 14 predicted proteins | sample 1519851 | NCBI WGS metagenome assembly OBJS01 (sample SAMN03019806, study PRJEB22545) | beach sand metagenome | biome: beach; feature: sea beach; material: beach sand | place: USA: Municipal Pensacola Beach, FL | collected 2010-10-20 | depth 25-47 cm m
TGCCCGTGTCGTCGACACATTCAGTAATTTGGTCCACCAGCCACTCGGCGACTTCCCCCCCAGTGGGCCGCCGCCAGCCAGGTCGCGCAACCACGGCCAGGTGGGCATAGTCGGTCAGCTGTCGCCAGCAATACCAGGTGTCGAGAGTCGCCAGTGCGTCCATACCAATGCACCAATAGAGGGGCAGGTCGGGGCCGAATTCCTGACGTAGGGCGCGTAGCGTGTGGACCGAATAGGATTCGCGCTCCTGGTGCACCTCCCTCTCATCCACGGACAGGTACGGTTCCCCCTGAATCGCCAGGCGCAGCATCGCCGCCCTGTGATGCGCGGCCGCCCTGGGGCTGGCCCGGTGCGGAGGCACACCACAGGGCACCAGGTGTAGCGCCGACAGATCGAGGTATTCGCGCAATTCGACACAGGTTCGCAGATGGCCGATATGAACCGGGTCGAAAGTGCCGCCGAACAAACCCAGTGCCTTCAAGACCTGACCCATACCCCGCTAGAGGGCTCAATTGTTGTCGGCACAGTCATGATTAGCAGCCCTCGATCTTCACGATTACGCTGTGGCCAAGGCGCTCGACCCACCTCTAAGCGACATCATTGCCGCACGTGTCCCTCGCCAAGCACGATATATTTCTGACTGGTCAGGCCGTGTAACCCGACCGGGCCCCGGGCATGGATCTTGTCGGTCGAAATACCGATTTCCGCACCGAGGCCATATTCAAAGCCGTCGGCAAAGCGGGTTGAGGCATTGACCATCACCGAGCTGGAATCCACTTCGCGGACAAAGCGACGCGCCTGGCTGTAGTTCTCGGTAACGATGGCGTCGGTGTGTTGCGAACCGTAGCGGTTAATGTGCTCAATGGCCTCACTGAGACCAGAAACCGCGCGAATCGCCAGCACGGGCCCAAGGTATTCAGCATACCAGTCTTCCTCGGTTGCCGGTTTGCAGTCAAAGCCAGCCGCCTTTACAGCGGCCAGTGTTCGTTCACATGCACGCAGCTCAACACCCGCCCCGACGAAAACACCTGCCAACTCAGGCATCAACTCGGCTACTCGGGATTCTGCAATCAACAGTGTTTCCATCGCGTTACAGACGCCGTAACGCTGGGTCTTGGCATTGACCGCGATAGCGAGCGCCTTGTCGGCATCGGCCTGATCGTCGATATAAACGTGGCAGTTGCCGTCCAGGTGTTTGATGACCGGTACCCGGGCCTGCCGACTGATGCGTTCGATCAGGCCCTTGCCACCACGGGGCACGATAACATCGACGTATTCGGCCATAGTAACCAGAGCATCAACCACCGCGCGATCGGTAGTCTCCACCACCTGCACCGCGTGCTCATCGACGCCGCTGCGACGCAGGCCCCGCTGGATACACGCGGCAATGGCCTGGTTAGAAGCGGCGGCCTCGCTGCCGCCGCGTAATATGGTGGCATTACCGGACTTCAAACACAGGCTGGCCGCCTCGACGGTCACATTGGGCCGCGATTCGTAGATGATGCCGACTACCCCAAGGGGCACACGCATGCGCCCCACCTGGATACCGCTCGGCCGATAGTTCATGTCAGTGATTTCACCAACGGGGTCGGGCAGCGCCGCCACCTGGTGCAAACCTTCGATCATGTTATCGATGCGCGCCGGTGTCAGTTCGAGGCGATCCAGCAGAGCGGGCTCGAGGCCTTTGTCCCGACCGCGTGCCAAATCTTCGTCGTTGGCGCTTGCCAGCGCCGCGCGCGCTGCATCGAGCGCTTCGGCAACACCAAACAGGGCGCGATTCTTGTCGTCGGTAGCCGTGCGAGCCATGGCGCGCGACGCGCTGCGCGCTTTTTCGCCCAGCGCCCGTACGTAAGCTGTTACATCCATAAAGTTCTCAATATTGATTAAATCGCCCGGAATAGCGGCATTATACAGGGCCGGCGGCGCTGATTTGAGTCGTCGGCACGCGTTTGCTATTGACGACAAATGCACTACCATCCGGGCCGACCGCCACAGTGCGAAGCGATACCAGACATCAAATAACCGGCAGGAGAGCGAAGATGAAAAAAATCGGCCAGGGGTTTTATTGGCAGGACCTGAACGTGGGCGACAAATTCGAAACCTGGGGCCGCACTGTGCTCGAGTCCGATATCTGCACGTTCATCAATCTGATGGGATTGCACGAAGTGGTGTTTTCCGACCGGGAATTTCTCAAAAATGACTCTGTGATCAAACAACCCTTTGCTCCGGGCGCGCTGGTCTACAGCATGGCGGAAGGCCTGTTGCTACCGGCCATTCAGGGCACCGGTATGGCCTTTCTCAATATGGAGCTCGATATCAAACGGCCCTGTTTCGCCGGCGACACAATTCACGTGGAATTTGAAATTCGCGATATTCGTCCCACCAGCAAAGGCAATCGCGGGCTGGTGCGGGCCTACAATGAAGTCATTAATCAGGATGGCGAAGTGGTACTGACCTACACGCCCCTGCGCATGGTCAAAGGTCGCCCGGAAGCCGACTAGGATTTGCTGGCTCGACGCATACGCAGTTCGAGCAGCCATTTTTTTACTTCCATGAGACGGGCGTCGACGTTGTCCATCGCCAGCAGCGACATTTTCAGCTCCGGCTGAACCGGCAACACGCCAGCCAGACGCCAGGCCAGCGTCGCTTTAGTGAGGTCTTTCATAAACGTCTCGTTAGCGACGCCCATATGCCGGGCCAGGCTCTCCAGGGCATCGATCAGGTCGTCCTCGGAAAAAGTCGGCGGCTCCTCCGGCTCCGGTTCGAACACTTGCGCCCGGGCGACCATCAGGCCGTCCTCCTCGACCCGTGTATCCAACACCTGCAACCGCTGCTCGCCTTTGATGACAACCCCCAGCAAACCATTGGGGAGCTGATCCCAGTCCTGCACCCTGACAAGGGTGCCCCAGGGAAAGATCTCCGGTGTTGCGCCAGCTTCCCTGCCTCGAGTAATGGGCACGACGCCAAAGGGCTTGTCTCCGGACATGGAGTCCCGTACGAGCCGCAGATAACGTTGCTCGAACACCTGCAACCGGGTTGCTATCGTCGGATACAACACCACTTGCAGGGGGAACAACGGGATCTCATCAGAGTCGGTTTCCATCGTGTTATCAGCGCCAATTTTCGATCGATTTACAAATTGCCCCACCCACTGAGCGGCCGCTACACGGCCGACTGTCAAGGCGCCATAAAAGCATCTTCGCTCCCGACGAATCAAGTCCCAGCGCGCCGTCCTTTGCCCACCCTGTACATGCCCGACCGGATTATTTAATCTCAGCGGCGCCGCCAAGGCGGCACTGACCCCTGTCCACCAGTCCGGGTGGCTCGTCCCGCAACATCAGTTTTGCCTGAATCGTGCCTGGCGCCCGGCAAGGAGAATAAAAATGAACGAAACCCTCGTTATATCAAGCAACGCCATCGTCGCACTCGCCGGTTTTGCCGGCTGGACGCTGATACTGGCATTGGTCGTGGCCAACACCCGCGTCGCCAATTTCGTCGGCGGCGCCAAGATCCCCATCAACCAGTTCTCTCCCAGTGGCGAAGACCTGCCCGGCTTCGGTCATCGGGCAACGCGCGCGCACCTCAATTGCGTGGAAAACCTGCCCATATTTGCTGCCCTGGTTGCCGCCGCCGGCCTGTCCGGGCAGTTAAGCATCATGGAGGGCACGGTCATGTACGTGCTCTACGCGCGGATCGGACAATCCGTGGTCCACCTGATCTCGACTGCTGTCCTCCTGGTCTGGGTGCGCGCGACACTTTTTTTCGTGCAGATCCTGTTGCTGCTTTACTACGCGTACCAACTGCTGTTTTAACACTTAGTCACGCCTCGGGTGAGCCCCGCCTTGTCCGGAGCCGCCCGCTACCTTTGCGCCGCAACCTGCGCCGGCATTTTTCAGGGGCGCCGGTACGCGCTCCCGCGCTAATCTAAACCGGAAAGCTGCTTGAAAATCGCCGTCCGCGGGGGTGATATCAATGTCCAACTGATCGTTTAGTGTAGGGTAGGCCTCGAGGACAAACCGATGAAAAAAACCGCTCTTATTCTCGCTGCATGCCTGGTGGTATTTATCGGCTACTGGGTCATGAAACCGCGCGAGGCGATAGGCGTGCACCTGACGAGAGTCGAGCGCGGCAGCGTTGAGGCCACCGTGGCCAATACCCGCGCCGGCACCATCAAGGCCTGCCAGCGTTCCCGGCTTTCCATGCCCATGGGCGGGCAGGTCGCAGAACTGCGTGTCGATGAGGGCGACGTGGTCGGTTCAGGGGACATCCTGATACGACTCTGGAACGAAGACCAGGCGGCGCGGCTGGAGGAAGCCGGGGCACGACTCAGGGAAATGCAGGCGGCATCAAGCGAAAGCTGCGACACGGCCGCGCTCGATGCCCGGGAACTGAAACGCCAGCAGGGTCTCGCCGCCAAGAAGCTCATCTCGGAGGATCGGCTCGATGCCGCCCAGACCCAGGCCAGCGTATCCCGCGCGGCGTGCCGGCGCAGCAAAGCGGCTATAGCCACCGCCAAAGCGGCGGTTAAGTTGCACAAAGCACTGTACGAAAAGACTCTGCTGCGGGCGCCCTTTGCCGGCGTCGTCGCCGAAATCAACGGCGAGGTGGGCGAATACATCACCCCCTCGCCACCGGGTGTTGCGACACCACCCGCCGTCGATCTGATTGGCTCAGGTTGTCTGTACGTCTCCGCTCCTATCGACGAAGTCGACGCCGCGGCGATCAGACTCGGCAATCCGGCCCGCGTGACACTCGACGCTTTTCGCGGCCAGGTTTTCCAGGGTACTGTCAGCCGCATTGCGCCGTATGTCAGGGAGTACGAAAAACAGGCACGCACGGTGGATGTCGACGTCACCATCGCAAACGCGTCGGACAACATATCCCTGCTCGCGGGCTACAGCGCCGATATCGAAATAATTCTGGAAAAGCACAGCGACGTGCTGCGTCTGGCTACCGAAGCCGTGGTCGAAGGTAATCGAGTACTGCGTTTTAATCCCGCGACAGACCAGCTGGAGCAGGTGGACTTCACACCCGGCATCAGCAACTGGACCTACACCGAAGTCGAGAGCGGCCTCGCCGAAGACGACATGATCCTGCTCTCGCTGGATACCGAGGGTGCCGAAGCTGGCGCACGCGTAAGGCCGCTCGAAGCCGGCCCAGACGGGCAATGATTGAGCTGCAACAACTCTGCCGGAACTTTCAGGTCGGCGACCAAAGCGTGCACGCGCTGGACCATCTCGATCTGATGATCGACCAGGGCGAATATCTCTCGGTGATGGGACCCTCCGGGTCAGGCAAATCCACGCTACTTAATATGCTTGGCCTCCTCGATCGCCCAACCTCCGGGGAGTATCTCTTTAACGGTCGCGCCACCAGTACTTTGACCGAGGAACAGTGTGCGACTCTGCGCCGCGAACATATCGGCTTTGTGTTCCAGAGCTATCATCTGGTACCTCGCCTGACCGCCCGGGAAAACATCGAACTGCCGATGGTGCTGGCGAGCGTGCCCGGCAAAAAGAGAAAACAGGCGGTCGACGAAATACTCACGCGCCTGGATCTGACCGACCGTGCCGAACACGTACCAAACCAGTTGTCAGGCGGCCAACGGCAGCGCGTCGCCATTGGCCGGGCCATCCTGATGCGACCCCAACTGTTGCTGGCCGACGAACCGACCGGCAACCTGGATTCGAAATCGGGGCAGGAAGTGATCCGCTTACTGGAAGAGCTCAACGGCGAGGGCATCACCCTGCTGGTAGTCACCCACGACGAGGCCATGGGTTCCCGGGCCAGCCGACGCCTGCACATGGTCGACGGAAAAATCGCGCGCGACTGGGAAACCGGGAACCGCTAATGCGCATACTGGATCTGACGGAGTTCAATTACAGGGCTATCAGTCGTCAACGGATGCGCTCCACCATGTTGCTGATCGCAATTGCCATTGGCGTCCTCGCCATCAACCTGCTGACCGGCATCGGCGAGGGCGGCAAACAGTTTGTGCTCGGCGAATTCGACGTGCTGGGTAAGAATGTCCTGATTGTCATACCCGGCAAAAAAGAAACCACCGGCGGCATGCCACCTCTCACCGGAGAAACCACACGCGACCTGACCCTGGGAGATGCCGAGGCGATTCTACGCCTGCCCAACGTGAGCGCCGTGGCGCCCCTGATACCCGGAGAAGTCGAAATATCGGCTGGTGCACTGAGCCGAAACGCACTGACCTTCGGCACCAGCGCTGCTTTTTTTAGCATACGCCAACTGTCGGTTGCCCAGGGTCGGGCGCTGCCGCAAACCGCAATGGACGACGCCCGCCCAGTGTGTGTCATCGGCAGCAAGCTGCGTCGGGAACTGTTCGGTAACGGGCGCGTTTTGGGGCAGTGGTTGCGCGCCGGTGACCGGCGCTTTCGCGTGATCGGGGTGATTCAGGATCGCGGGCAAAGCATGGGCTTTGATATGAGCGACGCCATAGTCATCCCTGTGGCCAGCGCCCAGACGCTGTTCAACACAGAAGGTCTGTTTCGCATTTTTGTCGAGGTGCGGGCTCTCGAGACTATGGACACGTCGCGGCAACGCATAATAGACCTGTTGCGCGAACGCCACGATGGCGAGGAAGACGTCACCCTGATCACACAGGACTCTTTGCTGTCCGCATTTACCGATATCCTCGACACCATGACGCTGGCTGTCGCCGGCATAGCCGGAATCAGCATGCTGGTTGCGGGGATTCTGATCATGAACGTGACACTAATCAGTGTCAGTCAGCGCACGCGGGAAATCGGACTGCTCAAGGCGCTCGGCACACCGGCGCGGACGGTACGTCTGATTTTTCTTTCCGAAGCGGCACTGATCGCTCTGGTCGGTGGCCTCGCCGGTCTGGCCATCAGCGAGTTGGCCTTGCTGGGCGCTCACTGGGTCTATCCCAGCGTGCCCTTCGCCACGCCAAACTGGGCACGCGCCGGCTCGTTGCTGATCGCCATCGCCACGGCATTACTGTTCGCCGCCCTGCCGGCGCAAAAAGCCGCCAAAATGGCGCCGGTGGATGCCCTCCTCGACAAAAAGGCGGGCCAGGGATGAATGCCGCCGATGCCCTGCACATCGTTCTGCGCGCTATCACCGGCTACCGCGGCAAAAGCCTGCTGACTGCACTTGGCATCGGCATCGGCATCGCGGCGGTAACTTTGCTGACGGCGCTCGGGGAGGGTCTGCAACAGTACATGCTGAACCAGTTTTCCCAGTTCGGCACGCGTATCGTTGCGATCCATCCCGGCAAGGATGTCACCCAGGGGATGGGGGGATTGCTGTCATCGGTGCGACCATTGAGCCTGCAGGATGCGGATACGCTGAAAACCTTAACCGGTGTCGAGCACGTCGTTCCCGTCGTGCAGGGCGCGGGTGCAGTGGAATACGGCAAGCGGCAGCGCAAAAGTGACATTCTCGGCGTCGGCGCCGACATGCCGGAAGCCTGGCGTTTCCGCGTCGCAATGGGGCGGTTTTTGCCCGACGACGAAAGCGGTTTCAGTCGCGCTTACGCGGTACTGGGCCACAAAATGAAGGTGGAGCTGTTTGCTGGCACCAACCCTCTGGGTAAATCCATACGTATCGGCGGGCAAAAATTCCGCGTCATCGGAGTCATAGAAAAGAAGGGCCAGATGCTCGGTTTCGATATGGACGATATCGTTTACATCCCAACGGACAAGGCGCTGCAGCTGTTTAACCGCGAGGGCCTGATGGAAATCGACGTCACTTTCAGGCCAACGCATACATCCCGAGACATCAGCCAGGCCATCGCCCGCCTGCTCATCGAACGTCACGGCCGGGAAGACTTTACCATCACCACGCAGGACGAGATGCTGGAGACTATGGAAAAAGTTCTCAATGTGCTGACGCTGGGCATCGCGGCCCTGGGTTCCATTTCCCTCCTGGTCGGGGCTATCGGTATTGCCACCATCATGACCACTACCGTACGCGAGCGTACTGGAGAGATCGGCTTGCTGCGCGCCATTGGTTCCAGCAAGCGACAGATACTGCTCCTGTTTCTGGGTGAGGCCGTAGTGGTGTCAGTAATTGGTGGACTAATGGGCCTGTTGCTACTGGCCGTCATCCTGATCGGAATAACGGTCACAGTGCCGGCTTTGCCTTTTGCGGTGAACCCGTTTTACCTGATCCTGGCGTTGCTGGTATCGGGCCTGATCGGCCTGATTGCGGGGGTGATACCAGCACGAAACGCAGCCCGATTACATCCGGTCGACGCCCTGCGCACAGAGTGACCAACTCGAATAACAATCGCCAAGATGGACGCGCCGTCAAACGGATATGGGCGCGGCGATACCCGGATGCGGATCGTAGGCTTCCAGTCTGAAGTCGCTGTAGGCAAATGCAAAAATACTGTCGACTTCCGGGTTAAGGTGCATTTGCGGCAGAGGTCTGACCGCGCGGGCCAGTTGTTCATCAGCCTGTTCGAGGTGATTGAGATAGAGATGGGCGTCGCCCAGCGTGTGAATAAATTCACCGGGTTGCAGTCCGCTCACCTGAGCCATCATCAACGTCAGCAAAGCATATGAGGCGATGTTGAATGGCACACCGAGAAAAATATCGGCGCTGCGCTGATAGAGCTGACAGCTCAACCGACCTTCGGCCACGTAAAACTGAAACAGCGCATGGCAGGGTGCGAGTGCCATACGGCCTTGCGCCACATTGGCCTGCGGAGACAGACTCTCGTCGGGCAACTGGGCGGGATTCCAGGCCGAGATCAATAGTCGGCGCGAGTCGGGCCGCGAACGCAACTGATCGACCACATCCGCGATCTGGTCGACGACACCTCCGTCGGCTAGCGGCCAGGAACGCCATTGATGGCCATAGACCGGCCCCAGCTCTCCCTTTTCGGTCGCCCACTCATCCCATATGGAAACGCCGTGGTCATTTAGGTAGGCGATGTTGGTGTCGCCGCGCAAAAACCACAGCAATTCGTAGATGATGGATTTAAGGTGGACTTTTTTGGTGGTCACCAAGGGGAAACCGCTGGCCAGATCGAAACGCATCTGGTGGCCAAATACACTCAATGTGCCGGTCCCGGTGCGATCGGCTTTTTTTACACCGTGGTGCCGCACGTGGCGCATTAATTCAAGATACTGCTGCATCGCCCGTCACATTTATTGGCAAAAGCCCCTCTATTGGCAAAAGCCCCTCGCTTGAAATCGCCGCGTTTACTCGCGGTTCATACTGGCGATGCGCGCCCGCCAGTGGGCTGCAACCAGCATGGTCAGCCCGATGACCACCATCGGCACGCTGAGCACCTGACCACGTGTCATCCAGTCGAACAGATCGAAACCGATATGGCTGTCGGGCTCGCGAAAGAACTCTACCACGAAGCGAAAGCTACCATAAACCGCCAGGAACAGACCGCTCACCGACGCCAACGGCCGAGGCTTGCGCGAGTACCACCACAGCAGAACGAACAGCACTACGCCTTCAAGCGCCGCCTGGTAGAGTTGTGAGGGATGTCGCGCGAGCTGATCCGGATCGCGGGGAAATACCATGCCGATCGGCAAATCGGTGGGCCGCCCCCATAGTTCCTGACCGATAAAATTGCCGATACGACCCAGGCCGAGGCCAATCGGCACCAGAGGCGCGACGAAATCGCTAATGGCAAAAAACGGCTGACCCAGCCGACGCGCATACAGCAGCAACGCGACAATCACCCCCAATAGTCCGCCGTGAAAGGCCATGCCTCCCTCCCACAACCGGGTGATATACGCGGCCCTGGCGACCCACTTTTCAAAATTATAGAAAATAACGTAACCGCAGCGCCCGCCGACGATCACGCCCAGGGCCGCGTATATCACCAGGTCTTCCATCTGATCGCGGCGCAACGGCGACCACGCGCGCTGACATCGCTGCCGGCCGAGCCACCAGGCAACAAAGAAGCCGAGCAAGTACATCAGGCCATACCAATGCACGTTCAGCGGGCCAAGGCTGATCAGAACCGGGTCGATATCAGGATAATTCAACATGGGGAAAAGGCGTCACCTGTCAAATAGCGCGGCATTTTGCCCGGCAAACCGACGAGACTCATCCACGTAGACTGATGATCGGCCAACCGCGCTGCTCCGCCTCGCGCCGCAGCTCCGAATCCGGATCCACTGCTACGGGATGTGTCACTTCCCTTAACAGGGGCAGATCGCTGTGGCTGTCGCTGTAGAAATAGCTGCCCGCGAGGGTTTGGTTGCGCCCCTGTAGCCACTCGCGCAGGCGGATCACCTTGCCATCTCCATAACTGGGTGTCCCAGCAACGTTGCCAGTGTAGCGTCCCGCGCGAACTTCCGGTTCCGTGGCAATTATTTCTTCGACTTGCAGCTTGCGGCAAATCGGCTCGACCACAAACCGGTTGGTAGCGGAAATGACCACAAGCTGATCGCCCTCGGCACGATGCCGCGCCAACAATTGTTCCGCCGCAGGCAACCACAGGGCAGCGATAACCTGGGTCATGAATTCCCGATGCAGGGCCTGCAACTCACTCGGCTCGAGCGCTGCCAGCGGCTCGAGCGCAAAGGCGAGATAGGCCTGAATGTCGAGTTTGCCCTGCTTGTAATCATCGTAAAACCGCTCGTTGGTACGCGCATAATAGTCGGCATCGACCCTATTATTGCGCACCAGCCAGCGACCCCATTCGTAATCGCTGTCGCCGGCAATGAGCGTGTTGTCGAGATCAAACAATGCTAGCGCCAAGGTAATTCCTGAGCGTGTCATCAAAAACGTCGGCAGAATACCGGCAATGATCCGTGCCGACAACGTCCGTTTGCCGGCAACTGAGGAACTATGGAACAATACCGCGCAATAAAGCAGCTAAAATATCGAAATGGATACGATTGATAGCCAGGGTTATCGTCCCAACGTCGGCATCGTGCTTGCGGATGGCGGCGGCAAGCTGCTCTGGGCCAAGCGCGCGGGCCAGGACGCCTGGCAATTTCCCCAGGGCGGTATCGACGCGGGCGAACACCCACAGGATGCCATGTATCGCGAATTATACGAAGAGGTCGGCCTGCAGGAAAACGACGTGGAAGTACTCGCGCAAACCCGGGGCTGGCTGCGCTATCGCCTGCCCAAACGTTATATGCGCCGCAATTCGTCGCCGCGTTGCATCGGTCAGAAACAGAAGTGGTTTTTACTGCGCCTGGCCAGCGACCCGAATAATATTCGCTTTGATCGCGGCGCCAAACCGGAATTCGATAACTGGCAGTGGGTCAATTACTGGTACCCGATTAGCCAGGTCATTGAATTCAAGCGCGAGGTTTACCGGCGCGCCCTTAAGGAGCTGGCGCTGGTACACAGCGAAATAGAGCGCAAGCTCGCTGCCCGTAAACGGTGATCCGTGCTCACTTCGCTACGTAGAATTGTTCAAGAAGTAACCGCCGCTGAACAATTCGACACGGTGCTCAATATCATCGTGTCGCAGGTTAAGACGGTCATGAACACGGGCATGTGTTCGGTCTATTTGTACGATGCGGCGAGTCAGTCCTATGTTTTGGCCGCCACTGAAGGCCTGCATCCGGAATCGGTGGGCAAGGTGGCGATGAACACCGACCAGGGTCTCGTCGGTCTGGTCGCGCGCAAGGCGGAACCGGTTAATCTCGAAGACGCGGAAAGCCATCCCAGTTTTGCCTATTTTCCCGAAACCGGCGAAGAAAAATTCAAATCTTTTCTCGGCGCGCCCATCATTCACCACCGCGACGTGCTGGGCGTACTGGTGGTACAGCAACAACAGCGGCGAAAATTCGACGAGAGCGAAGAAGCCTTTCTAATCACCATCTCAGCGCAATTAGCCGGGGTCATTGCCCACGCGCAGGCCACCGGGGAATTAGCCCTGGCCACCTCCGGAGATCCTCGCGGCGCGACAGGGACCGATTCCGAGAAAATCTATAACGGCCTCGCCAGTGCACAAGGCATCGGTATTGGCCATGCGGTTATTGTCTCTTCACCGGCTGACCTGTACGCAGTGCCCCGGCGCACGACCGAGGATAGCGCCGCTGAACTGGAGCAGTTGCGCCAGGCCCTGGAAAACACCAAACAGGATCTGAGCAAGATTCGCCACGACCTTAGCGACAAACTGAACACCGAAGAAATTGCCCTGTTCGATGTCTACACCGCCATGCTCGATGACACCTCGCTGGCGGGGGAAGTCATCGAGCTGATCAAAGAAGGCTTGTCGGCGCAAAGCGCCTGGAGCCAGGTCATCATTGCCCACATCCGCACCTTCCGGCAGATGGACAACGCCTATATGAGCGAGCGAGCAGCGGATGTGCGCGACCTCGGCGTGCGGGTACTGACACACTTGCAACAAAGCCAAACTGACCGGGTTGTCTACCCCGAGGACACCATACTTATTGGCGAGGAACTTGCAGCTCCCCATCTCGCCGACGTGCCCTTTGAAAACATTCGCGCGATGGTTTCCGTACGCGGTACTCACAATTCACACGTGGCGATACTGGGCCGCGCTATGGGTATTCCCACCGTCATGGGTGCTGTCGACCTGCCCTGGACCGAACTTGAGGGCGAGCACCTCATTGTCGACGGTTATCAGGGGCAGATTATCTGTCAGCCGTCGGCGCAATTGCTCGATGTCTATCAACGCGTCAGCGAAGAACAACAGTCGCTGGCCAAGGACCTGGAGGCACTGCGCGACGAACCCAACGAAACGCTTGACGGTTACCACGTTTCGCTTCGCGTCAACACCGGTTTGCGCGCCGACACCCTCCTGTCGCGCGACCGCGGCGCGGAGGGCGTGGGACTGTTTCGCACAGAGATACCCTTTTTTCTCCACGATCGCTTCCCCTCGGAAGAGGAACAACGCAAGATCTACCGGGAACAACTCGAGATGTTCGCACCGCTGCCGGTAACCATGCGCACACTCGACATCGGCGGTGACAAGGCACTACCGTACTTCCCCATAAACGAGGAAAACCCCTTCCTCGGCTGGCGTGGCATTCGAATCACACTCGACCATCCGGAAATTTTTATCGCCCAGTTGCGGGCTATGATGCGCGCCAGCATCGATCTGAATAACCTTCATATCCTGTTACCCATGATCACTAATACCAGCGAGCTGGACAGCGCCATGGCGCTGATTCACCGCGTATACGACGAACTGACCCAGGAGGAGGGTTACAAACTGCACATGCCGCAGGTGGGCGCGATGATCGAAGTGCCCGCAGCGGTGTACCAGGTTAAGGATTTTGCCAAACGGGCGGATTTCCTGTCCGTTGGCACCAATGACCTGACCCAGTACTTGCTCGCCGTAGACCGCAACAACCCTCAGGTGGCGGAGCTTTACCACTCTTTCCATCCGAGTTTATTGCACGCATTACGCAAAATTATTGCCGACGCCCGAGACGTGAACTGTCCGGTTACCGTTTGCGGTGAGCTCGCCGGCGACCCGTTGGGAGCAGCACTACTAATCGGCATGGGCTACGAAGGCCTATCAATGAGTTCTGCGAACCTGTTTAAGGTAAAGGCCCTTTTGAGGAACGTTTCCAGAACCGAGCTTGGCGAGATTGCCGAGCAGGTCTGCCTACTCGATGATGGCGTCGATATTCGCAATTACCTGCAACAGGCGCTGGACCGCCCCGCTTTGACCCGTTTACTGCATCCGGTAACCACTCAGACCGGAGACCGCGCGTAATCCGCGACCGGTTGATGGGTTACTTTTCCTCGAAACCAGATTTCGCGCCGCTCCCATGATCATACTTGAAAACCAGACGCTGGTCGGCCGGGGACTGCACCGCGAGGTCTATGTTCACCCTGAGAATGACCGGCTTTGTGTCAAGGTAGCGATCGTCAGCGAACACAAGGAATTCGATCGGGAATACCACTATTACCGGCTATTGCAGAAACGCCGTATTCACTGGGACAACTTGCCGCGATTTCACGGCATGGTAGCGACTGACAGAGGCACCGGCGCGGTATTCGACCTGATCAGGGATGCCGATGGCCAGGTGTCGAAAACCCTCGGCGAGTATTTGGTGGCAAGTGACCTAACCGCGACCCAGGCACGGGCTATCGTCGCTGCCACCGATGCGCTGAAACGCTACCTCTTGGACCAGGCCATCATCACCATGACGTTGAAACCCAAAAATATTGTCTATCAGCACCTTTCGGAAGACAGCGGGAAACTCTTCGTCATCGATAATATCGGCAATTCGGACTTTATCCCCTTGTGTAACTACGTCGCGGGGCTGGCGCGACGGAAAATCGCCCGGAAATGGCGACAGTTTGAAAACACCATCGCCAGCCTGCCATCGCTGAGTCCAGAATTACGCACTCTAGTTACCGCCGATTGACCCCGCCCTCTGGGGCCAGTAAACCGTTGACTGCCAACGCCGGCGCCGCTTTTGCGGGGACGGCGGGCTGCCGGGATGAGATT
>OBJS01000249.1_pt1 | contig 14391 bp, 13 predicted proteins | sample 1519851 | NCBI WGS metagenome assembly OBJS01 (sample SAMN03019806, study PRJEB22545) | beach sand metagenome | biome: beach; feature: sea beach; material: beach sand | place: USA: Municipal Pensacola Beach, FL | collected 2010-10-20 | depth 25-47 cm m
CAGAAAAGGGCCTGCTAAGTCGCCCAGGGGTCACAATGGGCTGCTCCAGTGATTTAGCCGCTTTCCGCTCGATAGCACGCATCTCTGTCTGAGCCTTCTTTTCCACCGTTCTGACCTTGGCTCGCCCTTTTCTTTCTGCTGCCTTTAATTTCTTGGAATCCGACAACGCACGTCTTTTTCGCCACCGAGCTTCAAATTTCTCAACGGCCTGCTTTAAATCTCGTTCTGCCTGCACACCGAATTTTTGTTTCAAAGCGGACAGCTTTTCCTGCGCCCGGGCCTCAACCGCTTTAACCTGATCTTCAATCTTGGTGATTCGCATCTTGGATCGTGTCTCTACAGCCTTGCGGTCTAATTTATCCAGCGCGACTACATTTTTGGCAACAGCGGCGTAGGCCTTGTCAACCAGAGCTTTCGCCGCCTTCGTGCCTCTATTTGCGGCTTCTACACGCCGCTTTCTAAGAAGATTGCGACTTTCAGTTATTTTTTTCTTCTGTTCCGCAATATCCTTCTGAATCGCTTTGTAGGCTTGTTCCAGCTCTTTCACTTTGGAAGCAACTCCAGCCCGTTTGGCAGTAGATGCCGATTTTCTTACTGCACGTTTTTGGGTAACAGCTCTTTTTGTTTTTTTCGCAGTTGATCGCGCCATGTTTATACTCCCGAAACTCTCTTGCTTTCTAAAAAAACTCTGTTGCCATCTAAAACCTGCACTTTTGCCCGAATACACTTGGGTTTTCAGTAACTGGTTTTGCACAACCTCACCTGTCTGGCTGCGCATCTTATCATTTATTAGCAATTTTACGCGCGAATCTTAATACAGTTTATGAAATTATCCAAATCAGGCTGCACTAAATGGGTAAATATTCAATAATAATATTTTCCATTAGCAGGACGTGATCAGGGGAAGCGTTAAGACACGGTACATACTGCAGATTATTTCCACCGTGTTCGCGGAATAAGTTTTCGCTTTGCAGTTGAATTTCTTCAAGCGTTTCCAGGCAATCGACGGCAAAAGACGGGCATACAACATCGACTTCACCTACACCCGCACGCGCCCAGTCACGCAACAAATCATCGGTATAAGGTTTTACCCAGGCGCTGGGTCCAAACCTGGATTGAAAACTGCAGGCAAATGCGTCCGATGGCAGCTCCAGGTCTCGCGCCACCATACCGGCGGTTTCCAGGCACTGTTGCGGATAAGGATCTCCTTTTTCCGCATAGGCTGCAGGGAGTCCATGAAATGACAGCAAAAGTCGCTCACTTTTACCTCTTTCCCCCCAACTTTTCCTGATCGAATTGGCAAGCGCCCGGATGTAAAAGGGATGACGATAATAGTTGTTGACACAAATTATTTCGGGAATGCGCCGTCTCTTGACGATATATTGTGCCAGCCGGTCATAGACGGCTCCCGTCGTCGTCGCTGAATACTGGGGATACAATGGAACCACAAGTATTTTTTCAACGCCCAGCGCGGAGAGGTTATCCAATTGAGTTTCGATTGACGGTTGACCATAGGTGACCGCCGACAGCACGTCATAGGCGGGAGACCGGTTTCCGTCAACTGTAGCATCGCGACCCAGAGCTATTGGCGAATTTAATTTTTTACTGAGGTTTTCCGCGAGGTCACTGGTAAATTTTCGTAGAGGAGAACCTTCAGGGGTCCAAATTTTTTTGTATGAGTCCGCTACTCGACGAGACCGGACTGGCAGAATTACGAGGTTCAGCAGCGCGCGCCAGAGCCATTTCGGCGCCTCTACAACGCGCTGGTCGGAAAGAAATTCCCGCAAAAAACGCCGCACCGCGGCGGCGCTGGGTTCCATCGGCGATCCAAGATTGACCAGGATAACGCCGAATCTCTGGTTGCTCACCTATATTTTGCTCCGCCATGCCGGGATGAATATCGTTTGTTAACGATGCTCATATTACACATGTTACGTCGGCTTCATACGCGCTTTATCGGGGTAAAAAACACAAAAAACCTGGTTATCAACGCCCTTCTTATCGCGTGTTCGATGTCGCGTTACACGTCCTGGTAACAGATCGTTTATCGACTGCACGAGCCTGACGATACACAGGGAAGACCCGGGCATCGCTGTTGGTTTAAGCAAAAGTTTTATTTAGGTACGCAGAATTCGATTTGGTTCAGATGCCATCAGGAAACAGCCCCAAGCGCGTCGAGTACACGCTCCCGGACATCTTCTAACGACCCAACACCATCCACACGGCTATAGATCGCGGATTGATTAATTTTTGAGTCCTGATAGAAAGCCACCAGTGGTTCGGTTTGGTCGTGATAAACCTTGAGTCGATTGCGTACCGTCTCCTCGGTGTCATCGCTTCTCTGCACCAGGGGCTCCCCGGTAACATCATCTTTACCGGCTTCTTTAGGTGGGTTGTGTTCGATATGGTAAACGCGGCCAGATGCTTCGTGAACGCGGCGACCGCTCAGCCGGGATACGATTTCTTCGTCCTCCACATAAACTTCAAGTACGCAATCGATATCGATACCAGCATCCACCAAAGCCTGGGCCTGTGGGATAGTGCGCGGAAAGCCGTCAAAAAGGAATCCATTAACGCAATCAGCTTGCGTTATGCGCTCCTTTACCAAGGCGATAATCAGGTCGTCCGACACCAAACCGCCAGATTCCATGACATTTTTAGCCTGCAAACCCAGCTCTGTCTCCGCCTTTACAGCGGCGCGCAACATATCTCCTGTGGAGATTTGCGGTATACCATATTTTTCAGTGATGACTTGAGCTTGAGTGCCTTTTCCAGCCCCTGGCGGTCCCAACAGAATAATGCGCATATTTATATCTCCAGCCTCGGCGACTGCGAGACTTTTCAGAAATCGGCCGCAGCAACCGCCTCAGTAACTATTTGTGCCAGCAAAAAAACGGCGGCCACATTACACGGATTTATTTTTTTTAACAAGCTGGACTTCCGGCAGTGCAACAGCTTTAGATCTTATTAGCTTATTTTTCTTCGCGTTTAACCACAGCCCAAAGTTCGTTCTTTTGTTCCGACGTCAGCTCGTCAAAATCCTTTCCCTGAGTATCGGCAATTTGCTCCATGGCTGCAAAGCGTTTCTCGAATTTCTCGTTGGCGTGCCGAAGCGTGGCCTCGGCGTCGAAACCGGCATGACGCACGGCGTTAACACAGGCAAACAGGAGATCTCCCAGTTCTTCCTCTATCTCAGCCTCTTCGCCCAAAGCAAATGCAACTCTGCTCTCTCCTAACTCTTCCTCTATTTTCTCCAGCACCTGCTTGATACCTGACCAGTCAAAGCCGTGTCGAGCTGCTCTTTTTTGGAGTTTTTGCGCCCGGCTCAACGCCGGCAAGGCCAGCGGCACGTCATCAAGCCGGCCTGTTATACCTTTTTGCCGGCGGTCCTGTGCTTTTATTTCTTCCCAGTTGTGTTTTACGGCTTGTTCAGAAACGCTCGAATCCAGCACTCGCTCAGCGTAGAGGTCGCCATCGGGAAAGACATGAGGATGGCGTTTAATCAGCTTGGCTATCAAGCCGGTGACGATGTCGTCAAATTCAAACAGGCCACGTTCGCGTCCGAGCTCGGCGTAAAAGACAACCTGAAACAGCAAATCACCCAGTTCTTCCCGTAAATGCGCATAATCCTCCCGCGTTATCGCATCTGCCACTTCATAAGCTTCTTCAAGGGTGCTCGGCACTATGGTTGAGAAATCCTGTTTGCGGTCCCACGGGCAGCCTTTTTCAGGGTGACGCAAACGCGCCATGAGATATAGCAGATCGGCTATATCGGACTTTTCAGGAATCGTCATTCAATCCGCCTTTGAACGCTTCCGCGGTCTTTACCTCATCGTTCTCGACCGAAACTCGGCAGACATCAATAACATTAGGAATCTGGTGGATATGGCCGATAATTTCACGCAATTGTTCGATTCCCGAAACCACAATAGCGAGCCGGATTTCCACCATACCATCGACGATAGAACCGGTGTGTAATCCGCTTATGGTCACGTCGTGCTCGGCCACCACGGTGGTAATATCCCTCAACAACCCGCCCCGATCGTAAGCTTTTACAGCGACTTCGACCGACAGCACCTCAGTCGGAGGGCCGCCCCACTCGAGCTGTATTACGCGACTTGAATCCCGCGCCTGTACCCTCAAAAGATTGCCGCAATCCTTGCGATGGATGGTTATTCCACCCTTTTTGCCGCGATATCCGCTAATGGCGACACCAGGCGTTGGTTTGCAACACACACCCGTCCGGACAGGGGCGCCCGCAGCCCCGTAAACAAAATGGTCGCTATTGCCAAACTGCCACGCCGCCTGTTCGGCGCGGCGATCATCTGTCGAGAAGGCCCCGGATTTACCCTGGGCCGCGCTTACCAATTGCCCAAGATCCAGTAGACCGGCGCCCACGTTTTCGTAAAGTTGATCGACGCTTTTACAGCCAAAGGCATTGGCTAAATCCGCCGGTGTGGTGATACCGAGGCCCAGTCGACGTAATTCATTAGCCACCAGATCGCGCCCGGTTGTGATGTTCTGATCCCGGTGTTGGGATTTAAACCACTGTTGGACTTTACTTTTCGCGCGCGTAGTCTGCAAATAAGCCAGTGAATCATCGAGCCAGGCGCGACTTGGCGCGGTGTATTTTCCTGTGATTATTTCCACCTGGTCGGCGGTCTGTAGCGGATGATTCAAGCCAACTACACGGCCATTGACCCTGGCCCCTCGGCAGCGGTGACCCACGTCGGTGTGAATATGGTAGGCGAAATCCACAGGTGTCGCGCCTGCCGGCAAGTCGACGACATGGCCCTTGGGTGTAAACACGTATACGCGATCCGCGCGACCTTCGAGATGAAGGAAATCGCCCAGCGCTCGCCCGCCGATACTGTCGTGCCATTCGAGCACCTGCCGTAGCCAGGCAATCTTGCTTTCGAAATATTCCGAGGGGTCGTTCTCGCCGTCTTTATATTGCCAGTGGGCGCAGACACCGAATTCAGCTTCTTCGTGCATATCATAAGTGCGAATCTGCACCTCTATCACTTTACGCCCCGGACCTATCACCGCGGTGTGCAGGGAGCGATACCCGTTCTCCTTGGGCGACGCGATATAGTCGTCAAATTCGTTGGGAATACTGCGCCACTTGCTGTGCACGATGCCCAGCACCGCATAGCAATCCGAAACCGTGGGCACCAAAACACGCACCGCGCGGATATCATAGATCTGGGAAAACCCGACGCCTTTGCGGAGCATTTTTCGCCAGATACTGTAGATATGTTTGGCGCGCCCGCTGACTTCGCCCGATTTACCCAGTTTACGCAGCTCGGTTTCAATTGCCGGAATCATCTCATTGATATAGCGCTGGCGTTCACTGCGTTTTTCGGCCAGCAGACGCGCTATTTGCTGGTATTCCTCCGGCTCGAGATAACGAAACGCCAGGTCTTCCAGCTCCCACTTGAGATGACCGATACCTAAGCGATGCGCCAGTGGTGCGTAAACGTCGAAGATTTCCTCCGCCACCTTACGCCGCCGCTCTTGCGGCGCATTTTTTACCGCGCGAATGGCACAGGTGCGCTCCGCCAGTTTCAGCAACGCGACCCGCACATCGTCGATAATGGATACCAGCATTTCGCGCATTTTGGCATTGTGTGCCGTATCGTCCCGGCCCAGGGCTGGCTGATCAGAGCGCAACCGGGTCACGATCGCCATACGCAAAACACTGCGAATAAGCTCGGCTACACCGTCACCGAACCGCCGCGATACTTCTTCAATCGCAAGTTTTTGCTCGCGAACAGCACGGTAGAGGATGCTGGCCTGAAGACCCTCGACATCCATACCCAGCTCAGACAGTATTTCGGCTATTTCCAGACCGGCCCGAGCGCAATCACCGGACTGAGTTTCTGGATAACGTTCGCGATGTGTGGCTTCGGCGGTACGGGCACACTCTACCGCTGGCAACAGGGAGGACTGCAGGGAAGGTGCTGAAGTGCCTAGATTCTCAGCCAGGCGATGCAGCCAGGGCGCGACGCTGTCCGGATCGGAGTAAGGCAGGGAATCGCTCTGTCGAATGCGAACCATGCTAGGCTCCGTTCAGCAATTCGTGCGAATCACTGATTGTATAAGCCGGAAGAAAGGTAACGGTCGCCCCGGTCAGAAATGGACACGACGATAACCGCGTTACTTAGACTCTCTGCCAACCGCAGTGCACCAGCAACGGCGCCACCCGAAGAAACACCACAAAATATACCTTCCCGACGTGCCAGCTGGCGCATCGTGTCCTCAGCCTCTTGCTGACCGATGTCGAGGATCTGATCGACCAAAGCCTCGCTAAAAATACCTGGCAGGTAAGCTCTTGGCCAACGTCGAATACCGGGAATACTAGCGCCCTCCGCAGGTTGCAGGCCAACTATCTGTATCGCCGGATTTTTCTCCTTGAGGTATTTCGCCACCCCCATAATGGTACCGGTGGTCCCCATTGCACTGACAAAATGGCTCACTGTGCCGTTGGTTTGTTGCCATATCTCCGGACCAGTACCTTCGATATGAGCAAGGGGGTTGTCCTCGTTGTTAAACTGATCGAGAACTATTCCCTTGCCCTGCCGCTGCATCTCCAGCGCGAGATCGCGCGCGCCTTCCATGCTCGCCTCTTTACTCACCAGGATAAGCTCCGCGCCATAGGCCAGCATCGCCGCCTTGCGCTCTTCGGTCATATGGTCGGGCATGATCAAGACCATACGATAACCCTTGATCGCGGCGACCATAGCCAATGCAATACCGGTGTTGCCGCTGGTGGCTTCGATCAAGGTATCGCCCGGGCGAATCGTGCCCCGCGCTTCCGCCTGCTTAATCATGCTCAACGCCGGCCGATCCTTGACTGACCCCGCTGGGTTGTTCCCCTCGAGCTTGACCAGAATCAGATTATCGGTGCCCGCAGACAGGCGTTGCAATCGCACCAGGGGCGTATTGCCTATACAAGCCTCTATCGTTGGATATTCATCGGTCATCAACAAACCTCTATCGGTGACTTTTTACTATTTTAGCTACTGCTTGCGCGGAATGTCGCAACGCCAGCTAAACACTAAGACCTGATACGTATATATTTAGACAAAGCTGAAATAGTAAAAATGGAGGGTCAACATTAACTTTGCAATAGTGCGAAAGCGAGTGCGTAAGCCTTTTCGTCACTGAGACTTAGTAGCACTCGACTCGCTCCAAGCCGCTCCAGCCTCTCCCGGGCACGATTGTATAGCAGTACCTGCGGCACGCCTCCGGGTCCATGACGCGTTTCGATATCCTGCCAGCTAACCTTACCCAGACCCGTACCCAGAGCTTTGCCAACGGCCTCCTTGGCAGCAAATCGCTTGGCCAGGTAATTCGCAGGCTCCCCCAGCATTTTGTAGGATTCCAGTTCCCCGGGGCAAAGAATGCGCTCACAAAATCGCGTACCGTGGCGCTCGACAGCACCGCGAATCCGGGCGATATCCACGAGGTCAGCACCGACGCCGATAATCACGGCTTCGCCCCCGAGGCAAAACCACGCCGGTAAAGCTCCCTGCTGCGCAGGGGCCTACCTTCAAGCTGGGCAGCAATAGCTTGCCGCAAGAGTAATTTAGCAGTTCGACGAACCGAAGCGAGCCCAAAGTCCCCTTGCGCAATTGCCAGCAAATCAACGCCTGCGAACACATTGTCGGCGCGGCGGTTTCCGTCGACGACTGGCGTTAGACCGTATCCCGGGAGAAATCGGTATAGCCCATCGACAAGAATCGGCTCACCCTCTGGATAATCCGCTGAAAAATCAATCGCACTGCCCATTTCCTCGAGCAGCAGGAGCTCGAAACCCCGCAGGGCGGGTTCCATATCAACATCCTGCGCCAGGGCATCAAGCAAGCGGCTGTAATCAATGTAAAGGCTTTCGCAAGGAATATGGTCTGGCAGCAGCCTGTACAACAATTCATTGAGGTAAAGACCGATATAAACGCGCTCTCCGGGAATCAGCGGCACCGGCTTCATAGGCTCGCAAGCGGTCAGCGCTTTCAGGTCACCCCGGCCACGACAACTAATGTAGTAAGGCACAAATGGCTGCAGGCGCATCTGAGTGTTTTTTCGGGCACGCATCGACACCCGGGCAACAGCACGAAAACGACCGGCGTCACAAGAAAAAAGATCAACCAGTTGACTGGATTCTCGATACGGACGCGTATGCAACACAAAGGTCGGCTGTTCGGCGGACGCCAGGTCTGTCGCACCTCTGGAGTTTATTTCAGTCGACATAACCCAGGCTGCGCAGCGCACGCTCGTCATCTGACCACCCGCTACGCACTTTCACCCACAAATTCAGCATAACCTTGCAGTCAAACAGATGCTCCATATCGAGCCGGGCCTGCTGACCGATTTTTTTTAGGCGTTGTCCACCGGCACCGATAATAATTTTTTTCTGGCCGTCGCGTTCGACAAGAATCAGCGCGCTGATGCGCTTCAAACCGCCCTCGTCTTTAAATTCCTCGATCTCTACAGTCACCTGGTAGGGCAACTCGGCACCCAGTTGGCGGGTTATCTTTTCCCGGACGATTTCCGCAGCCAGGAAGCGTTCGCTACGATCGGTGATCTGATCCGCTGGATAATGGTGCTCGCTTTGCGGTATATGCCTGATAATTGCCTGTTCCAACATATCGAGGTGTTGTCCGTGCAGTGCCGAAATCGGTATCAGTTCAGCGTCCGGCAGGTGGTTCTGCACCAGGTTAAGGTATTCGAGCAAGTCTTTATGTTCCGCGATACGATCAATTTTATTGATCGCGACAATCACAGGAATACTTGAATTCTTAAGCTGCCGGGCAACGATCTGATCACCTTCGCTCCACTGCAGGCGATCCACCACAAACACGACCACGTCGACGCCGTGTATCGCGTTGAGCGCAGTGCGATTCATCACGCGATTGATCGCCTTTTTCTGCAGTTGGTGAATACCAGGCGTGTCGACAAATATCAACTGAACATCATCAAGCGTCTTTATACCCAATATAGTGTGGCGCGTGGTCTGCGGCTTGCGGGACGTGATACTGAGCTTAAACCCCAAAAGATGATTGAGCAGCGTCGACTTGCCAACATTGGGCTGACCAACAATGGCGATATAACCGCAGCGGCCTGTAATAGGCTCAGGCACATCAGTATTCACGCAATGACGCTCCGGGGAGGGCAGGCGGCTATCAGATTAGCCAGCCTGGGCATTTTCGATCTGGGCAAGCAGGGCTCCGGCGGCAATCTGCTCAGCTCTCTTTCGGCTGCTTCCGGAACCGACGTTCTGACACGCGCTATCCTGCAAACGACACCTTACGGTAAAGGTACGTTGGTGCGCCTCGCCGCTGCATTCCAGTAATTCGTAGACCGGTAGCGGACGTCCGATTTTTTGCAGATGTTCCTGCAGGCGGGTCTTGGCATCCTTGCCTGGCTCGTCGAGCGATAGCGCCGACAGCCGACTGGCAAACCAGCACTCTACCTTTTCGCGGCAGACCTTTAATCCGGCGTCGATATACAAAGCTCCGATCAGGGCCTCGAACGTATTTGCAAGAATCGAGGCGCGTTTACTACCCCCAGTTTTGAGCTCGCCATCACCCAGGTGGATACATTCGCCAAGCCCGAGTTCGCGCGCCACCTGGGCAAGCACCGTGCCTTTGACGAGACTGGCGCGAAGTTGGCTCAGCTCGCCTTCGCTAGCCTGCGGAAATCTGCCGTACAAAATATCGCTGATCACCATACCCAGCACCGCATCGCCCAGAAATTCGAGACGCTCGTTATTTGCCGCACCGAAGCTACGGTGTGTTAGTGCCTGATCAAATAGATGCGGATCGTCAAACCGATAATCGATTTTTTCCAGTAGAAGCTCGGCGTGGTTGTTCACGGACTATTCGGAGGAAGAGCGACTCTCGTACAAGTTGTCAAACGTCACGATCGCGTCTACATTGCCGAGAATATTTACTCTTTTTTCGTAGTTAATTCTAACCTCGGTGTGCGTTTTTTTACGCTCAATTTCCACCGTGTTGACATTGATATCCCGCACGCCATTGACCGAGAAATACTTGGACATCTTGCTGCGTATTTCCCCATTGGACATCTTGTGCACCTGTTCGTCGCCAAGCGATTGCAAGGCAGCGTTGACAAAATAATTATCCAGATAAAGTGGCCCGATTTTAAACACCAGCAAACCCAAAAAAGCCGCAATAGCCAACACAATTAACAGCCCGATTGACGAAAGTCCTTTTTGATGCCCCTTAATCATGGCCCGATCTCCAGATATTGTTTCTATTGAATGCGTCCCACTCTATCAAAACTGGGTACGCTTAGCATTTTTTCCCAGTGCATCCAGATAGCAAATGCCTTACCAACGATATTTTCCTCCGGCACGGTACCCCAGGCCCTGCTGTCCTGACTATTATCGCGATTATCACCCATCATGAAATAGTGACCCTCGGGGACCACTTTGTAGTAATTAGCGCCATACGGTCCCGGCGGCACCTGTTTACGTACCAGGTGTTCCACGCCGTAGAGATTTTCGTACACTATTTTTGCACCCCGGTCTCGGGAATAACCCGCGCCTTCAACTATTTTCTGCGGCATTTCTTCGCCATTCACAAACAACCGATTGTCTACGACACGCACTTCGTCACCCGGCAGACCAATGACTCGCTTAATAAAATAACGATCATCACCTGGCGGATAAAACACCATGATATCGCCGCGTTGAGGCTCACCGATTTCCGCAATTTTGGTACCGGTGACGGGCAGACGTAATCCATAGGCATATTTATTAACCAGAATAAAATCGCCAACCAGCAGAGTTGGAATCATCGACCCGGAAGGAATTTGGAAAGGCTCGATTAGAAATGAGCGCACGATCAATACAACCAGCAGCACGGGGAAAAAAGGCGCGGTCGCCTCGATACTCCAGTGGACCGGTGTTTCCGGATCGCGCTTGGGCGCCAGGTAAAAGCGATCGACTAGCCAGACTGCGCCGGTCAGCGCAGTGAGCGTGACCAGAATCAAAGGAAAATTAATATCCATGCCCGGTTCCTTAGCCGTTGTCCGATTTCAGAACCGCAAGAAAGGCTTCCTGAGGAATTTCAACACTGCCGACCTGTTTCATGCGTTTTTTGCCTGCCTTTTGTTTTTCCAGCAGTTTCTTTTTGCGCGTGACGTCACCCCCATAACATTTGGCGGTGACATTTTTCCTCAGTGCCTTGACCGTAGTGCGCGCAATGATATGTCCGCCCAAAGCGGCCTGGATGGCCACATCGAACATCTGTCGGGGTATAAGCTCTTTCATTTTTTCGGTCACCGCACGACCTTTATGCTGGGCGTTATCCCGGTGAATTATCACCGCCAGCGCGTCGACCCGATCGCCATTTATCAGAATATCGAGGCGCGTCAGGGGCGCCGACTGAAAGCGTGAAAAATTATATTCCAGCGAGGCAAAACCCCGGCTGACGGATTTTAGCCGGTCAAAAAAATCCATAACCACTTCGCTCATGGGCATCTCGTAGGTCAGAGAGACCTGGCCGCCAGCGAACTGCATGTCTTTCTGTACGCCCCGCTTTTCCACGCAGAGCGAAATCACATTGCCCAGGTAGTCTTTAGGGACCAGGATATTGGCCTCGCACAACGGTTCGCGCATGTCCTGAATCCTGCCCGGATCGGGCAGGTCGGAAGGATTGGAAATGTAACTAACTTCACCATCAGTCAATTCCACTTCGTACACGACAGTCGGCGCGGTGGTAATCAGGTCGAGATCGTATTCCCTTTCGAGCCGCTCCTGAACGATCTCCATATGCAGCATGCCGAGAAAGCCGCAACGAAAACCGAAACCCAGAGCATCCGAGCTTTCGGGCTCATAAAATAGTGCTGCGTCATTCAAGGTGAGTTTGGCAAGGGCTTCACGGAAATCCTCGAAATCGTCTGAGTTAACCGGAAACATGCCGGCATAGACCTGGGGGTTGACGCGTTTAAACCCGGGTAAAGGGTCGGTGTCAGGCGTCGAGGCATGGGTGAAAGTATCCCCCACCGGCGCGCCGTGAATGTCCTTAATGCCGGCCACCACAAAGCCAACCTCCCCCGCTTCGAGCACCCCGGTTTCCTTTCGCTTGGGTGTGAATACGCCGATACTGTCGACAACGTGGGCCTTGCCAATCGTCTTGCTGACAATCTTGTCCTTGACTCGCAAAGTGCCCTGCGCGACCTTGACCAGGGATACCACGCCCAGATAGTTGTCAAACCAGGAGTCTATAATCAGCGCCTGCAATGGCGCCTGCCTATCTCCCGTCGGCGGCGGCACCGCGACAACCAATTGCTCGAGGATATCGACAATACCGACCCCTGTTTTAGCGCTGCACTCGACGGCCTCGGAGGCCTCGATACCGATAATGTCCTCGATTTCCTGCTTGACACGCTCGGGCTCCGCCTGGGGCAAATCTATCTTGTTTAACACCGGAATAACTTCCAGTCCCTGGGCGATAGCGGTATAGCAATTGGCCACTGACTGAGCCTCGACACCCTGCGCAGCATCGACAACGAGCAGCGCGCCTTCACAAGCAGCCAGCGAACGCGAAACCTCGTAGGAAAAGTCCACATGGCCCGGCGTGTCGATAAAATTCATTTGGTAGGTGGCGCCGTCCTTGGCGGTATAGTTGAGCGTTACGCTCTGCGCTTTAATAGTGATACCGCGCTCGCGCTCGATATCCATAGAATCGAGCACCTGGTCGGCCATCTCGCGCTCGCTCAATCCGCCGCACACCTGGATAAAGCGATCGGCGAGCGTGGATTTACCATGGTCGATGTGCGCAATTATGGAAAAATTGCGTATATGGCTCAGCTCGGGCACGTTATTGGCTACAACCTGTGGAGAGACGGACGGCGCGGGGCGCAGTCTAGCCTATTTGCCGGTAGCGCGCCACGCCGCACGAGCCCTGTAAAAGGGCATCTTGGGGTAGAAAATCAGTCTACTTCGATAGTTCGGAAAACCGAGCGCCCGCGACGCGAAAAACGCAACGCTACCGGCTGGTCGCGCGGCAGTTCTTCGAGTGCCGCATCGTAATCACTCAGGTCGTCGATAGTCTTGTAACCTAACTGCACGATGACATCGCCCGCACGCAGGCCAGCGGCCTCGGCAGGCGTATCCGGGTGCACGGTGTCCACCACAACGCCGCCGGAGAGGCGCCAGTTCTCACGCATTTTGTCGGTGAGTTCACTGACATCGAGACCGAGCAAGTCCCCCTGCCCGCTGCTTCCAGTGGCGTCTTCCTCTCCGGGCCTGGCCCCAACGGTGACCTTGATTTTCCGCTCCTTGCCTTTTCGAACCACCACTGCGTTCACTTTCTTTCCGGGCGCAATGAGTCCGACCGTGTGCGGCAGATCACTTGCCTCGAGGATATCGACACCGGCAAATTCTATGATGACGTCACCCGCCTCAATGCCGGCATCATGGGCCGGACTATCCTCCTCGACCTGAGCGATAAGCGCGCCACGAGGCTCGCTTAATCCCAGCGACTCCGCCAGGGCCTTGTCCACGTCCTGAATATAAACTCCCAGCCAACCACGGTCTACGCGCCCCTTATCCTTGAGCTGGGCTATGACCTCTTCGGCGACACTGACCGGCACGGCAAACGACAGGCCGATGGAACCACCGGAGCGTGTGTAAATCTGGGAATTCACACCCACCACCTCGCCCTGCAGATTAAACAGCGGGCCGCCGGAATTCCCCGGATTGATAGCCACATCGCTTTGAATAAAAGGCACATAGTCCTCGCCGCGCGCGGTGGGGATACTGCGGCCAATGGCGCTGACAATACCGGCACTGGCCGAATAGTCGAGACCAAAGGGGGAACCGATGGCAACCACCCACTCACCGACTTTGAGGCCGTTGGCAGCGGCAAACTTGACGCTGGGCAGATCCTCGGCATCGATTTTGAGTAGCGCCAGGTCCGAACGCGGATCGACACCAACAACTTCAGCTTTGAATTCACGACGATCAATCAGACGCACTGTAATTTCATCAGCCTCTTCCACAACGTGGTTGTTGGTGAGGATATATCCGTCAGAAGAAATGAAAAACCCAGAGCCCATGGCACTTGGCGGCCGGCGGGGTTGATTGCGTCGCTCAAAAAAGTCGCGAAAAATATCTGGCATTTCGCCATAGGGAATCTGCTGCCGGCGCCGCTCGGACACCTTGCCAACTGTGTTGATTTTTACCACCGCAGGCGAATTTTTTGCGATCAGGTCGGTAAAATCCGGCAGGTCAGCACGAGCTGCTGCCGCCAGGACCATACAAGCAACCACCGAGATTACAGCGCGTCCGAAAACTGCCATTAACGATTCTCCTATTTTAAATATTTGTTACTACTTCGGGTGGCGCGCTGGTCCGGC
>OBJS01000251.1_pt1 | contig 14323 bp, 15 predicted proteins | sample 1519851 | NCBI WGS metagenome assembly OBJS01 (sample SAMN03019806, study PRJEB22545) | beach sand metagenome | biome: beach; feature: sea beach; material: beach sand | place: USA: Municipal Pensacola Beach, FL | collected 2010-10-20 | depth 25-47 cm m
GGTCAACAATACTGACGTAATTTCGTGTTTTCGATGATTTTCCGAACGTCCATGTGGCGCGGCCATTTTCACCCGATGCCGCCGTTTCCCGCAGAATCCCGCCATTTCCCGGATAATCCCGCCTTATTTCTCTTTTGCAGAACTATCTGTCGCCCTACAACAGGAGGTGAAAAAGCGTGGGAGAGCCACCTTGTCAGGGGCGGACAATGAGACGAATGGTGCCGGCTGGAGGATTCGAACCCCCGACCTACTGATTACAAATCAGCCGCTCTACCAACTGAGCTAAGCCGGCCCGCCGCCTATTTCGGTCACATGCGCGGCAAAGTCAAGTGTGGCAAAGCCGGGCTGGCTGCCCGCCCTCGCCAGAACCCCGAAGATCGGCTAAACAGGGATTTCCTGTCACAATCCGTAAAACCCTGTCGCCCCGCAACCCCGGACCCCTGTGTGAGTGAAATTGTCGATCTTCGCGCCCTTGAGGCCCGTCTGCCACGTGGCGCACGGCTGTTGGGCATTGACCTTGGCACGAAAACGGTCGGGCTTGCCCTGTCCGATCCCGGCCGGATGATCGCAAGCCCCATGCAAACGCTGAAGCGCGGCAAATTCTCCCGCGATGCGGAGGAAATTGCCCGGATCATCACGGAACAGGGGGTGGGCGGCTTCGTGATCGGCCTGCCGGTCAATATGGATGGTAGCGAAGGCCCCCGCTGCCAGTCGGCCCGTGCCTTTGCCCGCAACCTTGCACGGCATTTCGGGCTGCCTGTCGCGCTGTGGGATGAACGGCTGTCGACCGCTGCGGTCACGCGCACCCTCATCACCGCCGACGCAAGCCGCACACGCCGCGCCGAGCTGGTCGATAAGATGGCGGCCGCCTATATCCTGCAGGGGGCGCTTGACCGGCTACGCGAAAGCGGCAGCGCGGGCTGAGTGGATCAGCGGTGGCGCACCGCCCATTGGTCGGCATGAGCGAACCGGTCAGGCGTGGCGGCCGCCTTCGATCCAGCGCACGAATTCAGGATCGAAGTGATCCATGACATCGCGATAGATACGCAGCTCTTCCTCGCCAAGCAGGCTTTTCCACTGGCCGATTTCACCCTTATTGAAGAAGCGGGCATTTTCGCGCCAGATCCCCTTATGCGCATTGGGCGCCAGCGTATCGGCATTGCGCTTCATCTGTTCGAACCCTGCCGCCTCGACCAGCCGGGGCATCACATCGGCGGGCACATCGATGTCGAGATAGCGAGCAAGCCGCGTCATCTCGCCCGCGAGATCGCGCTTCATATCCGCATAATGAAGAAAGAAGATGTTGGGCAAATCGCGAAAGGCCCAGAAACTCGCCAGATGATGCAGCACTGACGAGGTATTGGGGTTGAACGCCCCCTCCCCTGCGCCTTCCGCGACGATCCAGTCGCGGAACTGCGCGCGCAGATCAGGCGCTTGCGGCGGCGCGGCGCTGGTTGGTGCGGCATCCGCCCGTTCGGCACCGGCGCCCGAATTCTTCGCGATGAGCTTCATGAATTCCGGGCTTGTATTCTTGCGGTGATTATCCATCGACAGGAACGCATCGCGCGGATCGCGCCCCACCACCACATAGCGCGCCTGTGCAAAATAGGGCAGCCCGTCGAGCGGTGTATGCGTCTTGATGAAACGACGATGGGTTTGCGCCGCATAGGTGGCCAGCACTTCGTCAATCGGCACCGTCTTCAAATCAACCCAGGGGGTAAAATCGCTCAGACGTTTGCCGAAATCGGCGGTCTGAAAAATCAGCAGGGCACAGATCATCTGTGTCCAGGTGGTGCCCGCCTTGGGCGGGGTCGAGATGATAATATCCCCTTCGCGCGGAACGAACTCGTCCCAGCGGCTGCTATCGACGACGAAATTCTTGTAAATGCCGCGCCGTTCCGGCAGTGCCCTGTTCCCCATTTCGCGTCCCCCTCACCTTGTTTGTTATTGTCTTGCGCTCATACATTATCGTGGTGGACAGGAAAATCGACCTATGCCCGTTCTGAACCGGGCGCCATCCTGGCCAGCCGTTCTTCGCGCAATGCCTTGCGCCGCACCTTGCCCGCATCGTCTCGTAGCGGGGTGTTGACGAATTCAAAGCTGCGCGGAATTTTATATTTCACGAGCCTGTCGGCAAGTGTCGCGCGCAAGGCCGCCTCATCAATCGGCGCCGTGCAATCGACGATCGCATGCACAAGATTGCCCATATCATCATCGGGCAGACCGATCACCGCGCTTGAGCGGACCGCCGGATGCGCATCGATCGCCGCCTCGACCTCGGCGGGATAGATATTCGCGCCGCCCGACAGGATCATATCGGTCAGCCGGTCGGCGAGATAAAGATAGCCATCCGCATCAAAATAACCCATATCGCCAAGCGATTCCCAGCCGCCTTCAAGCGCCTTCGCCTGATCGCCAAGATAGTGATAGGTGCTGCCCTGGCCGCTGGCGGGACGGATATAGATTTCACCCACCTCGCCCGCGGGCAGCGGCGCGCCCTCTCCGTCCACCACGATCATTTCGCAGCCCGGCTGCGGCCGCCCGACCGAACCGCGATGCGCAAGCCATTCATCGCCAACGATCCAGGTCATGCCTGTCCCCTCGGTCCCTGCATAAAGCTCGTGAATTTTTTGCGGACCGATCCAGTTGATCCATTCCTCCTTGAGCCAGGCGGGACAGGGGGCGGCCAGATGCAACAGCACCCGGAGCGATGACAGATCATATTTGCCCCGGATTTCGGGTCCAAGCCGCCAGATCCGGTGCATCATCGTCGGCACCATCATGACCCAATCGATGTGGTGGCGCGCAATCAGCGCCAAAGTCTGCTCCGCGTCGAAACGGGGCATCACCACCACATGGCTGCCCGAAAACAGTGCCTGACACGACATCACGAACGGCCCGTTATGGTAGAGCGGGCCGGGCACCAGATGCGCCCCGTCCGGCTGCATCCGCGCGCCGGGCTGCGCGGGATCGAACAGGCCGGGCGCGGCGGCGACAATGATCTTGGGTCGGCCGGTGCTGCCGCCCGATGTGGGGGCTTTCCAATGCCGCGCCACACGCTCGGGCAACGGCGCATCGGACAGATCGGGATCAGGGACGAAACCTGGCGGCAGGCTTTGACCCGCGACCTGCACACCCTCGGGCACGCCGACGGTCAATTTCGGGCGGACAAGCTCTATGATCGCATCGAGCTCGGCTGGCGGTAATTTTGCGGAAACCGGTTGCGGCGTCGCACCGAGTTTCCAGCTCGCCACCGCAGCAGCATAGAATTCGATGCCATTGGGCAGCGCGATGGTGACGAAATCATCCTGCCCGACCCCCAAGCCCGCATAAGCGCGGGCGAGGCGGTTGGTCAGCCGGTCGAATGCCAGCCGGCTCAGCGTTTCCCCCTCGAATGTCAGGCAAGGCCGATCAGGATCGCGCGCCGCCTGCCACTCAAAAATCCGCCCGATCGGCATTATCGCCATGCGCGTCGCCCGCCCCGTCTATTATTGTCGTTAACGACAGCATAGCGGAGCGGGCGGCGGCTGCGAAGAATTAAAGCCCGACCCGGATGGCCGGGATCTGGTACAGCGGTCAGGCGGCCTGCCGCTGCTTCAGGAAGCCAAGCATGGTATCGGCGTCAGAGACCTCGAACGGATCGCCCTCCACATTATCGCCCTTGCCCGGCTCGATGAACATCTTCACGATCTCGCCATCTTCCACATACATGGAGTAACGCCAGCTCCGCTTGCCGAAACCGAGATTGGCCTTGTCGACCAGCATGTTCATGGCTTCGGTGAATTCGCAATTGCCATCGGGCAGCAGGGTCACTTTCTGCGCCCCCAGATCCTTGCCCCACTTGAACATGCAGAAGGCATCATTCACCGACAGGCAGATCACCTCATCCACGCCGAGGGCGGTGAATTCATCATGCTTCTGCTCATAGCCGGGCAGATGGGTCGAACTGCAGGTCGGCGTAAAGGCACCGGGCAGCGCAAACAGCACCACCTTGCGGCCATTGAAGATTTCCGCCGCCGTCCGGTCCTGCCAGCGATAGGGGTTGGGCCCTTCCACTGTCTCGTCACGTACACGGGTCTTGAAGGTCACATCGGGCACACGCTTCACAACATCCATTACCAAACTCCATAAACTGCAAGTTAAACCAAATGACTTCCGGGATATAATTTGCAAATTAGAATTATTCAAGTTTTTGGCGGAATTATTTTTTACTGTTTTCTGGGCACGGGTAGTGGCGGCAAATTTCCCGGACGATAGGCTGTTTTTTCACCGCGAATTGGCAGACGGCGTTGACCTTCCTGTTACAGGAAGCCTCATCCTGTTGCCCATGACAGCAAAACCTTATCAAGACGGTTGTGCGCGCCGGCATTTGCCGGTCCGTCTGCCGAAGCGGGTACGGCGGCGTTAGCGATGCGTTATTCGACCGTCTGCAGGCCGGAGCCTTCGGCAGCAGGTAGAACAGACACCGAGCGGGAGACAGAAAAATGATGACATCAGCATCGCGGCGCTGGCTGATATGTTTTACGCTGCCTGCCCTGCTTGCATTTCTGCTGGGCGGCGGGTCTGCGGCGGCGGCCACCTATTATCTGACGATCGATGAGCTTGCGGTCAATTTTACCGGCAAACCACGTCAGGCGATGGCGATCAATGGTTCGGTGCCTGCGCCATTGCTGCGCTTTCGCGAAGGTGAGGAGGTGACGATCCACGTCACCAACAAGCTCGCTGTCGACAGTTCGGTGCACTGGCATGGCTTCATCCTGCCCAATGCGATGGACGGGGTGCCAGGCATGACCTTCCCCGGCATCAAGCCGGGCGAAACCTTCACCTATCGCTTCACCATCGCGCAAAACGGCACCTACTGGTATCACAGCCATTCAGGCCTGCAGGAACAGGCCGGCATCTATGGCCCGATCATCATCGATCCCGCGACGCCCGGGCCGGTCGCCCATGATCGCGATTATGTCGTCATGCTGTCCGACTGGACCGACGAGAAGCCCGAGCAGGTGCTCGCGAACCTCAAAAAGCAGAGCGATTACTACAATTACAATCAACGCACGGTCGGCGATTTCTTCCGCGATGTCGGCGAAAAAGGCTGGCGCGCGACCCTGCGCGACCGCCGCATGTGGGGGGAGATGCGCATGACCCCGACCGATATCGCCGATGTCACAGGCTACAGCTTCCTGATCAACGGCAAGACGGCTGAGGAAAACTGGACCGCCCTGTTCAAGGCCGGGGAGCGGGTGCGTCTGCGGTTCATAAACGGGTCGGCCATGTCCTATTTCGATGTCGAGATCCCGGGCCTGCGCATGCAGGTCATCGCCGCCGACGGACAGAATGTGCAACCGGTGACCGTCGATTCATTCCGTATCGCGGTTGCCGAAACCTATGATGTCATCGTCACGCCTGAACGCGATATCCCTTTCACAATCTTTGCCCAGGCCATGGACAGAAGCGGCTATGCCCGCGCAACGCTTGCCCCCCGTCCTGGCCAGGCCGCCGCCATTCCGGAGATGGACCCGCGCAAGCTGCTGACCATGGCCGATATGGGCCATGACATGGGCGATATGGGCCAAGAGATGGGCGACATGGACGCAATGAGCCATGAAACGGATGAGAGAGCCCATATGAACCATGACGATATGGGCAAGATGGGCGCGGCAATGCATGACATGGCACAGCCCGCGCCGCATCATGGACATGGCCGGCATGACGGTGATGTGGCCAGCGCCATGCACGCGCATCCCGAGACGGCGCGCGCTGAACCCGCCGCACCGCGCGTGCTGCGCTATGGCGACCTGCAATCGCTTGACGCCCATGCCGACCGCCGCCCGACACGGGAAATCGCGCTGCGCCTGACCGGCAATATGGAGCGCTATTTCTGGTCGATCAACGACAAGAAATATTCCGAGGCGGAGCCTATCCGCCTGCGCTATAATGAGCGTGTACGGATTAAATTCATCAACCAGACGATGATGACCCATCCGATGCATTTGCATGGCCACTGGATGGAGCTTGATAACGGGGCGGGATCGTTCAAGCCGCGCAAGCATGTGATCAGCATTGCCCCCGGCGAAACCGTCTATTTCGACCTGACCGCCGATGCGGTGGGCGACTGGGCGTTCCACTGCCACCTGCTGTATCATATGGCGACCGGCATGTTTCGGAAGCTGATTGTCGAACCGGCGCCCGAGGCAACGCTTGCCCCGCAGACGGGGGGCGGTGATGCATAAATCACGCCGGGTTCTATATTGCGCAAGTGCGGCGCTCGCCCTTTCGCTTTTGTCGATGGGGCAACCCTTGCAGGCGGCCGAGGCTGACACTGCAAATCACTTCATGTTCCGTGCCGAAGAATTCGAATATCGCGCCGACGATACGGACGGGGAGACGTTCAATTGGGATGCGGAGGCCTGGTATGGTGGCGATTACCGGAAGCTCCGCCTGAAAAGCGAGGGGGAAAAAGCGGTTGGCGGGCATCTTGAGGATGCGGAAGCGCTATTGCTGTACAGCCGCCTTGTCAGCGATTTCCTCGATCTTGAATTTGGCTATCGGCAGGATTTCAGCCCCCGGCCGCGCCGCGGTTATGGCGTGATCGGATTGCGCGGGATGGCCCCTTATTACATCGAGTTCGAAAGCGCGGCCTTTGTCAGTGAAAAGGGCCGGGTAAGCGGCCGGCTCGAAGCGGAATATGAGCTGCTGCTGACACAGCGGCTTATTCTTCAGCCCGCGATCGAGATCAATGCCGCACTCTCGAGCGACAGCGGGCGCGGCAGCGGATCAGGTATCAACGATATCGAAGCCGGGCTGCGGCTGCGCTATGAGCTGCACCGCAAATTTGCGCCCTATCTCGGCATCAACTGGGAACGCAAACTTGGCGAGACGGCCGATCTCGCAACCAAGGCAAGCGAGAAAAAGGCGCATCTCTCCCTGCTTGGCGGCATCAATTTCTGGTTCTAGGACGCGGCTACCGGACGGCATGAGGATCAGGCGGCCAACACGCGGCTTGCGGGGAAATAAAGGGTCGCGCGGGTGCCAACGCCCGGCTCGCTTTGCAGCTTCAACTGCCCGCCATGCAAGGTGATCATCTCATGCACCAATGGCAGGCCAAGACCCGTGCCTTCATTTTTACGGTCGGTATCGAGCTGCTCGAATTTCCGCATTGCGCGCGGAATATCCTCCGCACGCATACCGATACCGGTATCTTCAACCGTCATCGCGATCTCGTCCTCTCCCGTGCAGCGCGCGCTGAGCGTGATGCGGCCGCCATCGGGCGTAAACTTTACGGCATTTGACAGCAAGTTGATCAACATCTGTTTGACCAGCCGCGCATCGGCACAAAGTTGTGGCAAATTGTCCGGAAATTCGGTGGCAAGCGTTAACTGCTGCGCCAGCGCCTGTTCCTGCACAAGCGGCAAGACCTCATCGGCCAATGCGGGGAGGGAGATCGCAACCTCGGTCAGATTATTCTTTCCCGCCTCCAGTTTCGACAGATCAAGCAGATCACTGACCAGTTCAAGCAGCAATCCACCCGATTTCGAAATATGATCCGCGTAACCTGCCTGTTTGTCGTTGAGCGGGCCGGCAATTCCGGCCTTCAGCGCATCGGCAAAACCGATAATGGCGTTGAGCGGCGTCCGGAATTCATGGCTCATGCCGGCGAGGAACTCCGATTTGGTGTGATTGGCCTGTTCCGCCGCCATGCGCGCGCGCTGCGCGGTGGTTTCGGCTGCGATGCGGCGGGTCACCTCGGCACTCAACGCATCTGTCTGCCGCCGCAGGCGCCGCGCCGCATTACGCGAGGCGTACCCCGCAAGGATTGGATAAATCAGCAGCACCGGCAGGGAAAAAAGAATTTCGTACAAGGAAGAGTGCGGATCGAACTGAAAGCCATGGAGGACAGCCGATCCAGCAGCACCGCAGATTACCATCAGCACACTTTGGCCAAACAATTTCGTGTTGAGACCAAAGCTGTTGATGCACAGGACAAGATAGACGACCACGCAGGGAATGATATTGAAGGCGATGGCACCCATCGCTATCCCGCCCAACAGGGAGTCGATCAATACATTTCTGACTTCGGCCGCTGCGGGATTTGGTGAGCTTCGGGATAACAGATAGGCGACATGCGGCCATACAAACACGACAGCGAGCAAGAATACCCAATCGGCCAATGGTGTCGCACGATCAAACAGCGGCGCACCAAGACTGAGCCCGAGCAGCAGCAGGCCGACAATCCGTATCCGATAGACTGTCTGGACAAATCGCTGTCTGTGCTCAAGTAGCGATGTGGATTGCGGATCCTCTTCCACTTGGTTCAGCAGCTTTTCTGTCAATGTCATATGCTTACGCGAACATCACTAGGGTTACTTGGCATTCTTCGCCAAACATTGGCGATAACAACCGGCGACATGTCAGACCAACGGCACAATCGGCGCTAGACCACCGGCAAGGGCGCTTGCGGCACATTCGCCCAATGTTCGGCATCATGACCATAAAATATCCGTGCACCGCGCCGCTCCAGCGCGCGAAAACTCTGCAAGGTCGCGATCATTGCATCGCGATCATGCAAGATGCGCGGCAGATGCAGATCTTCGAGCGTCTTGCGCATATAGCAGGCATCACCGGTCAGGATAATATCGCCGCTATCCAACCGGACCTTGAGCGACTGATGCCCCGGCGTATGCCCATAGGTTGGAAATATCACCACTGTCCCATCGCCGAAAACATCGAACTCCCCATCGACCTGCCGCACATCCTGACCAAGATCAAAATCGCGCAGATCATAACTGTTGGCCGCCGCCAGATCCGGATCATGTGCCGCTTCCCATTCGGGCCGCTGAATAAGCAGCGGGGCATTCGGAATCTGATCATTGCCGCCTGCATGATCAAAATGCAGATGAGAGTTGATTAAATAGTTAATGTCGCGCGTATCGATATCCATCGCCGCAAGCCGCGCTGACAATTCCTCCCCCGGCTGATATTCAACCGTCGTGACCCTGGCGAGCCCGCCGAGCCGTTCGGCGGGATCATTCTGCAAACTGCTATGCAGGCCGCTGTCGAAAATCGCCTTCCCCTTGGGATGCACAATCAGATAAGCGGGAATCGGTAGACGCAACGCACCTGGCATACCCTCGAGAATCATTTTCGCGGGCATCGTCAGCCAGCCACACGTCATCGCGAACAGCTTCACGCTCATGCCGCATTGCCCCCGTCTCCCGCCCCTTTTGCCTTGCCCGGCCACATGCGCCGCAATATCCCGTCCTTGCGGACGAAATGATGGTAGAGAGCGGCAGCGATATGAATGCCGGCCAGAATGGCGATCAGCAAGGCGTTCAATTTATGGAGCGCCACAAAACGGGCAAACCAGACCGGATCATCTGCTGCCAGCGCGGAAAGCGGCATGATGCCCGCCGTCAGCACCTCATAAGGCGCGGTTGCGGCAGCGCCGATACCCGCGACCGCCTGAACGAATATCAGCAGATAGAATGCGCGGTGGTTCCATACAGCCATACGGCTTTGCCAGACCGGTAAATCGCCCGGCAAGGCAGGCGGCGTATGGCGCAGTCTGTAACCAAACCGGATAATCAGCAAACCCAGCACCAGCAGGCCTGCGGCGCTGTGCCCGATTGTCGCCTCGGCCTTTTCCGCATCGCTGGCCGACAGCATCTGACTGCCCGCGGCCAGCATCAAAAGCACCAGCACAGCCATCACCCAATGCAGGGTCTTGGCCGTACCCGAATAATGCGTGAGGTCCTGTCGCGCGCGCTGCTTGAGAAGATTGTCGCTCATCCTTTTCCCCCTCCATTTTTGTAAATTATGGCGGAAAATGAGCGTATTTGGAAATCTGCCCGTCCGGCATGCGGTACGGAAACCGGTTCGACGGCTATTTTGCTGATTTATCAGCCTTTTCCTCAGCCTGCCGCATTTCCTGATAAAATTCGATCCGGTTGCGGGTGGCGATATCCGCATCCGCATCGGCCACCGGACGCACGGCACCTGCGGAAATTTCGTGCCCGTCTTGCAGGTCAACAACAGTCACCTTGACCTCTGCCCCGGTTTCACGATTGCGGAACTGCATCTTTGGCGGATCGGGAATCCAGTCGCGCCCCCATTGCACGATCGACAACAGGACAGGCCCCAGTGCACGCCCCTTTTCGGTCAAATGATATTCATGCCGTGGCGGCCGGGCTTCATATTGACGCCGCTCCAGCAGCCCATGCTCTTCCAGCTTGCGCAGACGATCGCTCAGGACATTGCGCGCAATCCCCAGCGAGCGCTGAAAATCCTCAAACCGCCGCACTCCCATCATGGCGTCACGTACGATCAGCAATGTCCACCATTCACCGATAACGCCAAGTGAACGCGCCAGCAGGCACGGCATCTCTTCAGAGTTCTTGCGTCGCATTTCTAAATAACCAATCTCCAGACGGTTCATATGTATGTTTGAGCCGCCCCGACCAAAATGTCAAAATTCAACGAAAAATCATCAGATCATGTTAAAAGCCAAAATGACAAACAGTCCGTTACCAAAAACGCTGTCAGGAGTTAAGTCGTGACCGAACCGAGGCTGCCTCTCTTCTATCGCCGCATTACCGCGTTGGAGGGTGGCAAACATGATTCGCTCCGCCTGAACAGCGACAGCACCTATAAATTTGCCGAGAGCAGCAATTCGGTGCCGCTTGCAGCCAGCGAGTTTGCGGAAGCGGCACGGGATTACCCAATTGTCTTTTCAATGAGCGACCCGATCGTTCCGGTCGCGATTGTCGGGCTGAAACCCGACCGTAATCTGTTCGTCGGGGCGGACGGGAATTGGGACAAGGATGTTTATATCCCTGCCTATATCCGCCGGTATCCGTTTATTTTGGTGGAAAACAGCGAAGCGGGAAAGCTTGTGCTGTGCTGCGACGACAGCGCGGACCATTTCAAACCCGCGACCGGTGCAGCGCCTTCGGCAAGCCTGTTCGATGATGGCAAGCCGACCGCGCTGGCCAACCGGATCATGACCTTCTGCACCGAATTTCAGCAGCATTATCAGGCCGCGATCGCGTTATGCCGACTGCTGTCCGAGTATGAGTTGCTGGTCTCGCGGCGCGCGGATGTGGCGCTCAATAATGGTGAAAAGCTTGCGCTTGAGGGCTTTCAGATGGTCGACGAGGACCGGCTGCGCAGTCTGCGCGACGAAAAATTCCTCGAACTGCGCCACAAGGGCGTTCTGCCGCTGATTTATACCCATCTGGCGTCCGCCACCAACTGGCGGCATCTGGTCAATCGCCTGCCAACCGGCGAACGGACCCTGAACTGAAGCCGACGCAATTTGCAACCTCCAGCGAATTTTCTGCAGCGTTTCGCGAAACCCGGTGACGGAATTTTCAGGCCCGTCCGTTCTACCTCTATCGCACCATTCGACCTGCCCACCGGCAGGTTATGAGAATGGTGCCCACTCAGATGCCGCAACGGAGCGGCAATTCAGGAGGAACGGCAAAATGGCACGGCAAAATCTTACCCGGCGGACCCCGGCAGGCGCACGCCCCCCGCAATCGCTCAAATGGGCCGGCGGAACGGCGATCGCGGCGATTTCCCTGCTGCTTGTATCCGCAACCGCCTCTGCAAGCCCCGACAGCAAGCCACATCATCGCGGCGACGGCAAATTCGCCGAAAAGATCTTTGAAAAACTCGATACCGACAAGGATGGCAGCCTCAGCCGCGAGGAGGTCGCAAGCGCACGTGAGGCACGCATGCAGGGAATCGACAAGGACAAGGACGGTTTTATATCGGCTGACGAACTGACCGCCCACAGGGCGGAACGATATGCCGAACGTCAAGAACGCCATCATGAGCGCTTTGCCAAGCATTTCGACAAGGATGGCGACGGTCGCGTATCGGTCGAGGAAATGAAGGCCTATCAATCGGGTCGTTTCGCACGTGCAGACAGCAATAACGATGGTAAAGTAAGCCGCGAGGAATGGCAGGCCGCGCGGAAACATCACCATCGGATGAAACATGGCGACACGCATTACCCTGACAAAGATTGATCACCGGCAAACCGTGCACGCATGGCCCAGTCCCTGCCGGTCAAATCGACGTTTCCACCAGCACAGCACTCCGGTACGGTGCTGGTGGACAGCGTCGGGCTGCGCGTGATTGACAGGTCATCCATCGCGCAGAGCGACCGGCGGGGAGGCAGCGATACCACCGACCGGACCGGCAATGCGGCCAGTGACGATGAGCTGCTCGCGCGGCTGGCAGGCGGGGAGCAGTCAGTTTGCAGTTTGCTGGTCGAACGGCATCTGACGCGGGTGCTTGGTCTGGCGACACGCATTCTGGGGGATCAGGCGGAAGCGGAGGATGTCGCCCAGGAGGCTTTTCTCAGATTATGGCGCCATGCGCAGGCCTGGCAGCCCGGTCGCGCAAAGCTGTCAACCTGGCTGCACCGGGTGACGGTCAATCTGTGCATTGACAGAAAGCGGAAGAAAACCGCCATTGCACTGGACAGCATTCCTGAACCGCCGTCCCGGGCACCCGGTGCCACAAGCCTGATCGCACAGCGGCAAACGGCAAAGCGGGTACAGGCCGCGATCAGCGAACTGCCTGAACGGCAACGCATCGCCATCCTGCTTTGCCATTACGAAGGATATAGCAACAGCGACACAGCCGATATGCTGGACACGACTGTCGAAGCGGTCGAATCCCTGCTGGCGCGCGGGCGCAGGGCGTTGAAGCAGGCGCTGAAAGAAGAAATTTCAGAGTTGCTGGAAAGCATATAGAGGTGCCAGGGCATGAACATGGATAAGCAGAAATTTGAAAGGATTTTGGCCACCCATGGCGGCAATCCGGATGCCTGGCCCGAAACGGAACGGGCCATGGCCTTGAATTTTGCCGTCACCGATCCGCAGGCGGCAATTATGCTGCGCGAAGCACGCGCGCTTCATACCCTGATCGGTGAGCTGCCCGATATTGATCCATCACCGGACTTAACCGACCGGATCATCCATGCCGCTGTCGCGCAGAACCAGACCGCCAATGCCGATATGCGCCAGCAAGGCCGGCAATCATCTATCCTCACTGATTACCGGCAGCGCATGCGGCGGCTGCGCGAGGGGCTATGGCCGTTCGGCCCGCTCTGGCGACCGGCGGCGGGGCTGGCGGCGCCGGCCTTGTTCGGGCTCTTGCTCGGGCTTTACCAGCCGCAACTGATCGCCACGACCGCACCCACAGCGACGACCGCCACCGTCACCGCCATCACATTGACAAGCACAGCCGAGACAAGCACAGCCGAGACAAGCACGGCCGGCGCGGTCAGCGATAACGCGCAGGCGCCGGCTTACGATCTGACCGAGCTTGCCTTTGCATCCCTTGATCCGCTGGACAGTTTTGTGATCCGCGATGCAAGCTTTCTGCCAGCCCCCGCGACATGGCGGAACACGCAACAGCCCGTGCAACAGCGGATGCAACACTCCTCGCAACAGAATGCGACAATCGCCGCACCAGTTGCGACAGCCGACGATAAAGAAGCAACGACAACGAACATATCGGATATGAAACAGACCGCCTCGCCGCCATCGCCTGATCCGGTGATCTCAGCACCGGCCGCACCGGCAATTCCGGCTTTGCCGCAGCCAGGACGCAGCGGCGCGCCTGGCTCGGCCCTGGGCTTTTCGCCATCGGGCAGTCAGGGAGGCTGGCGCTGATGCCGAAAACAACGACGATCCTTTTGACTTTGCTCGCGCTGTCGTTCGGCGGCAATATGTTCATCGGCGGGCTGTGGCTTGGTAATCGCATGCAGGCGCATAGCGACACCACCCCCCATCTCACACGACACGCCCCCGCAGCGCTGTCCGCCGCTGCGGGTATGTCACCAAACGAGATATCAATGCGTCGGCCGCATGCCGGACGGATGCTGCTGGGCGCGGCTTTCGAGGATTTACCCGATGAGTTGCGGCAGCAATTCCGGCAGGCATTGCGCGCGAATGGCGGCAAGCTGCGGCGCGCCCTGGCAGCCGAGAAAACCGCCCGCAATGCCGCCCTCGACGCCTTGCAGGCGGACCCTTTCGATGCCGCCGCCCTGGCCCGCGCGCTGAGCGCCATCCGCACAGCCGAGGGCGAACGCCGCGCCATCGCCCATGAAGCCACGCTCAGCCTGATTGAAAAGCTCACCCCCGAACAACGCCAGGCGATGCACCACAAGCTCAGCCAGTCGCTGCTCGCGCCGCACCCGATGCAACCCGGCCATATGGATTTTCACCGCAAGCCGCCAATGGCAGACGGTGACAGCACAGTACCTTTGCCCGGCAGATGATACGCCGTTAGGAGCGCTCGGGCTCGGGCT
>OBJS01000252.1_pt1 | contig 14280 bp, 10 predicted proteins | sample 1519851 | NCBI WGS metagenome assembly OBJS01 (sample SAMN03019806, study PRJEB22545) | beach sand metagenome | biome: beach; feature: sea beach; material: beach sand | place: USA: Municipal Pensacola Beach, FL | collected 2010-10-20 | depth 25-47 cm m
ACCCGCCACCGCTTCACTCTCGAGATAGAGCATTACCTGAAAAAAGAATCATTTTTGGAGAGGTGGGGCTTTCCGGTGAGATTCGCCCGGTTCCCAACGGCCAGGAACGTTTAAAAGAAGCCTTAAAACATGGCTTTAATGCGGCAGTGATACCGAAAGCCAATCAACCGCCACAAGCTATCAAAGGCATGACGATCACGGCTGTCAGTCATTTGCGCGAAGCGATTGAACTAGTCTGATTTGTATGCATTTAATTTGAGAAATCGAGTGGATAGGCTCATCCCGTCTAAATAGAAGAGTGAATCGCCCCGGGTTGATGGGAAGCTAAAAAATCTGGCTACTCATATTGTAGTATTATGGTGGTAGAGATGCTCAAGCCCAATATTGCAAAAATCGACAACATGATCGGGTGCAATGAAACATGCGAATAGAATTAGAATATTTGCGATTGGGTACACAAGGAAGACGACAGAATATTTAGTAGAGTAGGGTGTTAAGTTTGCACTCAGCGATACATGGCTTAAAGACAATGTGTTTTAAATTTAGCAAAGAATACCAGAATTGGTGATATCTACCGAAAGGCTAGGGGATCCCCTTTCCATCAAACAATGTCTAAATTCTATTGTAGTTTGCTATCCAGCGATAGATCGAAAATTGTCTAGTGACCTCAGACAAAAAGTGGGATGCCAAACCGCCTTCGATTGTTGAAAACCAATGATGGCCTATCTATGTTTGATGATCTGGTGATATTTATTTTTTTTCGCGGGCTGCTGTCACTAGCCCCAAACGTTGTTTCTGCGCTTTAGTGAGGAACTCTCCCCAAGCCAGAGTTTCAGCTTGTGTTGACTTATCCTCACTTGCCTGAGAGCCGGGTAGTGTCGCTTCCCAAGGTAAATGGCGGTACCCTGTATGTCCATCGAAATCCACCAATGGATATTTCACAATTTCAAAATAGGGCGAGTAGTCAAAATCTCTTGGTGTAAATAGACGAGGATTGCCTTTTCTGAGGCGCAATCGATTATTTTCGCTTCGGTTAATCATGGGCAGGATGGGATAGTTGACATGCATGAATGCTTCTGCGATGAGGCTGGAGCAAACATCTCTTGTGGGGCGCCCAGCATGATGTTCAAACAAAGTTGAGCGCCAGCGCCTGGGTAATATCCACAATGGAAACATAAAGCGAGCAAGATCTAATATCTGCCGGACATCATATTCATTGCCCACCCGATTCAGTACATAAGCAATGACCGATTCAGTATCTGTTTCAGAAAGCCCGGTGGGTCGGCAAATCCTAATGTTGTCCTGTTGGTAACGGCTCAAGCGAGAGACATGCGTCCCTTCGCCTAACTGTGCTTCTAAAATCCAGTGTTCATTGGGATCGCCACCCGAGAGTTCAGTGATGCGTGCCAACAGTTCAGGATCTTTAATATCTTCTAATCTGCCAATATAAAGAGCGGCGTGAGACCAGGCACTTTGGGTGATCAGCTTGATGACTTCACTAACTCGATTCGTGCCTTCTATCAATACCACATCACAGGGTTTGATTTCTGCACACACGCGATCAAAATCGCAAATGACTGGCCACTCCGACTCAGATTCAGATGTGAGCCATTCAATTATACGGTTCCAAAAAGGTCTGAGTAGCAATGAGATTAAACGCGTCATTCAAGTAATATCCGTAGGCTTTATTGTGAAATCGGCGCACAGGCGCCCAAGTTTAGTATATTAGGCAGATAAATCTGGTAATATTATTAAATAAAACATACAGATAGAATATTTATAGAGGTGAATTCTTAGTATTGATTTTGATAAAATGAAGCCACTGGTTGGTATGCAGTGGGGGCTAACCAGCGGACGTCGTTCATCCACTGAAAATCAACTGTAGTCTCGAATAAATTCCAATGCCTGAAATAACTTATCCTTCGGGGTGTAAAAATGGGGCGACAGTCGCACGCCGCCACCACGTTCAGCGCAATAGATACCTTGCCTCCTGGCAGCGCGATAAATGGCGCTGTTATCCGCACCAATCCTTTTCACGGTTATTATACCCAGCCTTCTATTTTCACTCTTCGGGGTAATCAATTGAAGCTCCGGTTGCAGATCGATCCAGTCAATGAGCTCACCGAGATGATTCTTTAGAGTTTGCTCAATGACTGCGATGCCCACCTCTTCGATTAAAGACAAACTGGCATTGAGCGCATGCACGCCGGTCATATTGCTGCTGCCACATTCGAAACGCGTGGCGTCATCCGCAATTTCCCATTCGCCGTGGGGGAACCGCCAGCGCTCCTGGATCATGTGCCAACCGAATTCATGTAGTTGCAGTGTATCTCTTAATTCTGGGCGAACATAAAGCAAGGCGGTGCCCTCCGGGCCCAACATCCACTTATGCCCATCCGCAACGATAAAATCCACAGGGGTGTGTTGCAAATTGAAATAGCCTGCACCCAAACTTTGAATGGCGTCGACACATAAGAGGATATTGTTCTGTTGGCAAAACTCACTAATTCGATCTAAATCCATGCGTAAGCCACATGCATACTGTACCGATGAAATGGCCATGAGGCGAGTTGAGGGGGTCACGGCCTGAAATAGGGCGTCTTCCGGGTTCGGATCCGAGTAAAGATCAACACAGTGAGTCTCTACTCCTAAGGTCTGTAGTGATTGCCAGACAATTCTATTCGAAGGGAACTCTTGTTGACTGGTGACTACCGAATCCCCTTGCTTCCAGGCGATGCCGTAAGCGATAGTAGACAATGCCTCGGAGGTATTTTTCTGTAGCGCGATATCCGAAGAGTTTGTCGCGCCGATTAAACGTGCAAGCTTTTCTCGCAGCTTATTTTCGGTTTCAATCCAGCGGTCATAACTGGCGCCGCCACTAGTTGTATTTTGGGTGGCAAAATCGATCACCGCTTGTTTGGTACGCTTGGGCCAAGGTGCGACTGCGGCGTGATTTAGATAAACAATATTGGGATCGAGCTCGAATTCATGCTCATACATAGTTAGAATTTCCACATCTGCTTTGAGTTGATATTTAGCTGCTTTTAGTTTTTACCTGTTACGGGTAAAGTTTCACGTATACGTAGCGACACCTTACGCATGCTCACCCATCCATTTTACGGTGTTGCACAGGAAGTCAAAAGAGGATTCAGGATGAACATACAAGATTATCAATCTACTTATCACATGTTAATGGATACGGTAAATCGTATCCCCGATAAAAAGGCTTATCGTTGGTTTGACTCTCAACTGCAACCACACGATGTGACTTGGCGTCAATTCGTCAAAGAAGTAGATCAATTGGCAGGGGCGCTGCTTGCCTTTGGTCTTAAAAAAGACGAAAAAGTAACCATCCTCAGTAATACCAATTACCAATGGGTGTTAACCGACGTGGCCACAGCCAGCGCAGGTGGAGTGACTGTGGGCATTTACCAAACCTTGTTGGCGCCTGATTGTCAGTACATCATTGATCACTCAGACTCAGTGATAATCTTTGCAGAAGATTTAGCTCAGGTGAAAAAGATCGCCGAGGTCAGATCAGAACTGACAAAAGTCAGACAAGTTGTGTTGTTTCGAGGGGAAAGCGAAGAACCCTGGGTACAAACTTTTGAAGAATTTTTGGCTTTAGGAAAAACGTTCCCCGAGGCGTCACTCAAGTCTGTGCGGGATCAGCTCGTTCCAGAAGATTCGGCCACAATAGTTTACACATCGGGTACCACGGGACTACCAAAGGGTGCTGAACTGAGCCATAAAAATATGACTTTTAGTACGCAATCAGTAGTGCAATGTGTCCAAACCCAGGTGGATGATGAGACTTTACTTTTTTTGCCCCTGGCTCATGTGTTTGCGCGTATCTTGGTCTATGCGGCACTACACTATGGCGCAACAACAAATTTTGCTCGCAGTGTAGATACTTTGATAGAAGATCTCGGATTAGTCAAGCCACATTGGTTCGCCAGCGTACCGCGAGTATATGAAAAAGTGTTTTCGAAAATAAACAGTGGTGCAGAAGCAAAAGGGGGCGTGGCCCTAAAGCTATTTCGGTGGGCGGTGGCGGTGGGAGCGCAAGCCAGTGCGCTTAAAGCCCAACATAAACCTATTTCTGGCATAACGGCATTAAAGTATCAAATTGCCAATAAACTGGTATTCAGCAAAATTCACGCTGCACTGGGCGGGCGCGTGCGTTGGGCAATTAGCGGCGCTGCACCACTCAATGCGGAAATTGCAAAATTTTTCGATGGCGCTGGGGTGCCAATTCTGGAAGGTATCGGCATGACTGAAAACACTTCCTTTTCTAATGTGAATCGCTATGACAATTACAAATTCGGTACTGTAGGACAAGCTGGCCCAGGTGTTGAAATTAAGATTGGGGAAGACGGAGAGTTTATGGTGCGTGGAGATAATGTGATGAAAGGTTATTACAAGATGCCTGACAAGACTGCTGAAACCATTGACTCCGAAGGCTGGCTATTGACCGGTGATCTGGCCACCATTGATGAAGAAGGGTTTGTTACCATTACTGGGCGTAAAAAGGATTTAATCATTACGTCAGGTGGAAAAAATGTCGCGCCATCAAAATTGGAGGGTACGATTGCATTAAGCCAATTTATCAATCAGGTCTGTGTGGTAGGCGATCGTCATAACTACCTATGTGCACTAGTCACCATCGATATAGACAATGTCAAAGAATATGCCGCAGCAAATGGGATCGATGCACAAGGTGAGACGGATCTGATTGCCAATGATGAAATTAAGAACCTTATTATGAATGAAGTAGAGAAAAGCAATCAGGAGTTCGCCTCTTTTGAAACCATTAAAAAAATCACTTTGGTACCAGAATTCACTTTAGAAAATGATATGTTGACTCCCACCATGAAGGTAAAACGTAACATCGTGATGCAACGGTATGCCGATGCGATCGAAGCTATGTACCATTAGTCTTCTGTTGTTTAACTTGTCACAACTACTTATACCATCTGTTGAGCAAGCCTGCCGCAGTACAGGCTTGTGTTTTTCTGTACAGGAGCGGGATAGGTAGACGAATCATGACCAGGGGTTCAGTTTGATTATCAGTATCATTTCGCGAATCTAAGTTAAATAGATCAAATATAGTCAATATGATAGTTCGAGATTGAAGTGTGCAGGCCAGATAAATTAGAACGGTATTTGGCTTATTGTAAACGAACTGCACTCACTACTGGAGCCAAATCAAGACAAGGAACGCAGGTAGTTCAGAGTTTGCTTGTGTACATAGAACCTATTGACACGGTTGCTTAGCTCTACAGTGGGAAAAATTTTGGGGGGTAAGTGCTTTTTAACTCTTCGATGTGGGGGGCAAGTCTCATTAGCGGTCAGCTCGGTTTAGTGAGTGAATGCCCAAAGTCCGTGAGCCGAGACGGTGGCACTTCACCAAAAAATGAGGCATTTAAACACAGGGTGTTGTTCCCTAGGCGCCAACTGTTAAAAGCTAGTGTTGACACAAATTAGAATATAGGTGAGGTCATGGTGGTGCACAGTTGGTATGAGGTTTCCGTCTAGGGTGATTTACTATTTTTTATGCAGGCACCGGCTTGATAACCTGGCGCCATGCCGCCCCGATCTATCGCTGCATTCTTGAGTTTTGATGCCATCCGCCGCAATCTGTGAGAAAATAAATGACACAAAGAAAAATATGAAGGCGCGCGGGATCCTGCGCGTCTATTAAAATTGATTGGGAGAACTCTATGAAGAAGGCCGTTCGGGTGACCGTGACCGGTGCTGCTGGGAATATATCGTATGCGCTGGCGTTTCGTATTGCCGCAGGAGAAATGTTAGGTAAGGATCAACCTGTTATTCTTCAACTATTGGAAATACCCCCCGCGCTGGACGCCCTAAAAGGGGTCGCGATGGAATTGGATGACTGTGCCTTCCCGCTATTGCAAGAGGTGATTTGCACAGATGATCCGAATGTGGCTTTTAAGGATACCGACTATGCCCTTTTAGTTGGGGCCCGTCCACGTGGTCCGGGGATGGAAAGAAAAGATCTCTTGGAAGCCAATGCGCAAATTTTCTCTGTGCAGGGAAAGGCCATTGAGGCGGTGGCGAACCGGGATATCAAGGTGTTAGTTGTGGGGAATCCAGCAAATACGAACGCTCTGATTACGCAAAGAAATGCGCCTAGCATTGCGCCGCAAAATATTACTGCAATGACACGTTTGGATCACAATCGTGCCTGCTCCATGTTGGCCGCCAAAACCGGTGTCCAGGTTACAGATGTGAGCAAGATGATAATTTGGGGTAATCACTCTTCTACTCAGTATCCGGATCTGCACCACTGCCTCATTAACAATGAGCCGGCGCTCTCGAAGGTTGATGCCAAGTGGTACCAAAATGAATTTATTACTGCCGTGCAACAACGGGGTGCTGCAGTGATCAAGGCGCGGGGAGCCTCGAGTGCCGCTTCTGCCGCCAATGCGGCCTTAACTCATATGCGTGACTGGGTCTTGGGGACTGACGGAAATTGGGTCAGTATGGCGGTGCACAGCGACGGTAGTTATGGAATTGAAAAGGGGTTGATCTATTCCTTCCCCGTTACCTGTGACGATGGGCAATGGCAAATTGTAGAAGATCTAGAGGTGGCAGAATTTAGTTTGGATAAAATGAGGCTCACTGAAACTGAGTTGAAAGAAGAAATGCAAGCCATTCAATCTTTATTACCAAAATAAGACATGACTCGCCTGCCTGCTCCGGTAATCGGAGTCGGCAGGTCTGGGATTCTGATCCGCATTCACCGCAGAACAAATCATAGGATAATTAACCAAAGAAAATAAAAAGTTACAGCGTTTTTGATGAAATATGAGTGTTCACAACGCTATACCATTTTGAAAAGACTCGCAAAAATTCCAGTGGTTTTTAACTGCCGAGAGCAGATACTGATCCGGTTGCATCCCAGCGGTACTCATATTAACTTAAGCAATCGGTGAGATTATTAAAATTAAGATATCTGTATACTCAATTTAAATGGTATTTAAAATCTTTAAAATACAATGCGATATAAAGATAAATTAATCTTAATTATGATTAGGTGAAGCCGTTATGCGTGTACTGCTTGTGGAAGACGATCTGTTAATTGGCGACGGGGTTAGGGCCGGTTTAGAACAAGAGGGTTATACGGTTGAGTGGCTGGAAAACGGGCTGGATGCAGCGGCCGCCCTTGAAGCGGAGCCATTCGATGCCATGGTTTTAGATCTGGGTTTGCCCGGCTTAAACGGTAAGGAAATACTACGTGCGTTACGTGAGCGCCAGAGTGTCATGCCGGTGCTTATTCTCACGGCCCGCGATACCCGGGAAGAGAAGATAGAAGGGCTAGATCTCGGCGCAGATGATTATCTGGTGAAGCCCTTCGACATTTCAGAATTATTTGCTCGTTTACGTGCCATTATCAGGCGTGCAGCAGGTCGTAGTTGGCCAGTGATCAGCCGCGAAGATTTGACTCTGGATCCAGCATCCCATCGAGTGATGGTGAAGGAAGATGAGATCAAAGTTTCCCGGCGAGAGTTTAATTTGTTGCGATTGTTGTTAGAGAATCAAGGTCGCGTGATGACGAGAGACAGCTTAGAACGTCGCTTATATGGTTGGAACGGTGATGTGGAGAGCAATGTATTGGAAGTGCATGTACACAATCTTCGCAAAAAGTTAGGCAACGAAGTCATTCAAACTGTTCGCGGCGTGGGGTATATGATAGATAAAGTCTCATGATTCGATCGGTCACTCGCCATTTGCTGATAACGCAAATATCGTTTTTGTTTCTGGTGCTTGTCGTACTGGTGACTTGGAACTATCTGGATAGCTATAAAGAAATTGAAGGTATATTTGATGCGCAGTTGTCCCGCTCTGCGCATACGCTCAATAGTTTACTCTCCTTTGCCGACGAAGAGGGCTATCTTGAGTCACTTAAGCTCTCCATGGGTTCTTTCGAAGAACATTTAATGCAGCAAGATTTTTCTCACTCCTACGATAGACGAATCATTTTTCAGATCTGGCAAGAGCCGGGCGGATTATTGTTGAAATCTAGCCAGGCGCCTGAATTTCCGTTAACCGAGTCTGGTCAAGGCTTTGTGGAAGAAATATTGAATGAGAATTCGTGGCGAGTATATGTGTTTTCCCATCCGTTGATGCGATATCGATTTTATGTAGGTGAACGTAGCGATTTGAGAAGAGAGGTGGCGACCAAATTGGCATTACGCAGTACCTTGCCCCTATTTATTCTTTTTCCAATATTGGCCTTTGTTATTTGGCGTAGTATCGTTCGCGCATTGACCTTTATCAATACTTCGGCGAAGAGAATAGAAGAAGAAGTACCAGAAAATTTAGAACCTATCAGTTTAGAGGATGTGCCTACGGAAGTACATCCTCTCATTCGCGCGCTTAACGGATTGTTCGTAAAAATCAACGAAAGTTATGAGCGTGAGAAAAGGTTTTCGGCGGATGCTGCTCATGAGTTGCGTACGCCCTTAACCGCCATTAAAACCCAAGCACAAGTAGCGATGCGGGAAGCCGATGACAACAGACGACAAAAGGCGCTTGAAAATGTCGTCAAAGGAGTGGATGCGGCGGCGCATCTAGCAGAGCAACTGTTGAGTCTAAGTCGACTGGAAGATCACAAAGTGGTGAAGACAGATCTAAACCTAGTTGATCTCATCAATGACTGCGTGGACTACGCGCGGCCATTGGCTAAGGAAAAATCGCTGAAGCTGAAAACAACATTTTCAGGCAAAGCTATCGTACTCAATGCAAATGAATCGGCGCTCTGGGCATTAATTCGTAACCTGCTTGATAATGCTATTAAATACTCCACCGACGGTGGTGAAGTACAAATTTTGTGTCATGCGTATTCTCAAGAGATCCACCTGTGTGTCTTGGACACTGGGCTTGGGATCCCTGAGCTAGAGAAAGAACGAGTACTGGAACGATTTCATCGCGGCTTAGGCCACAAAGAGCAGGGTAGTGGCTTAGGACTTTCGATTGTTCAACGTGTAGTGGAAATGCATGGTGGTAGACTGAAATTAGCCAATCGTCGAGATGGTCAACCAGGATTACGTGTCGAAGTGGTCTTTCCAACCCAGTTAAAGGATACGGACACTGATGAAATATTACCGCACAGCTCGACGTCTGAGATGAATAATAGCCCATTGGCGCCTAGCCACTGACAGAAGTGAAGTTAGCAAAGGTCAACGGTGTAGAATTGTGTTATGAACTCTCTGGGAGTGGTGATCCCATAGTATTTATCCAGGGTGTTGCTAGGCAACTGATCGAATGGCCTGGGCAGTTACTCTCCACACTGCAGCAAAAAGGTTATCAAACTTTAACCTATGATCATCGGGACAGCGGCCTCTCCACACATTTGGAGTTTCCTCACCAAGGGGCATTAAAAGAAGAACTTGAAAAAATTAACAGAGGCAAGATATCGCATTTACCTTATCAGTTGTCCGATCTGGTAGCGGATCTTTTGGCTTTGTGTGATGCAGTCCATATTCATCAATTTCATTGCGTGGGCTATTCAATGGGCGGCATGGTGGCGCAACTGTTAGCGATTAGCTGTCCAGAGAGGCTGAAGTCTCTGACTTTAATTAACACCCACAGTGGCCACCGTTACCACAGTATCCCGCCAGATTCCAAAACAGAACTCTCGTTGTTTAGTGTGCCGAGAGCAAGTGAATCCTCACTTTTGAACTATTTAGTTCGACTGCGTTCACGTCTTGCTGGAGATCATTGTTCTACCTCAAAATCAGATTGGCGTGATGTATGTGTGTCGCTTTTGGCGCGAGGTTATTCAGCTCAGGGACAATTGAATCAGATGTATGCCATTGCCGCAGCGCGCGATCGAAGCGATAAACTAGCTGAATTAACTTTGCCGACCATGGTGGTTCAAGGAGAGAATGATCCGCTGATTCCTCTATCTGCGGCAGAACAACTAAAGATGCTCATGCCGCACGCCAACTTGCAGGTGATTCCATTCATGGGGCATGAATTGGAGCAAGCATATGTAGGTGCCTTGAGCAACTTAATGTTCATGCAGATTAATTAATATAGATTTTTTGTTGATGGATTTAAAATAGAACCGCTGCTTTATCCAGGCTCTCCTGGTATTCATTTTCGGCATTGGAGTCGGCGACTATACCACCACCGGAACAATAGTAGAGTTGGTTGTGATAGTGCAGGGCTGTGCGGATGGCGATGTTGCTGTCCATGCGACCGTTAAAACTGAAGTAACAGATAGTGCCACAATATATTCCGCGTCTATGAGGTTCTAATTCGTCAATAATTTCCATCACACGGATCTTAGGAGCACCGGTGATGGATCCACCCGGTAGACAAGCAGAGAGTAGATGTACACTATCCTGGGAAGGTTTAAGACGTCCTGATATTTCACTAATCAAATGGTGCACTTTAGAAAACGATTTTAATTCGCATAAATGTTCTACTTTAATCGATCCTGTTTCACATACACGACCTAAATCGTTTCTAAGTAGATCTACAATCATGATATTTTCTGCCCGATCTTTTGGCGATGTAGACAGTTCTATTTGTAATTCTCTGTCGGCGCTATTAGTTAATCCCCTTGGTCTTGTCCCCTTAATAGGTTCTGACAATACTTGATCTTGTTCTACCCTTAAGAAGCGTTCTGGTGAAAAACTCATGACCGCATAATTCGCAAAACGCAAGAATGCGCTGTAGGGCTCTGGTGTATGTCTACGTAGTTGAAGATATAGATCCCATGGATCGCCAGTAGCAGGCTTTTGGAACTGTTGGGACAAATTAACCTGGTAGCAATCCCCCGCCTGGATATATTGGAGGATCTTATCTACTGCACGTAGATACGTGTCGTGACTGGTGTTGGTACTCACAGCACCCAACTCTACTTGTTGTGTTTGGTATGTGTTACTGTCGATTAAATGCTTGATGAGCGCCCTGCTATCAAAATTTTTCTCGATAAATTCGGGCTGAATGATAAGGGCTGCCCGTTTTTCGAGGTGGTCTATGACAATTGCCCAGGCGTAAAAGGCGAAGTTCAAATGTGGGGGTAAATATGACGCTGTTGATTTTAGCGAGATGCCTTGCAACTGTGCGCCAAAGTCGTAACTAAAATAACCAATGGCACCACCTGTGAATGGCCATTGTTGATTCGAATCTTGGTGAGATATGGAAGTTCTGAGTGTCTCTAAGGGGTTAGTGACTTGCGCCACATTCTGGTGAATCACTTTTTTAAAATAGTGACCTTCATTTTCAAATAACAGTTGGTAGGGATCGGCGCAGAGGATATCATAGCGGCCCAATCCTGACTCGCGGCTACCGCTGTCGAGCAGTACCGGATAAGAAAAAGATTGTAATTTACCGAACCAATCCAGTGAGTTGGATGGATAGGGTAGAGGGATGATCTGGCTAGTGCTCATATATCGGAGAAGCGCGATTAAATGCATAGTTTACACTAGCCTGAGCGCATTGGTTTGATAAGTTGGTAGACATGGTGTTGTATCATTGCAACACGTAAAATAGGCAAAAAAATCTTTCGTAAGGAGTCCTCATGACGGTAATCAAGCAAGCGGATTTGATAGAGAGCGTTAGGGAAGCATTACAATTTATCTCTTATTATCATCCTGCTGATTTCATTCAGGCAGTAGCGAAGGCCTACGAATTAGAAAAATCACCGGCTGCAAAGGATGCTATGGCGCAAATATTGACAAACTCTCGTATGTGCGCTGAGGGGCACCGACCAGTATGCCAGGATACCGGTATTGTGGTTCTGTTCGCACGCATCGGCATGGAGTTACAATGGGACGCACAGCTTTCTTTTGAAGAGATGATCCAAGAGGGTGTGCGACAAGCTTATTTGGATAAAGACAATCCTCTGCGCGCATCCATTGTGTCTGATCCAGCAGGCGCACGTAAAAATACTAAAGATAATACGCCCGCTGTGATACATACTCAGCTGGTTCCAGGAGACAAGCTGGAAATACAAATAGCCGCGAAAGGTGGGGGCTCTGAGAATAAGGCTAAATTTGTCATGCTCAACCCCACTGATAGTATTGTCGATTGGGTATTGCAGACGGTGCCCACTATGGGTGCTGGATGGTGTCCTCCAGGCATGTTAGGAATTGGTATCGGTGGTAGCGCAGAGAAAGCGATGCTGTTGGCTAAGGAATCCCTCATGGATCCGATCGATATGCCAGAGTTATTAGAGCGCGGACCAAGTAATCGCGTAGAAGAATTAAGAATTGAACTATATGAGAAAGTGAATGAATTGGGTATAGGTGCGCAGGGACTGGGTGGGTTAACCACCGTTGTAGATGTGAAAATCAAAGACTATCCTACCCATGCGGCTTCCTTACCTGTGGCCATCATTCCCAACTGTGCGGCCACCAGACACACCCATTTTGTTTTAGATGGTAGCGGGCCCGCTACCTTCAATCCTCCTAAACTAAGTGACTGGCCAGATATCTCTTGGAAACCGGATGCTGCCTCCAAACCGGTAGATCTGAATACAGTCACGGCCGAAGAAGTAGCTAGTTGGCAACCCGGAGATAGATTGCTGTTATCCGGTAAATTACTGACCGGTCGAGACGCGGCCCATAAAAAAATTCGTGATCTGTTGAATGCGGGTGAATCTTTACCAGCATCGGTGGATCTCAAGGGTAAATTTATCTACTACGTTGGTCCTGTGGATCCCGTTCGTGATGAGGTGGTGGGCCCGGCAGGACCCACAACTGCGACCAGAATGGATAAATTCACTGAGTTGATGTTAGATAAAACCGGGTTGCTGGGCATGATTGGCAAAGCTGAAAGAGGTCCGGTGGCGATAGAGGCGATAAAGAAACACCGGGCTGTCTATCTGATGGCTGTTGGCGGCGCTGCTTACTTGGTGTCAAAGGCTATTCAATCCGCCAAAGTGGTGGCTTTCGAAGAGTTGGGCATGGAGGCGATTTATGAATTTGAGGTGAAAGAGATGCCGGTGACTGTGGCGGTAGACTCGCTAGGTAATTCTGTGCATCAAACCGGTCCTAAAAAATGGAAACTCGAAATAGAGCAATACAAGAAAAAGATATAATGAGACAACAGTACGCTGTTTGCTAGTTAACACCTCAATTTATAGGGATAGTATGGGGGAACAGGTACCCAGTATTTCCGGGATAAATTTGGCCATTACATTTTTGCCGGTGGCTCTAGTGTTGGTCATTCTGTTTCGATGGTCGCTAGAAGCAGGTACGGCAGTCTATGCGTTGATTAGGATGTTGGCGCAACTGCTCATCGTGGGCTATTTTTTAAACTATCTGTTTGCTGCCAATGAACTCTATCTGTTACTCGTTGTATTTTCAGTAATGATAGCTGCCGCATCATGGATTGCGTTACGCACAGTACCCTCGGCCCGAACCAATTTATGGTTTTTTTCTTCTCTATCTATCTTCTTGGCAGGTGGGGTTATTCTTTGGATGGTGACGGCTTTGGTGCTAGGGCTCTCTCCTTGGTATCAACCACGGTATAGTATCCCTCTTGCAGGGATGATATTTGCAAATGGCATGACCAGTATTAGCCTCTGTGCAGAGCGCTTGTTTTCTGAGGCAGAACGCGAAACGGATTACAAGGTGGCTCGAAATTATGCATTTCAAGCTGCTTTGATACCAGTGGTGAACTCCTTATTCGCAGTGGGAGTCGTGACCTTGCCGGGTATGATGACGGGACAAATTTTATCGGGAGTGTCCCCGCTGGTTGCGGTTCGTTACCAAGTGATGGTGATGTGTATGTTGTTCGCGTCGGCAGGAATGACAACTTACTTTTTTTTGATTTTTTGTGGGAAAAAACTCTACCATCAAAACAACTAAAAAAAAGCGCATAAGCAAATGAGGAGCCTATGCGCTACACGGTTGCACTACAAAATTAATCTGTATCTTTATTAGGCGCGATGAAATCAGCTATTTTTTCACGCACGTTGTCGGAAGAGTCCTCTATTTTTTCTAAAGTTGTTTCAAAAAATGACTTTATCTGGTCACGGTTCGTACGGCGTTTGTCGTGAAAGTTATCTAGATTAGTCCTCAGTTCATTTTTCAGTTTAGTACTATTTTTTTTAAGCCTATTCTGCAAGCCTTCTTGCACCGTGACGACTCTTTTTGAAATCCGGTCTGGTAAGTTAATCGATTTAACATTCAGCGGGTACTCTTCGCGATCTATTACTTGCATCGAGACTTCTGTTGCGTCGCCGGCGTGAGCAAGAGGGAGAGCGCCGAAAAACACTATGGCTAGGGGAAT
>OBJS01000253.1_pt1 | contig 14255 bp, 12 predicted proteins | sample 1519851 | NCBI WGS metagenome assembly OBJS01 (sample SAMN03019806, study PRJEB22545) | beach sand metagenome | biome: beach; feature: sea beach; material: beach sand | place: USA: Municipal Pensacola Beach, FL | collected 2010-10-20 | depth 25-47 cm m
GCACCCTCCGTATTACCGCGGCTGCTGGCACGGAGTTTGCCGGTGCTTCTTCTGTGGGTAACGTCACAGCTGCTGGGTATTAACCAACAACCTTTCCTCCCCACTGAAAGTGCTTTACAACCCTAGAGCCTTCTTCACACACGCGGCATGGCTGGATCAGGGTTGCCCCCATTGTCCAATATTCCCCACTGCTGCCTCCCGTAGGAGTCTGGGCCGTGTCTCAGTCCCAGTGTGGCTGATCATCCTCTCAGACCAGCTACGGATCGTCGCCTTGGTGGGCCATTACCCCACCAACTAGCTAATCCGACGCAGGCTTATCCAATAGCGCAAGGTCCGAAGATCCCCTGCTTTCCCCCGTAAGGCGTATGCGGTATTAGCTCGAGTTTCCCCGAGTTGTCCCCCACTACTGGGCAAATTCCTACGTGTTACTCACCCGTCCGCCGCTCTACTCAGTCCGAAGACCTTTCTCGCTCGACTTGCATGTGTTAGGCCTGCCGCCAGCGTTCAATCTGAGCCATGATCAAACTCTTCAGTTTAAATCTTTAACCTCTGCCGACTACATTACTGACAAGAGGAGATGGTTTCGCTACCAGCGGTACCATCTAAAAACTCGGCTCAAATACTTTGGCTTACCATTCGTATGAATTGATGAGTTACTTGTATTTGACGATTCGTTGTCACCTGAATCATCCCTACAAGCACCCACACGCTTTGCCTGATCAATTTTTAAAGAACGTTCGCTCTTTCGAGCGGGCGGTCAGTGTACTGATTTCCGCCTCAAAGTCAACTCATTAAACATGAGTTTTTGCCTTGATTTGCAGGGTTAACAACGCCGCGAAACCTCGGCACAACCCCACAAAGGAGGCGCGCATTCTAGCGGCTGATTAATCGCTGTCAACAGAGATTTACATAACAGTGCAAAATTATTGGCCAACGACTCGCCGTTACGATAGCGGAGCGGCCTGCTCGTGGAGTCAGTCGCTCCAGACGAACAGCTGGAAATTCTTCTTGCCGCGACGCACGATGTGGTAGCGACCGAAGCGCGCGGTAGTGCGCGATAAAGTGACATCCGGATCCTGGACGCGCTCGGCGTTGACCGTGATTGCCCCATCCTTAATAAACTTGCGCGCCTGCCCAACGGTTACCTCGCCTCGCGGCGTGCGAGCAAGCCCTGAATTCACCAGGGCGTCGACCAACGGGATCTGTGACGCATCGAGCCGAGTCGTTGGCATCCCATCCTGCGCCAGCTGCCCGAGATCCCCCTCCGTTAAGGCTTCCAGCGAGCCAGAGAACAGCGCGTTCGATATCCTACGCGCCGAAACGACACCCTGTTCGCCATGCACCAGCCGCGTCACCTCTTCAGCCAGTATGGGCTGGGCCGACTTTCTGCCCTGAACGTTGGCATCTGCCCGTTCAATTTCGTCCAGCTCATCTACGGAAAGGAAAGTAAACAGGCGAAGAAAGTTGTATACATCCTCATCGGCGGTATTGATCCAGAACTGGTAAAACGCGTAGGGGGACGTCTTATCCGCGTCCAGCCACACAGTACCGGTTTCTGTCTTGCCAAACTTGCTACCGTCGGCCTTGGTTATCAGGGGCAATGTCAGGCCGAATACCTGGGCCTGATGCAGGCGCCGCGTGAGATCAATGCCGCCAGTGATGTTGCCCCACTGGTCTGATCCTCCTATTTGCACTGTACAGCCATGCCTTCGATACAGTTCGGCAAAATCAAAACTCTGTAACAGCAAATAGGAAAACTCTGTAAACGAGATACCAGCGCCCTCGCGCTCGATTCGCGCTTTAACCGACTCCTTGTGAATCATGGCATTGACAGAGAAATGCTTGCCGACGTCACGCAAAAAATCGAGCACCGACAACTGCCCCACCCAATCATAATTGTTAAGCACAACTGCGGCATTGACGCCTGCTTCGAAATCCACGAATGCCGACACCTGGGACTGCAATCGTGCCGCCCACTCAGCTACGGTATCATTCGTATTTAACTGCCGCTCTTCGGCTTTCTCGCTTGGATCGCCTATCAACCCGGTCGCGCCACCGACCAGAACCAGAGGTTTATGCCCGGCGCGCTGGAAGCGGCGCAACGCTAACAGCGGCACCAGACTGCCGATATGCAAACTGTCGGCAGTCGGATCGAAGCCGCAATATACCGTTCGCGGTTCGCGCAGGTGTTCAACTAGCAATTCACCGCTAGTCATTTGCGCAACCAAACCACGTCGCTGAAAATCACCAATTAAATCAACGTCGATTCCCACGTCAGTCGCCCACCTTAACTGTCACGACAGGTTAAAAATCGCGGCCACCATACCCTATCCCCGGTCAAAAACAAGTGGAACCAGGCCACAAACCAAGGCATTTGGCCTTTTACATCAAATTTGTTTTTGTTATAACTCGCACACTTACGTTTAATATCTACCAACGCATTGGAACTATACAATGCCTCGACATAATCTCGGGCCACTGAGCCGGAACAATCTTTTTGTGTCCATGCTGCCTCGCACCCACCTGCTCGCGGTGGCGATTGTCGCGGTTATCACTTTGTGCCTGCTTTCAGTTGTGCCTTCAGACGTGGCAGTTGCAAAACGGACGCATACCATCGAATCTGCAGACTCGCCCCAAATCGAGCCAGATACAACTGGCATTTCAGCCTTGACGACCGGGGAACAAGTAAGTGCAGATAATCTGCCCCCGATAGCGCCGCAGGGCGAATCCGGGAAACCGACATCTACCGCTGATGAAAAGGAACCTGCAGCGCAGAAGGTGGAAGAGGCGACCATGGCAGCTCGGGATTCACAACCGGCTCAGGTCGCGGTGCCAACTTCGACACGCCAAACCGAGCAAAATTCTAACGAGACAGGCTGGCGCAGCACTCGACTCAAGAACGGGGACAACCTGACGACCGCATTTTCACGACTTGGACTCAACGCCGGCGATGTCCATGCCGTAGCTCACGCCAAGGGAGAAACGCAAAACCTGCGGCGACTGCGACCGAAAGAGGTCATTTCCGTCCAGCTTGACGATCAGGGTCAACTCGCCACCGTTAAACACGTCAAGTCACGACTTGAGCATTATCTGTATCAAAAGATCGGCGAGGGCGCATTCAAGGGCGAGAAAATCGTTCGCGAACCGGAGATTCGAACCGCGTTCAACCAGGGCATCATCAGGAATTCTTTATTTCTCGATGCCAGTCGAGCGGGTCTTGATCAGAGTAAGATAATGGATCTTGCTAATATATTTGGCTGGGATATCGATTTCGCGCTGGATATTCGCAAAGGCGACCAGTTCAGCGTGCTCTACGAAGAAAGGTTTCTGGACGATGAAAAAATCGGTTACGGCAATATTCTCGCAGCTTCATTTACCAATCAGGGCACGACACACAAAGCCGTGTTGTATCGCGAAGCCGATGGCACTACGACCTATTATTCGCCCGACGGGCGCGCCATGCGCAAGGCCTTTTTAAGAGCGCCTCTCGACTTTACTCGGGTGAGTTCAAACTTTAATCCACGCCGCTTACACCCAGTATTCAAAACTGTGCGACCCCATAACGGCGTCGACTATGCAGCTCCGCGCGGCACCCCGGTCTACGCCGCCGGCAGCGGTAAAGTGATCGCTTCCGGATATTCTCGCGCCAACGGCAATTATGTTGTCATACGCCATGGTCAAAAATTTGTTACCAAATATCTGCACCTTAACAAGCGCAAGGTACGCAGCGGCCAATCGATCAAACAGCGCCAGATTATCGGCACCGTCGGGTCAACCGGATACGCTACAGGCCCCCACTTGCATTACGAATTCCTGGTCAACGGCGTACACCGTAACCCGCGAACCGTCAAGCTGCCCGAGGCGAAACCCATCCCCGCCGATAGAATGGCCGCTTTCACTTCTCGCACAGGCCCGCTGCTGGCTCGCCTGGAGCAACTGGACCGCTCGCGACTGGCGTTAAATACCCGCGCCCAATAAACTCACAGACATGGCGACAAACTTCCCCAAAGGGCTTGATGAAACCGAGCTCTATATTGGCATGATGTCGGGCACCAGCATGGATGCTGTCGACGTTGTGCTGGCGCGATTCTCCGATGATGCAAGTCAGGAGATCATCGCCACCCTCAGCCACCCCATTCCCGAAGGCTTGCGCGAGGACCTGGCAACCTTGAGCACCGCTGGCGGCGACACAATAGACCTGCTTGGACAAAGTGATGGACAGTTCGGCCTCATCCTCGCCGAGGCCGCCCTGGCCCTGCTGGATATAACGGGGCACAAACCCGAAGAGATATCTGCTATCGGAAGTCACGGACAGACGGTGCGCCACCGCCCGACCAACAACTGCGACAGCTATCCGTTCACGCTGCAAATCGGCGACCCCAACGTTATCGCGACCCGGACCGGGATTACCACCGTAGCAGACCTGCGCCGTGCCGACATGGCAGTGGGTGGTCAGGGGGCGCCGATGGCACCGGCTTATCACGATTACGCTTTTCGCCACGAGAGCCACAACAGGGTCGTGTTAAACATTGGGGGCATGGCAAATATCACCTGGCTCCCGGCAGGCGCACCGGCCATCGGATACGATACCGGTCCCGGCAACCGCCTCATGGACTACTGGACCAGCCGGCACCGGCAACAACCTTATGATGCTGGCGGCGAGTGGGCGCGACAATTCACTGCGGACAGCGAGCTGCTGGACCAGCTCAAAAAGCATCATTTTTTTCACCAAGACCCGCCAAAAAGCACAGGTCGAGAGGCATTTAACGAAGAATGGTTACAGCAAGAACTCGGTGAATACGCAGGTTCGCCCACCGCCGGCGTCGTCCAGGCAACACTTCTAGAGCTCACCGTGTCGACCATCGCAGATGCGATCACAGCGCTGCCCGGTCCCACGACCGAAGTTTTCGTCTGTGGCGGCGGCGTCCATAATGATCACCTGATGACGCAACTTCAATCAGCGCTGGAACCTATACCTACCACCACCACAGACGCTCTGGGCGTCGATCCCGATTGGGTGGAAGCCCTGGCATTTGCCTGGCTTGCACGCCAGACACTGCATCACATGGCTGGCAACCTGCCTGCTGTCACGGGCGCCACTCGGCGTGTCGTTCTCGGCGGGATTTACCTGGGGAATCCAGCCGCCAAAAACGACCCTCACAATACCTCCATATAACACAGCCAAGACAGCGCAGCGGCGAGCACGCGACATCGCAGATTAAGAAATCGGGGTTACTGCGCGAAGGAGAGGCATGCTTTGCAGACTGGCTTTGCAGACTTAGCTACCGGCAGCGACTGCTGAAACAAAAGCTGCACAGGCCACCTGTCGAAAAGAACGTGGGTCGTTCAGCTCAAAAATAGACATAACCCTCACTGTTGGTCAGGCGATCGATTTCCGCCGGACCAAAGGGCACAGTCTCGACAAAAGGCAGCAGCCCCTCTGGCTGTTGGTCCAGATGGCGCAACTGCGTTCGGCAGATTTTTATCTCGACAACTTTAAGCGCGCTCAAGCGCGCAGCCAAATCGACTATAGACCTATAACGTTGATAATTTTTGCGAAAAAAGATATCGACTTCAGGGCCATGAAGCACAAACGCGATAACCGGCAAATCCGGATCCAGGTCGTTTTCAAGGAAAAACGCTTCGGCTTTCTTGAGCGCCTGCTCGACTTCGATCGGCGCATTGCGCTCAACTCGCGCCAGATATCCAGGCACTTCGGTACCAAGTGGATTAGCGTCGAGGTACTGACCGGCAACCGCGCGACCGCCGTCCGACTCGGCGCCCTCCGGCTCTGCAATCAGATCCCCAGCAAAAAGCAGCAAAGGGAAAATGTGAAACAAAACTCCCGCCATCCACAACACCATTCGGGAGGGTGGAAAGCAGGTAAACGAGGGGAGCATCAGCTAAATGGAAAAAGAAGCGCCGCAACCGCAGGTTGTCGCCGCATTGGGGTTGTTCACGATAAATCTCGACCCCTCCAGACCCTCCGTGTAGTCCACTTCGGCGCCGGCGAGGTACTGAAAACTCAAAGCATCGACAATCACGGCGACGCCATCTTTTTCGACGATAGAGTCGTCTTCGGCAACGGCCTCGTCAAAGGAAAAACCGTATTGAAAGCCGGAGCAACCCCCACCGGTAACAAAAACACGCAGCTTTAAATCGGGATTACCTTCCTCAGCGACAAGATTCTTGACCTTGTCGACCGCTCGCTGCGTGACGTTAACCGCTGTCGGCGTAAAAGTAGCTACACCAGTCATTTCGAATATTATCTCTTACTTGAATTTCCCAACAGCCATCCGTGCCGATAATCCGCTATCGCTTGACTCTACGCCGGTCCCCGCGGGGAGACCTCAGCATATCAGACGTCATTACCACAGTGAGCCGCTTACTAAACGAGCCACCGCAAGGTCAGTTTTATCTTACATTGGGGCTGGCAGCGCCAATTGCAAGCGATGCCGCGGCGCTACGCCCCGCCCCGACCCAACTTAGGCCTGCTTGGGCGGTATTGAGGGCGGACGTTTCGGAGCAGGCGCAAGGCCGACAGCGGACTTGTTGCCGCTGGGCGCTGGGATTTTCCTGGCTGGAAGCTGCTCGCTAGCGCCCTGCACCAGACTGCCATTTACTTCAGCGCCTTTCTCCACTTCCAGCACAGCATAGTATACATTGCCTTCGACCACCGCCGATTTCGAGAGTTCGACCTGCCTGTCGGCACGGATGTCTCCCACGACGCGCCCGCTAACGACGACCACCGGCGCACGCACTTCACCGCGCACCAATCCTTTGTCGAGAATACGAACCATGGACTCCGCTTCTTCCTGACAGGAGATATTACCTGTTACTTCACCCTCGACAATCAACGCACCGACAAAACGCAATTCTCCTTTGACATGCGTGCCCGCCGCGATCACGGTAGGCGTATCCATTCTGATGACGCTTTTTCCTACTTTACGCTTCTTGTCAGCTCTGCGCATTTTTCTCATCCTCATCTCGAGGCCAATTCAGAATCAGCTCTCGACGCTGGGCAGGTTTATTTTCCGACCAGGTGCTGATCTGCAGGCTCTGTGCGACAAACTTTGGCGGCAGCTCAAGCCGCCCCTCGACCACGGTAAAATACTTCAATTTTGTTTTTACCGGCATCTTCTCGACCTGAGCATCGAGATCCGCGAGTGAATAAACTACGGGCGCTCCATCTAACAAGCCTTTGAGTTCAGCAGTATATTGAATCGCTACCGTCTTTAGTAAATCCGCCTTTTGTCTGATCACAAAACTATATCTGGCGGCGGAGGCTTCGGGAAACGGCACGATGCTCGCGTCGACAATGTGCAAACCATCCTCCATACCGCCAGTTTTCAGGAGATTGCGATACAGCATTAGCTCCTTGCGTTGTTCTGCCAATCGGGCGTTCAGCTCCGTCACCGATTCCTGCAAGTGTTGCAGGGCTTTTTTATCGACGTCGCGGGCTACGCGCAGGCGAGTCACTTCTGCCAGCTGTTCTGCCATCGCTGCACGCTCCGCTGCGAGGTTCTTGATGGTTTGCCGGGCACCGCTCATCTCGGCACCGAAATATTGGCTACCCGCGAGCAAACCCAGAATAAACAGAAGCACACCGGCGACTACAGGAATATAACGTCTATTCACTTGGTGGTCCTGCAACAAGTTGGCTTCATACTTCTAACCTCAGGGCAGGAGCGGCGGGGTCTCGAGACCACGTGTTTCCGGCAGGCCAAACATCAAATTGAGATTCTGCACCGCCTGCCCGGATGCGCCCTTAACCAGATTGTCGATCGCCGACATCACGACAATTTTATTTCGTGCCAGGGGCCGGGCGACAGCAATACGACACACATTGGCGCCGCGAACCGTTCGAGTCTGTGGCAACATCCCTGCCGGCAGGACATCGACGAACGGCTCTCCGGCATAATAGTCTTCATACAGGTTCTGCAGCGCCGCCTGGTCGACATCCCGATTCGCCATCGAAGCGTACAATGTGGCGTGAATGCCGCGCACAATGGGCAATAGGTGAGGCACAAAAGTCAGATTCACCGGCCCACTGGCCAACGCCGCGAGGCATTGCTCAATTTCCGGCAGGTGACGGTGCCCGGCCACCCCATAGGCTTTGAAGCTGTCGCTAACCTCCGCGTGCAAGTTGGCGACACTGGCACCGCGCCCTGCACCACTCACCCCTGAAGCCGCATTGGCTATAAGATCATCGACATCGACGATATTTTCGCGCAGCAGCGGCAAAAACCCGAGGATGACGCTCGTGGGGTAGCACCCTGGACAGGACACCATTTGCGCCCCGGCAATGGCATCCCTGTTGATTTCTGGCAAGCCGTAAACCGCTGTTTCGATCAACTCGGGGCAGGCGTGGGCCTGCCCATACCATTGTTCCCAGACCGAGACATCGCGCAGGCGAAAATCCGCTGAAAGGTCGATAACGCGAATACCCCGCGATACGATGTCGCGCGCCATGGATTGCGCTACCCCATGGGGAGTGGCGAAAAACACCACGTCGGAACTCCCCAGGACATCGATGCTGGGCTCGGTAAATTCTAGCGCCAGGTGACCACGCAAACTGGGGAATAATTCAGCCACAGACCGCCCCCGCTCACTGCGAGAGGTAATGGCCTGCACCTCGACATCGGGATGAATTGCAAGTAGTCGCAATAATTCCACCCCGGTATAGCCGGTGCCACCGACAATACTGGCCTTAATCACAGTCAAAAATCCAGCGCACGCTTTTCATTAAACAAGACCTCTATAATACCCGAACCGGCGCCGGCATATCTTGTGGCGCGTATCACAAACACGTAAATACGGTGACGCCGATTTTTCGACGCAGCAGCTCCGCTCCCAGCCGCGCATTGCGCGCGATTGAAAGCTTTCGAACGAGACTCGCGCACACCGAAGCGCTGCCGCAACTGGCCCTCCTCGGCACGGTCAGCGGTATTATCACTGGTATCGTCGCGGTAATTTTCCGTCTCGGTATGGAATGGCCGCTGACCCAAACACTGCCCGACAATAACAGTGAAACCTTTGAAACCCTGCCTGTGGAAATTCGTATTTTATTGCCTCTCGCAGGCATCGTGGTAATCGGCGTACTTTATAAACTGTTCGCCACAGCTGATGGCAGTAGCGGCGATGAACCGGCCACCGGCGTAGCTCACGTCATCGCCCGCTACCAGAGGCATCAGGGATTCATGCCGACGAGAAACGCGCTGCTGCAATTTTTCGGCGGTATCGTCGCCGTGATCACGGGCCATTCGGTCGGTCGGGAAGGGCCAGCGGCACACCTGGGGGCGGCGAGTTCCAGTCAACTGGGACAATTATTCCAACTGCCCAACAACAGCATTCGAATACTGGTCGGCTGTGGCGTCGCTTCCGCCATTGCGGCCTCGTTTAACACGCCGCTTGCTGGGGTCATTTTTGCCATGGAAGTGGTATTGATGGAGTACACAGTGGCTGGATTTATTCCGGTTATTCTCGCGGCCATATCCGGCGCCGTCATCAGTCGCATTTGTTTTGGCGACATGCCGGCCTTCACCATGCCGCCGCTGACCCTGGTATCGCTGTGGGAATTACCCTACCTGGTGCTGTGTGGTCTGGTGATAGGTGGGTTCAGTGCCGGTATGCTGACATTACATCGCTGGGTTCTGCGCCTGCAATCTTTACCGCTATGGCAACGCCTCCTGGCTGCAGGCTTGATTGCTGCAATTGCTGCCGCGCTGGTGCCCGAAGTCATGGGCATCGGCTACGACACACTGGAACTGGCACTATTGGGTCAGGGAAGCGTTGCACTGCTGGCAACGGTGGCCCTCGCTAAGCTTTTTGTCTCAACCACGACTCTCGCCCTGGGCGTACCCGGTGGCAGTATCGGGCCTACTCTGGTGATCGGTGGCTGCCTCGGCGCCTGTCTCGGTGTTGTTGGTCAGCTTCTAAGTCCGGCCGAGGCATCAGTAACAGGTTTTTATGCTGCGCTCGGCATGGGTGCCATGATGGCGGGCGTGCTCAATGCGCCGCTGGCCGCGCTGGTTGCGCTGCTGGAAATGACTTATAACCCCAATTTTCTATTGCCTGCTATGCTCGTTATCGTGGTCTCTTGCTTGACCACACGCTTGCTCAGTCGCATGCCAGGACTGTTCGTCGCCTCGCTCGACTCATCGACCACAACGTCACCCCTCGCGCAGACGCTGAACCGAACCGGCGTCGTCAGCGCGATGACAGCGGCGTTTGTCGAACACAGCAGGCGCGTCGGCTCGCGCGCCGCACGCGACCTCTTGCACAACCACCCTGAATGGATTGTCGTAAAATCCGGCGACGACAGGCACGTACTGCGTGCTGCCGATCTCGCGCGTTACCTGGACACGCAAGCGCGGGAAGGCACCGAAAAAAGCAACCAGGAAACCAAAGATAAAGGCCGCATGGGAGAGGGTCTCGAGGAAATCGACCTTATGGAAATACCCGGCGAGCGTTGGCGTCTCTACGCCATCGACACCCGCGCCACACTGTATCAGGCGATGCAATTGCTACGACAGAACAATGCCTATGCCGCATGTGTTCTGCCCGCTGGCTTGTACGACGAAAAATCAATAGCCGGTATCATCACCCTGGACACGATCGAGCATTACTATCAGTAACTTCAGACATCGAGAGCAACAAAGTGCGGCGACAGCCGTGAACTATCTAGACGAAAACCCAGGGCAACAATAAGGCTTAAGCACGTCGGGCCAGTCGATTTGGAAATTTAACCGACTAATAAAAACCGGCTTAATAAAAAACCGACAATCTAACCCAACACCTAGGCTCGACCCAAAAACCTCGATCCACAGACTGTACCCAGAGACATCACCCAAAAACGGACACCACCAATATGACCCGCGACTGGATACTGGCCCTACACGTCATCAGCGTGATCTGCTGGTTTGCTGCACTATTTTACCTGCCGCGCCTCTTTGTCTATCACGCACAAAGCGACGACAAGATCAGCCTCGATCGATTCATCGTGATGGAACGCAAACTTTATCGGGGTATCGCGACACCTTCGATGGTGGCCTCCCTGGTCTTTGGCGTCTGGCTGGTAGCGTTAAACCCGGACTACTATGCCGACCAGCTGTGGTTTCTCGTGAAAACCGGCCTCGCCACGCTGGTAGTGGTCTACCATGGCTTGTGCTGGCATTTTCTCGGTAAATTTCGCGACGGCACCAACCGCCACAGCCACGTATTTTATCGCTGGTTCAACGAGATTCCGGTGCTTTTCCTCATTGGTATTGTCATTATGGTGATCGTTCGGCCCTTTTAGTAAAAGCGCAGGCATACCGCCAGACGGCGACGCCCTCTCACCGATACCGATCTCCCGCCCGTGAAACCGACCAACGAACACCGTAAAGCCGCAGCCCGGACGGCCGCAATCACCACCGAGCCTGTCGCAATCACCCTGTATCGCTTGACACTACCTATGACCGGCGGCATCGTCGCGCTCATGGGGCTGGGTCTTGCCGATGCCTATTTCATCGCACAGATCGGGCTTAATGAGCTGGCCGCACTGGGTTTTGCCCTGCCAGTCACCTACGGCGTGAACAGCATCGGCCTGGGGCTCGGCATGGCAATCTCGGTGCTGGTATCCCGCTATCTGGGACAAAACAGGCCCCAGGCTGCAGCGCGACTGATAACCGACGCCCGAGTTCTGGTTATCGTTGCCGGCCTGGGGCTGCAGCTCATGTTGTACTGCAGCCTCGAACCACTACTGAGCCTGATGGGTGCAGGCCAACAAGTGTTGGGGTTAGCGGCGGAGTTCATGGCACTCTGGCTGCCCGTTGTCCCCGTACTGTTACTGACACTGACGGCAAACACAACACTGCGCGCCATTGGCAGCCCGGGCAAATCAGCCGCCGTGCTGGCGTTACTGGCCATCGCCAATGCCGCTCTCGACCCTTTGCTGATCTTCGGTTACGGCCCGCTGCCAGGCATTGGTATCGCCGGCGCGGGACTTGCCAGCGCCCTGGCCTGGCTCATTGCCTTTACGGTATCTGACTATATGCTCGGCGCCCAGGAACGTTTGATCCTGCGCGGGCGCCTGCGCCCGAGACCGATGTTTTTGAACTGGCGCCGCCTGTTGACGGTGGGCATACCCGCCATCGTGGCCAACCTCACCACGCCGCTGGCCGCGGCAATCCTAACCGCCCTGATCGCCACCTACGGCGCAACTGCCATCGCGGGGTTTACGGTAGCCACGCGTATCGAGGCACTGTGCCTGCTGGTGGTTTTTGCCCTGTCGTCCACGCTGCCCATGTTTATCGGGCAAAACCTTGGCGCTCGCCGCTATGATCGCATCGAAACAGCGCTATTCGGCACGCTGCGTTTCAGCCTCTTGCTGCAGGCATTGATATGGCTGGCGCTGCTGCCGGGGGCGCAGCGGGTCACCCCCTGGTTCAGCGACAACCCGGAGGTCTCGACGGTCGCCAATTTTTATCTCTGGATCGTACCGCTGAGCTATGGCGGACAGGCCATCACGATTCTGGTGATGGTCTCACTCAATGTATTACAACGCCCAAAGACCGCCCTGTGGGTGACGGTGTTGCGTTTACTGCTGATCACCCTCCCACTTGCTTTGCTCGGTAGTTATCTGGGCGGCCTCTCGGGCTTGTTCACCGGTTTCGCCATCGGCAACGCATTCGCAGGGGTAATCGCCTGGCGTATCGCCAGATCCGTCTGGCAAGAACACGTCAACCAGCACGCTACCCGCGGCAAAAAAACCCCGGTCGAGCCCGGCTGATGCCGACTTGGCAAGAAACCCGTATGCAGCAAGCTTTTGTGTCGGTCGTCATTCACCGATAATGCCGCTTTCATGCTTCGTTATTTAGGGAATGATGTTTATGAGTGACCCCGAATCCCGCGCCGAATCCCTGTTTAAAGCCGCCTCGCGCTACATACCCGGTGGCGTCAATTCCCCCGTGCGAGCCTTTCGAGCTGTCGGCGGGATACCGGTGTTTATCGAGCGCGCTGAAGGCGCCTACCTGATCGATACTGATGGCAATCATTACGTCGATTACGTTCAGTCGTGGGGACCGATGATCCTCGGCCACGGCCACCCCGATGTACTAGCCAGCCTGCACGCGCAGCTGGATCGCGGACTCTCATTCGGTGCACCCACCGTGGCCGAAACCACGTTGGCGCAAATGCTCTGTGACCGCGTCCCGGGGCTCGACATGGTGCGCATGGTCAGTTCCGGCACCGAAGCAACCATGAGTGCCATTCGCCTGGCCCGTGGCTATACCGGACGCGACAAGATCATCAAGTTCGAGGGTTGCTATCACGGCCATAGCGACTCGCTGCTGGTGAAAGCCGGTTCGGGCGCCCTCACGCTGGGCATACCCAGCTCACCCGGCGTGCCTGCCAGTCTGGCCGATCACACACTCACGCTACCCTACAACGACGTCGCGGCAGTCAAAGCAACTTTCGCCCACTATGGCGATCAGGTCGCGGGCATCATTGTCGAACCCGTAGCCGGCAATATGAGCTGCGTACCGCCACAACCGGGTTTTCTCGAGACGTTGCGCGCGGAATGCAGCCAGCACGGTAGTTTGCTCATCATAGATGAAGTCATGACCGGTTTTCGCGTCGGCCCCAAGGGCGCCGTCGGCCACTATGGCATTGACGCTGACCTGATCACACTCGGCAAAGTCATCGGTGGCGGCATGCCGGTGGGCGCTTTCGGCGGCAAACGCGAAGTGATGGAGCACCTGGCCCCTCTGGGGCCGGTATATCAGGCCGGTACGCTGTCGGGCAATCCGGTTGCCATGGCCGCAGGCATCGCTACCCTGACATGTCTGGACCAGCCAGGTTTCTACGAGACCCTGATCGATCGCACACAACAACTCGTCGGCGAACTCCGCATTCTGGCGGAAGCGGCAGGCATCCCCTTGACCACTAACACCGTGGGCTCCATGTTCGGACTATTCTTTACCGAAGCCGAAGAGGTCACGCGCTTCGAGCAGGTCACCGCCTGCAACACCGACAGATACAACCACTTTTTTCACGCCATGCTCGACGCCGGCGTTTATCTGGCGCCCGCAGCTTACGAAGCGGGCTTTATGTCCGCAGCGCATGGCGAAAAGGAACTCGAGCTTACCCTTGCAGCCGCGAAAAAAAGCTTCGCCAAGCTCGGGGACTAACGCGCCGCAGCCAAATTCTGTGCCAAAACCCAAAACCCAAAACCCAAAACCCAAAACCCAAAACCCAAAACCCAAAACCCAAAA
>OBJS01000254.1_pt1 | contig 14223 bp, 11 predicted proteins | sample 1519851 | NCBI WGS metagenome assembly OBJS01 (sample SAMN03019806, study PRJEB22545) | beach sand metagenome | biome: beach; feature: sea beach; material: beach sand | place: USA: Municipal Pensacola Beach, FL | collected 2010-10-20 | depth 25-47 cm m
CTATGCTTCTGTAATGCATGCTTGATTGGCCTGTCCGGTATGACTGCATGATCAATGACCCGCACATTGCCAACGGTTCCCGCTTTAGCAACCCGAAGTTCCTGCGTCGTGTTCAGGAGCTTGTTATACAGCAAAGTATTGAGCTGCAAATCACGCTCCAGACGCAAAACGTGTTGCTGCGTTTTCGGTAAACGTGCTGCCTTACCATCCAGTTTCGACAGTTCATTTTCCAGACTGCTGATTTTTTTATCCAGCCCTTTAATGACTGGATGAGCTTCCTTGAAATTCTGCCGTAACTCCCCCCGCTCCTGACGAAAAGTGAGCAGCTCGCTATTGATTTTAAGTATATTTTCCAAAACCCCTTTAGTTTCTATACCTAAATCTACAGAGCCATGCAGTATTCGGTAGCTTTCATACGCTTTCTCTGCCGTATCCACCTGCTCTCTAACAACGGGTAATTGTTCCTCGAGGAAATCCAGCGATTTCTGCGCTTCGGCTGAACGCCGCGATACATTTCTTTCGACATAGATATTGGCGATGGCGTTAAGAGTTTTGCCAAGCTTTTGTTTATCAGCACCATCCATCGTGAGTACCAATATGCCGGAATTCTTATGTTTTTCATTGACAACCAACATGTCGGTCACAATAGATACCGCCTGCGGGAGTGAATACTTTGTGACATAAAACTCAGTCCCCGGCCGGGCTCTCAATTCAGTCACATAAAGTTTGATGCTGGCATCCCCAGGCGAAGCCGAGTATTCTCCGACTTGTCCTTCAACCAATAGATCACCCGCCTCACCGACTAATTGGTATTGGTTGTCACCTGCGGCAACTAACGTTAGTTTTCGCGCCAGAAGATGCTCCGGGACACGAAGCGTTTCAATACTTAAACGTTCACCACCCCACGCATAGCTATCGGCGTAAAACAAGGGGTCAGCGAGATCCTCCTCACTTCCCTTCTGTCGTTGCCTTTTTTCATAAGAACGAACGGCAGCGGGGCCGATAACAGGAAAATATTTCGGCGCTATTTCTATATCCAGATTCAGCTTATCGATAACATCGCGCATCACCATTCTGGACTTAAGAATCTCTATTTCGGCTGTGGTTTTGGACTGCCCATCCAAGATATCGGTAATGTCTCCCAAGGCACTCAAACCACTGGATATCTTTTCCTCAACCTGTAACAAAGCATCTACCCGGTAAATAGGGGTCGATAATATCGAGTACAACACCGCAAACAAAAGCGCAGCGACAGTCACACTCGATATGAGCCAGCGATAGGTCAGAAATATACCTAAAACTTCCCGCAAATCGACGACACCCTCGTCGATCACATTATTTAGACGACGGCGAGTCTGCCCCTGGTCCGAACCGGGTTTCGTGCTGTCAGTTGTATCGGTATGATTCATGGACTAGGACGACTAGTTATTGCCCCCGCCCTGGAATAGAGGGAAATCGGTCGCGCTGGCGGAATTTAGCGTTGATACGGTTTGCGATACATTGCTTATTATTCTGTTCCAGCGAACAATTTTTGCCGTATCGACATATACGACGTCTCGTGGCCGCAAAGGGAACCGATCCGCCAGGATCATCGAATCGGGAGACCGGCCATCCAAGTGATAGATCTCTGACTTGCCCTCAAAACTTCTCACGACAAAGATTTGTCCTGGGTTCGATGTCTCCTGGTTAACACCACCAGAATCAGCCAGCGCTTCCGCCAGGGATTTTCTGTGTTTAACCATCGGGTAAGAGCCCGGCCTGATCACCTCACCCATGACAAACACTTTATTCAGACTGTCATCCCATATATTGACTACATCTCCGGGTGCCAAGAGTACGTTTTCGCCCATCTGACCCAGCTCATAAAGCGCTTGTAAATCGACACGATAAGTCGTCGATTCACGTGTCAATGTAATATTTTTTCTATCGGCCAGTTCTGTAAAACCGCCCGCACGGTTAATCATCTCGACTACAGTGGGCGGGATATCGTCAATGACCTGAACACCGGGATTTTTCACTTCTCCTACCACATATACCCGCTGGCTACGAAAAACAACGATCTGAACATCGAGTTTTACGTTTTCGATGTATTTGTCCAGCTTTTTAGTCAGCAGTTCGCGAACTTCAGTCAGCGTTTTACCTGCGACCTTCACCGAACCTGCATAGGGGTAATAAATTGTGCCGTTGTTGGCGACACGGTAACCGGCCGTTTCAGCGGACCGGAAAGATCCGGCCGGGATAGTCAGCTCAGGGTGCTCCCAGACTGTGACCGAAACGATATCACCAGGCCCCAGTTTATAAGCATATGCACCCAAATCCGGGTTGCTATGAGCATTTTTACTGTTTTCAGCTTCCCGTCTTATATGCCCTTCCAGCTCCAGAATCAGCCCGGAGGATATGGACTTAACATCTACGTTGGCTGGCGGCGCTTCCTGCCCCTGAGGCCCGGGCAACTCAACACTCGATGAGTTTCGCATGCCGCTGGCACTCATTCCGGGCGCGACCCCGCAAGAGGTTAAGCCAAATATGGCCAATGAAAGTAAACTAAAGCTATAGAGTAACGACTTAGACATGTCTCCCCGACCCCGCTTTAAATTTGCAACCGATTTCGCAACACTATATCAACCAATATCAATAACTCGTATCAATAACTCGAAACAATTAGACTAAAACGCCCACCAAGAATAGTATTATGTAATAAAAGAAGTCGCACGTCTTGGCTGTGATCATAAATCAGCACAATTTTTATACTTCCTGGCAACCACCGAGCGTCGCGAAATCTGCCTCAAGTGGTAATGGGGTTTTTCCACTGCCGAGCGCCGTTTACAACAACTGGATTAATTCTTGGTTTTACGCGTAACTGTTTGATACTAAATACACAATCGTAAACAATCCGGACCACACACAGAAAACCTTGGCCCATCCAATAGCTTCCCGGGCTTTAATGGCTCCTCCAGGCAATGATCAATAACGTACTCGTCGTATGCACAGGCAACATTTGCCGCAGCCCGATGGCCGCAGAACTATTAAGAGATATGCTGGATAGTAGGGCCGGCCGGGATGTTAGTGTCGAGTCCGCCGGCATACACGCACTGGTAGACCATCCGGCAGATCCCTACGCACAGGAATTGATGGAGCATCGCGGGCTTCCCATCGATATGCACATCGCCCGGCAAATTAATCCTAATTTGCTTAATTGGGCGGACATTATTCTGGTCATGGAAAGAAACCAAAAGACATTTATCGAGAGGAAATACCCACAAACTCGCGGCAAGGTTTTTCGACTGGGAGAATGGACCAGTTCAGAAATCCACGACCCCTACCGTAAGAACAAAGAATATTTTACCCGCGCACTTTCGCTGATCGAGGATGCTGCGAAAACCTGGGTGGAAAAAATCATCAATGCCTCATAGATCCCGGCGTCATTTATTTCGCGAGCACTGGATATACCAGTCCATGGCGATCCCAAGCCCCTCACCAACTTCATGAGTTGGGCAGTACCCAAGCCCCTTACGGGCCTTACCGATTTCTGCCAGTGAATGCCGAACATCTCCGGCGCGAAATTCACGATAAACCGGTGAGCACTTCGCCAGGTTTGGTAATCTTTCTAACAATCGCGTTTCTATAAATTCAAAAAGCTGGTTAAGTGTGGTTTGATCGCCTACGGCGACGTTATAGACGGTATTTGCGTGTTCACGGGGCGCAACTGCGGCGAGAAGATTGGCCTGGACCGCATTGTCGATATAGCAAAAATCCCTACTGGTCTCGCCATCGCCGTTAATGTAAACCGAATCTCCGCGAATATACGCGTCGATCCATTTGGGAATCACCGCCGCATAAGCGCCGTTGGGGTCCTGGCGCGGGCCAAAAACATTAAAGTAGCGCAACCCGACACTTTCCAGGCCATACACGCTAGCAAAAACATCGGCGTATAACTCGTTGACGTACTTGGTAACGGCATAGGGGCTAAGCGGCTTACCGATTTTATCTTCAACCTTTGGCAAGCCCGGATGGTCTCCATAGGTGGAGCTGGAAGCGGCGTAGACAACGCGAGCCACACCTTCATCTTTAGCCGCCGTTAATACATTGAGGAAACCATCGATATTGGCTCTGTTGGTCGCGACAGGGTCTTCGATCGAACGGGGCACTGAGCCCAGGGCAGCCTGATGCAACACATAGTCGACACCGACAATCGCCTGGCGACATGTATCGAGATCACAAATATCGCCTTCGATAAAGGTCAGTAGCTCCGGACAAGCGCCACGTGCTGCCAATACTTCATTGAGGTTGTGTCGATATCCCGTTGAAAAATTGTCGAGGCCAACCACGCGCTGGCCCAAGGCCAGCAATTGTTCCAGTAGATTGGATCCGATAAACCCCGCCACCCCCGTCACCAGCCAGGTCCTGGGGTGATTTTGCAGATCAAGCTTTACTGCCTCGTAGCGGGTACCAGCCATTTGCCTAAAGTCGTCCGTCGACGAAGCGGCTTTCAAATACACTCTTCACGTCGTATAAAATATGTTCGGCTTTGCCGAGCTGGCGAATAGCATCCACGCCCATTTCCCTGAATTCCCGATGGGCGACCGCGAGAATGATTGCATCGTAATCGCCACTCACCGGCGCACCAATCAGGCTAAAATCGTCTGAATCCACATCTGACGGTTCTACCCAGGGGTCATACACTTCGACTCTGGCATGAAACTCGACAAATTTTTTGATAACACCCGTCACTTTTGTATTGCGAATATCGGGACAATTTTCCTTAAACGTCATACCGAGCACAAGGATACGGGCATCGACAACCTGAATTCGCTTTTTTGTCATCAGATTTATGACTTGACTCGCGATATGCTCTGCCATCCCGTCGTTGATTCGACGACCGGCCAGAATCATTTCGGGATGATAACCGAGTTCCATTGCCTTGTATGTCAGATAATAGGGATCGACACCAATACAGTGCCCACCGACCAGGCCGGGACGAAACGGCAAAAAATTCCACTTGGTGCCAGCAGCTTCCAGCACCTCCTGCGTATCGATGCCGGCGCGCGCAAAAACAATCGCCAGCTCATTAATAAGCGCGATGTTGACATCGCGCTGAATATTTTCAATCACCTTGGCGGCTTCCGCGACACGTATCGAAGAAGCGCGGTGCGTGCCAGCACTAATAATCGAAGCATAAAGTTCTTCGACAAATGCGGCTGTTTCCGGCGTAGATCCCGAGACAACCTTTTTGATATCGGGCAGGCGACGGTCGGGATCTCCCGGGTTGATTCGCTCCGGACTATAGCCCACCTGGAAATCGACGTTGAAACCGAGACCCGACACCCGCTCAAGCACCGGTACGCAAACCTCTTCGGTCAAGCCCGGATAAACCGTGGATTCGAAAATAACCACATCGCCCTTCGACAACACTGAAGCCACCGCTTCGCTGGCGCCCAGCAAAGGTGTGAAATCCGGTTGATTATGGCTATCAATGGGAGTGGGGACCGTGACAATATAAATGTTGCAGCTACGGATATCTTCGATGTCCCGAGTAAACACAACACCCGTGTCACTACCGTCTTTGCGTTGTACCGCTTCCAGGTCAGCACGCGCCACCTCTCGAGTACTATCGATACCATCCGTCAGTTGCTCGATACGGCGCAAATTAATATCAAAACCCCATGTCGAATACTTCTTTGCAAACTCAACGGCCAACGGCAGACCTACATAGCCTAGCCCCAATACGGCTATCTCTAACCTTCCTTTGTCCACCTGCATACACAGTGCCTCTAAGAGTAACTAATACTCGTTTCTCACAGCTCTTTAGTATATCAACGTGAATTAGACACTAATGTGAAATCAGTCAGCTTGGCAACCCTCCTGGTCGGGCCAGATATCAGCAGAATCGGGTTGATCTCTGACAAATAGACTCCACTTGAATAGAAAACGAGCGCATATTTGCGATCCAAATGCTCCCTGAGATGCATACCGATAAAAAACCGCCGTCGTTAACGACTATAAAAAAAACGGCATACACCGGACAAGACGACGGCAACCCAATCTTGTTTCTGCATGGCAATCCCACTTCCTCCTATCTGTGGCGCAAAGCCATCCTCCATCCATAAACTGGGCCGCTGTATGGCGCCCGCTCTGATGGGCATGGGCAATCCGAACAAACGCCCCCTCTTGGGCCCGGTATACACTTCATAAGCAAAATTCCGCCGAAAACATCAGTAACACCATTGCCGCCGGGCTGAAAACAATTCGTCCCCACGGCACTTGCCAAAGAGTCGGGCAAGCAGGTGGAGGCTTCATAGCCAATAGGCTACTCTAGTAGCTCCAATAATAATTAGAATCCGGAGAAACCGTGGCTTCCCCCTACGCGACCGCACCCGAGCGCAGCATGCGCCGGGTGGCTCTGACCGCCCTGGCGGGCACCAGCATCGAGTGGTTTGATTTTTTTATCTACGGCATGGCAGCCGCACTGGTGTTTCCAGCCGCCTTTTTCCCAGAGGACATGCCGGAACTCGTCAGCCTGATCGCCGCCTTTGGCACTTTTGCCGTAGGTTTTATCGCCCGCCCCATCGGCGGCATGATCTTTGGGCACTTTGGCGACCGCATCGGCCGCAAAGCTACCCTGGTCAGCGCTTTGATGCTCATGGGCGTGGCCACCACATTGATCGGTGTGCTGCCCACCTACGCCAGCATTGGCATTGCTGCGCCATTGATACTCACCCTGTTACGTTTTGCCCAGGGTCTGGCGGTCGGCGGGCAGTGGGGCGGGGCCATGCTGCTGGTTACAGAGAATGCGCCAGCAAATCGCCGCGGCTATTACGGCGCCTTTGCCCAGGCTGGTGCGCCTGTAGGCATGATTCTAGCCAATCTCGCCTTTCTCGGCGTTAACGCTCTGGTCACCGATCAGCAGTTTCAGGACTGGGGCTGGCGCATTCCCTTTCTGGCCAGCATCGTGTTGATCGGTCTCAGTATGTACGTGCAATTACACCTGGAGGAAACACCGGCGTTTAAAGAGTTGCAGAACTACCAGGAAGAACACACGGCTGGAACCAGCCGGGACACAGCGCATGCTAAAGACAATAAGCTACCTACGGCCACCCAGGCCTCAAAAAAGGGCCGCCTTAAAGATTCACCAGTATTGCAAGCCATCACATCTCACCCCCGACAAATCCTGCTCGCCGCCGGCGCTTTTATCGCGGTGCAGGTGACTTTTTATATTCTGGTGGTATTTGTAGTGGCCTATGGCACCCAGAGCTCCGGCCTTAACCTGCCTCGGGAGTTCCTGCTCACGGCCATTTTGATTTCATCCTTCGTGCAAATCGCCGCCAACTTCGGTGCGGCCATTTATTCCGACCGCATGGGCCGACGGGGAATTTACATGGCTGGTGCAGTTCTAGGCGGCATCTGGGCCTTCGCCCTGTTTCCACTGATCGACACCGGCAGTTTTCTTTGGATTACCGTGGCCATCAGTATCGCCCAGATATTTATGGGATTGATGTACGGCCCCCAGGCCGCGCTACTGGCGGAGCTGTTCAGCACCCACGTGCGCTACTCGGGGGCCTCTCTGGGTTATCAACTGGGCGCCATCCTCGGAGGAGCACTGGCGCCGATGATTGCCACCGCCCTCTGGCATCAGTTTGGTGTGTTTTATGTGGCCGTCTACATCGCTGCCGCCTCAGTGCTGACCCTCATCTCAGTGGTTATGTTGACCGAAACCAGTGGCCGAAACCTGCAGGAGACCTGAGCGCGAAACGGTCTGATATGAGAAGCGGACTAATGTGGGGCGCGCGCGCCGCGATAATGGTCAACCAGTGCGGCGCTTGCCCGCTGGCTGTCGGCAATACGTTTAACCACCCGCTCCAGGTGCTCGCCGCGAACATTGAGATCCCACAGTGCTGGGGTGCCATTGGCAATTTCGTGGTACGTATCAAAGAGGTCATCCCTGAACGTAAACATACCGACACCCTGCGCTACCACGCGATTACCACGGCTAAAGCGGTTAACTGAACGAAAGCTGGCCACGTAACGCACGTAGCCCCGCCGAGCGTTACATACCGGCTCTAACATATCCCACAACCAACAATCACCATCCTTGTACCAGTCTTCGGCCATCATGCGGGAAATGGCCTCGCGCCCGTGAACCGCACCGTAAATGGCATCGTGGTAAACCGCATCCTCGGTAAAGAGGGCGCCGAAGGATTGGCCGTCCCGCCCCTCAACCGCGCAGACGAATCGTTGCAGCTTATCGGCAAAGTCTTTCATATAAAGTTACAGTTCTTCATACAGGTTCCTCGTACTAGTCCTTCAAAAACTTTTAATACTAAATATTTGTGATACTTGGCGCTTTCGAGGGGGATTACGCCGGTTAATGGTGTCGTTTACATCAACACGCTCTAATCCTCACATCCTAAAGTCGCCCCCGTGTTAGGGGCTGCACCAGCAAACCGCCATGTTATTCACCCTTGAACTGAGGTTTGCGTTTTTCCAGAAAAGCGCGCTGGCCTTCCTTTAAATCAGCGCTGGCAAAAGCCTCGGCCACCAGTTTTTTGGATTCGGCTTTCAGGTCTCCAGCAAATTCCGGCGCTTCCACCATATTCATAATGCGCTTTATGCCCCGTAGTGCCAGCGGTGCATTGCCGGCGATTTCTTCGGCAAATTCAAATACGGTTGGCGCCAATGCCTCTTTGGGCACCAGCTGGCGCACTAGGCCCATATCGACAATTTCCCGACCGCGGTAGGCGCGACCGGTAAACAGGAGTTCGCGTGCTCGCGCGCTGCCAAGCACCTGGATAAACTCGAGCAACCCCTCGGGTCCGTAAACGACACCGAGCTTGGCCGGCGGCATACCCATGGAGATATGATCGGCAGCGACTCGCAAATCACAGCATAGAGCAAGGTGTAAGGCGCCGCCAAAGCAATGGCCATTAATCATGGCTATGGTTGGATAGGGGAAATTTCTGACTTCGCCAAGCGCGCGCTCAAAGGGTGTGGCGCTGCCGCCATCTGCCTTCTTCTCCTTGTGACCCGGTCCCACCGTTTCAATGGCGCTGATGTCGTAACCGGCAGAAAAGGCTTTGTCGCCGGCGCCAGTAAATATCACCACCCTAATTTCGCCAGAAGCTGCCCAGCGGGCGAGTACATCGCTCAACTCCCGCAGCAGTTGCGGTGACAACGCATTGCGCTGTTCGGGTCGATTAAAAGTAATGAGGCCAATATGGCCACGCCGCTCATGCAATAGAACCTTTTCTTCATCGGTCATCGTCACCATTACCACCCTAATTATCGTGTATGTTCCAGACGTTATTCACCGGCACATCATCATTTTCGTGCGGCATCATACACCGCGCCCGTCTTCGTAAGGCTATCACTTTGCGGGCTCAAGACAGCCCAATTACGAAGAGGCAATTCAGCCCCTCTCCACACAATTAATGCAGGCATAGTCATTACGGCCCGCGTCACGCTGATATCCCGAAAAGATTTCATGGTTATTCTTACGTTTTCAGATCTCAACCCAGCACTATTAATTCTATTTTCACTAACCTATGTCGCGCTTAATAAGCACTCTCGGCCAAAGTTAACCCTCTCGGTGTTAGCTGGCCCTACCCTAAACGAAACTCAAGCCCTACATATAAAAATACGATACTGCAGCACCCTCTTTAACGCTCATCCGGGTGAGCCTACCTCCACCAGTGGCACGACATTTGCTGGAACTCATAGTGCCATGATGGCGTTTTACCGCACCGGTTCGCGTCTGCGGGACATGTCGCCCGCTTTTTTGCGGCCGGTCACCTGACAAATTAATTCAAGGTAATAGAGCAAAGAAGCTCACCGGCCAACATCCGCTGTTGACACCGGTGGGCTTCTTTAGGCTATGTAGATGGCTATTAATAATTCAGTCCGGCCAGCGACGGCTGCCAGCCCTGAAAGCACGTTACAGCACAAGGTAACCGCTGTAACTCCATCGGTACCGCGCATCATCGTGATTGGCAGCGGTCCCGTCGGTGTGCGCTTTGTTCAAAATTATTATCAACGCCAGCCAGAAGCCTCGATTCACTTATTCGGCAATGAACCGTATCGCCCATATAACCGTGTACAGCTGTCAGCGATGCTGGCCAGTGAAGTTTCAAGAGAAGCAATAGATTTAAAATTACCGGCAACATCGGAACATCCAAAATTTAAATTCACCATTTCGGTGATCAAGTGCATTGATCCGGTGCAAAAAACCGTGACCGATGCCTCCGGGACGGTACACGCCTACGATAAATTAATATTGGCCACCGGCGCTCGCGCTCATATACCTTCAGTTAAAGGCGTCGATCAAACAGGGGTTTATACCTTTCGTAATTTGAAGGACGCCGAGTTTCTTTACGCCCGCCTTGCCAGGACACGGCATGTGATTGTAGTCGGGGGTGGTCTGCTCGGAGTCGAGGCGGCCAAAGCACTTAGGCATTTCAACACCAGGGTCACGTTGATTCAGCAGGGGCCACGCCTGATGAATCGGCAACTTGATGACGAAGCATCGTCTTTACTGCAGACCGCGGTGGAAAAATTTGATATCGAAATCAAAACCAACGCCGGCGTAAGAGAAATATACGGCAACGGGAGAGTGACTGGCGTACTGAAATACGATGGAGAGACTATCGAATGTGACACGGTTTTGCTTTGCGCGGGCATCACGCCAAACGTCGAGATCGCGCGTGCCGCCGGACTTGCGGTACGCCGGGGCATCGTCGTCGACGATCAGTTACGCACATCCAACCCTGATATTTTTGCAATTGGTGAATGCTGTGAACACCGCGGCCTCACCTACGGCATCGTTAACCCAGGATACGAACAAGCTGCAGTCGCCGTAGAAGCAATTTGTGGCAGCAAAAAATCCCACTATGTCGGCTCACAAGTAGTTAACCGCTTGAAAGTGGTCGGCGAAAACATATGCAGTATAGGCGAGGTGGCCGAGCTATCAGAACGTCCGTTCCAGAAAAGCTACATTTATCGGGACGCGGAGACGGGTGTTTACCGGCGCCTGGTCACCTACCGCAAGCGGCTTTTCGGCGTTGTCAGCGTCGGTGACTGGCTGGAGCTGAGTCGTATACAGGAAGCGTTTACCGCGCAACGCCGCATACACTGGTACCAGCTCGCGCGCTTTCAACGAAGCGGCAGTTTATGGTCAAGCAAGGACGAAGAAGACATCAAAAGCTGGCCAGCCACCGCGGTCATCTGTCAATGCAACAACATTACCCAAGGACAACTGATGGCACACGCGACGCAAGGTTGCACCACAGTTGAATCACTCCAGAATAAAACTCAGGCAGGCACAGTCTGCGGATCCTGCAAACCGCTTATGACGCGCCTGGTAAGCGAATTGGGAGGCATGCCACAACGTCTGGAAAAAGAATGGGGCTCTCGATCGCTTCTGGTCACGTGCATTGCCGCCGTGGCCGTGATTGCAATTATCGCCGCTGTACCCGAACAGCAAAGTGCCTCTAGCGTGCAATCAGTCAGTTGGTTTGAATCGATCTGGAATGACAAATTGTGGAAGCAGGTGACCGGTTTCAGCCTGGTCGGCTTAACTCTAGTCGGACTTTTGATGTCTCTGCGCAAACGATTAGGTTATTCGTGGCTGGGTACTTTCGCAGCGTGGCGGCTGAGTCATGCAAGCCTCGGAACAGTAGCTGCCTTGTTGTTGATCCTGCATACCGGGTTACAACTAGGCATTAATCTCAATTTTTTCTTAATGCTTAACTTTCTTGTCGTGCTGGGGATGGGCGCAGCTACCGGGGCGGTAGTGGCGCTAAATCATTACGTGAATCCGCTACGCGCCCAAAAGCTCCGCAGCGCCTGTAACTGGCTGCATATCGCAGTGAGTTGGCCCCTACCCGCCCTGATTCTCACCCATATTGTCAGTGTGTACTACTTTTAGGCGAGCCGTGGATAGGAAGACGACTATTGAAAAAGTATGTCTGGTTGGCGTGGTTACTCATTACCGCGGGTATAGCAGGCTTTTACGGATTCAAAATGTTCATTGACCCTGATAAACAATCTTTATTGGTGGGTGAACCTACATGGGGGCATCACCAAATTGAAATGGCCTGTACCGCATGTCATAGCGAAGCCTTTGGCGGGAAAGACACACTGCAAAACGCTTGCATCAATTGCCACGGCGCCGAACTGGAGGCCGCTCAAGACTCTCATCCCAGGAAAAAATTTACCGACCCGAGAAATGCCGACAGGCTTGACGTCCTCGACGCCCGCTACTGCATTACCTGCCATATCGAACACCAACAGGAGCATACGCGAATCATGGGCGTCACATTACCCGACGATTATTGCTACCACTGTCACCAGGATATCAGCGAGGAAAGGCCCAGCCATCAGGATCTCGAATTTAATTCCTGCGCCAGCGCGGGATGCCACAATTATCATGACAATAGGGCCCTATACGAGGACTTTCTCGCTGCTAACGCCATGGGCGAATGGCTGAAGAACATCCGGGAAATTCCGCTCCCCCAAGCCGCTGCCGTCGGCACAGCAAGCCTCGACATACAGCGTTTTCCCCGGTTCAGCGACAAGCAGCAACTGCATAGCCAGCAACATGGAGAGTGGCTGGCCAGTAGTCATGCCCAGGCCGGCGTAAGCTGCGGCGCATGTCATAGCAACGACGATGGCGACTGGCTCGACAAGCCGAAGTTGGCGCAATGCGAGACCTGCCACGACAAGGAAGCAGAAGGATTTCTCGCCGGCAAGCACGGCATGCGACTGGCTCAGGGTCTCGAAGCCATAACGCCAGCCGAGGCCAAGCTACCTATGAAGCCACATAGCCGGGACACACAGCACTCTTGCGTTGCCTGTCACAGCGCCCATGACTTCGACACGCAACGCGCTGCGGTGGCCGCTTGTCTCAACTGTCACGATGACACTCATAGCCTGGCCTTTGAACAATCGCCCCACGGCAAACTTGCTGCCCGCGCAGCAGCAGGCGAACTGCCCCCAGAACAAGCAGTAACTTGCGCCACCTGCCATATGCCACGCCGGCCCATCTCAGCAAAAGTCGACGCCGTATTGGGAGTGGAACACAACCAGAATATGCACCTGCGGCCCAACGAAAAAATGATTCGCCCCATCTGTATGCAATGTCACAGTCTCGGCTTTGCTATCGACGCTCTGGCCGACAAAAAACTGATCGACAAAAATTTTGCGGGGCGACCTGCAAAACATGTCCCTTCCATTGATTGGGCCGTGAAACGGGAGCAAACCCCGTAAATTTCTTTACTTCCAGGAGATACCGCTATGAAAAACAAACCAATACTTGCCGGCGCACTCGCCATTGCTGCCGCAGGAATGATCGGTTGCGGCGAAAAACAAGCGGGCGTAGATCCCAAACTTTATACCGACTCGCTATTCGCCGTCATGAAGGCAGATCGCACGAACTACACCAAACTGATCATTCAACGCCTGGGGCCCAACGGCGTCAACACCATTAAGCCGGACGAGCACTGGCAGGATATAGACAACGGTGCACCGCTGCCCGCGCAAATGTTTAGAGCTGGCGCAGAAAGGGTCGCCGACATGACCGACGAATTCACCTACTCCTTGCAATCAATCTGGCCAGTGAACAAACAAAATGCACCTAAAACCGAGATGGAAAAACAGGGATTGCAGTATGTAGCAGATAATCCCGGGGAAAACTTTTACGGTTCAGAGGAACTTGGAGGGGTCACCTACTATACCGCTGTGTATCCGGACGTCGCAGTATCGGAGGCCTGTATAAGCTGCCATAACGAGCACAAAGATTCCCCAAAAACCGACTTCAAAATGGGTGACGTGATGGGGGGCGTGGTCATACGCGTACCACTCAAATGACACCCCCGCAACCGGCGGCACGTTTCACCAACAAAAAAAACAACCTTAACCGGATTGGGGCGCTCTTGGCCATCACCCTCAGTCTAACCAGTTGCGGTGAAAATGAATCCGGACCCGGCGCGAGCGTCAATCAGCAGAGTGCGGGAGCAAAGCTGGTGGCGGAAAACTGCAAAGTTTGCCATGCCCAGGGACTTAACGGCGCACCGATTATCGGCAATGGCAAGATGTGGGCAGGACGTTTGGATCAGGGGGTCGACGTTTTGATTGAGCACGCCATCAACGGCTTCGGGTTGATGCCGCCAAAAGGCGGCAAATCTGAGCTGACGGACGAAGAGGTGGCAGAGGCCGGCGGTGTCGATGGCATCT
>OBJS01000255.1_pt1 | contig 14222 bp, 9 predicted proteins | sample 1519851 | NCBI WGS metagenome assembly OBJS01 (sample SAMN03019806, study PRJEB22545) | beach sand metagenome | biome: beach; feature: sea beach; material: beach sand | place: USA: Municipal Pensacola Beach, FL | collected 2010-10-20 | depth 25-47 cm m
GGTTTTGAGGCGCGGGAAAGAAATCGTACGTGCAGGCCTCCTTCAAAACGAGCCGCCAGACCCGCCCCTTGCGCCTTGCTGGCATACAACCGACCGCCATCGGGCAGTAGCAGCGACTGCGCCTCCGACCAGGCCAGATCGACTGAAGTCAGATTTGCCATCACACCCTCCCCACCCTTAACCGGCGGCAGCAAATACAGGCGCTGCCGATACCGGCGCCAGCTGCCCCCGGACCAGGCCACCTGGGGGTTGGCGTCACAGGCGGCACCGTACAGGCTTCGCTCGACCTCCGCTACGACTGCGGCGCTACAAGTCTTCAGCGCCTTGTCGCGCACCAGGTAATGTAAGACGTTGCCGCGACGCTCCGAATTCAATGCCAGCAGGCGAGTCATATCCACGCTCCAGCCGAGCCTTTCATCGCGCGGTAATAATTCGCTCAAGTCCGCCCTGGCCAGGGTATCAGAGAGATCAGCCGCCGTTCGACACCGATCAGCGGCAGTATTGATCCGCTCGACAAGATCCGGCCAGCGCTGGGTCAATACCGGCATCACCCGATGTCGCAGATAATTTCGGTCGTGCTGCAGCGAGACATTGCTTTCGTCCTCGACCCATTGCAGTCGGTAATGCAGAGCATAGTCTCGAAGTGCTTCCCGTTTGAGGCCCAATAACGGTCGCAGTAACCTGCCCGCCCCCAGAGGCCGACTCACCGGCATACCCGCCAGACCCCTGGCGCCGTGCCGCCGCATCAAGCGAAACAGGACAGTTTCAGCCTGATCATTGGCATGGTGCGCCAGCAGCAGCAACTCACCCTTACGAAGGGTCTCGACGAACACCCGGTAACGGGCCTCGCGCGCCGCGGTCTCCAGGCTGCCGGACGTGCTTACGGTGATTTTTCTGCTGATAAATGCCACCTGCAGATTGGCGCAAATTTCTGCGCAATGGGCCTGCCAGGAATCGGCTTGCGGCGAAAGCTGGTGGTTAATGTGCAGGGCCTGCAGGTGCCCCGGCTCCAGCCAGGAGGCCAGAGCGTGCAGCAGTACGTGAGAATCCAGGCCACCGCTGTAGGCGACGGTAACGCGAGATGCGCTGGCAAACCAGGACTTGAAAGAGGTCAGATGCTCCTGAACATCCGCCGTACTCGCCATGACCATGACTCCATTGGCGTTCTATACGCTACCGTAGGACATCAATCTCTGGAAGCGCTTTTCCAGCAACTCATCCAGCGGCTGGCTCTGCAGGCGATTGAGTTGGTCGACCAGGCGTTCGCGCAGCGTATTGGCCATCGCGTCGACGTCCCGATGCGCGCCGCCAAGGGGTTCGGGAATGGTCTCGTCGACGATACCGAGATCCTGCAGCACCGATGAGGTCACCCCCATAGCCTCTGCGGCCAGGTGAGCCTTCTCCGCTGTCTTCCAGATGATATTGGCGCAGCCTTCCGGCGAGATCACAAAGTAGGTAGAGTATTGCAACATGTTTAGCCAGTCACCGACACCGATGGCGATCGCCCCGCCGGAACTGCCCTCGCCAATCACGGTAGCGATTACCGGTGTTTTCAAGCGGGACATGACGGCGAGATTGCGCGCAATGGACTCACTGATACCGCGTTCCTCGGAGTCGATCCCAGGGTAGGCACCGGGTGTGTCGATCAGCGTCAAAACTGGCATATGGAAGCGCTCGGCCATTTCCATCAGCCGTAGCGCCTTGCGATAGCCTTCGGGCTTGGGCATGCCGAAATTGCGTTCGATTTTTTCGTTGACGCCGCGCCCTTTTTCCTCGGCAATCACCATTACCGGCGTGCCATTAAGTCGCGCCATCCCACCGATAATTGCCTTGTCGTCGGCAAAATGCCGATCGCCGTGGAGTTCCTCGAAATCAGTGAAAACACGCCCGATATAGTCGCGCGCGTAGGGACGCAGCGGATGCCGGGCAACCTGTACGATCTGCCAGGACGACAGGTTGGCATAGATACTTTGCGTCAGCTTGCGGGACTTTTCGCGCAGCTTGACCAGCTCTTCGGCAATGTTGAGCTTGTTGTCGTTGCCGACGTGCTGCAATTCCTCGATCTTTGCCTCGAGTTCGGCGATGGGCTGTTCGAAGTCCAGGTAATCCAGATTCATATGTTGCGAGTTCCGATGTTGCTTGTCTTAGATCCGCGATGCCGTTTTGCATCTGGATGCTATTTCGAATTATTTGTACTCCATGTGCAGGGCTTCATCGCCGTAGTGCTCGCGCAGACTGTGCAGCAACTCGTCATCCGGAACGAGGCGCCAGTCTGCCGACAATTCGATGTCGCCCTCCGCGCCTGCGCAACCACAGCGAATCTTCAGTGGGCAGTTACCGCCGCGAAAAGGCCGTAGTATCTCATCTAATGAGTCGAGACCGTTAGTCCCCGTGCTACAGCCCTGGGCTCGTGATCGCCAGTCGATCCGCAGCCCTTTAAGTGCCACATCGCGTGCCTCGAGGAGGGTTTGCACGCTTTCGGCACGCATTTTAAGGCCACCGGTGTATTCGTCCTCGCTGATTTCTCCCTGAACCACGACGACACTATTGCGCGTCAGTTTGTCCCGGCATTCGCCGTAGCGATCGGCAAATACCGTGACATCGATACGTCCGCTGCGATCGTCCAGCGTTACGATGCCCATGGCGTCCCCCCTTCGGGTCTTTACCGCCCGCACACCGACCACCAGCCCGGCTACGGTCTGCACTCGCTGTGCCGGTTTCAGCCCGGAAATTCGTGCGCCTGCCAAATGCGACAGCTCGTCCCTGTATTCATCGACGGGATGCCCGGTGAGATACAGACCTAGAGTGTCCTGCTCGTTCTGCAGGCGTTCGCGCAGGCTGAAGCGACGGACACCGTCAAAAGCATCGTAACCCAGACCCGGCGCAGCCTCGGCAACACTGTCACCAAACAGATCACCAATGCCGGCAGAGACGTTTTGCGCCTGCTGCTCGGCGAGCTTCACCGCTTCGCTGAGAGCAAGCAACATGGCGGGCCGCCCCAGATCCGGGTCTTTCGATGGCCCAATAGCGTCAAGCGCCCCCGACTTGATCAGCGCCTCGAGCGCCCGTTTATTGACCTTGCGCGAGTCAACGCGGGCACACAAGTCAAACAGATCGACAAAAGGCCCATCGGCTTTACGCGCAGCGATGATGTTCTCCACCGGACCTTCGCCCAGACCCTTGACCGCGCCCAGGCCGTATATCACTTCCTGACGCTCCGACACCGAGAACGGATATTCGCCGACGTTGATATCCGGCGGCAACAGTGTCAGCCCCATGTCCCGGCACTCGTCGATAAGCGTGACGATTTTGTCGGTGTTTTGCATGTCCGCGGACAACACTGCGGCCATAAATGCCGCCGGATAATGGGCCTTCAACCAGGCTGTCTGATAAGCCAGTAACGCGTACGCCGCGGAATGGGACTTGTTAAAGCCGTAACCGGCAAATTTTTCCATCAAGTCAAAAATATTCTCCGCCAGGTCACGATCCACACCCCTGGCAACTGCACCTTCGAGGAAAATTTCGCGCTGCTTGGCCATCTCCTCCGGCTTTTTTTTGCCCATCGCGCGACGCAGCAAATCGGCCCCGCCGAGGGTGTAGCCCCCCAGCACCTGGGCAATCTGCATCACCTGTTCCTGGTAGAGAATGATCCCGTAGGTGGATTCCAGCACCGGCACAAGATCTTCGTGCTGGTATTTCTCGTGCGGATAGGCAATCGGCGCCCTGCGGTGTTTGCGGTTGATAAAGTCATCGACCATACCGGACTGGAGCGGGCCGGGGCGAAACAGGGCCACTAGCGCCACGATGTCCTCAAAACAGCTCGGCAACTGACGTTTGATCAGATCCTTGATGCCACGGGATTCGAGCTGGAAGACGGCGGTGGTTTCGGCTTTTTGCAATAGTGCGTAAGTCGTCTCGTCGTCGAGGGGGATGGCGGTAATGTCGACTTCGGGCTCCGCCGCACCGCGCCGCTGCTCGTTGATACGCCGAACCGCCCAGTCGATGATCGTGAGTGTTCTCAGGCCAAGAAAATCAAACTTAACCAGACCCGCTTCTTCGACATCGTCCTTGTCGAACTGGGTGACCAGACCTTCGCCGCTCTCATCGCAATAGAGGGGAGTAAAATCGGTCAGGCGGGTGGGCGCTATCACCACACCACCGGCATGCTTGCCCACGTTGCGCGTGATCCCCTCGAGCTGGATCGCCATCGCCCAGATCTCCTGGGCCTCCTCATCGGTATCGAGAAATTCCTGCAATAGCGGTTCCTGTTCGCGGGCCTTCTCGAGTGTCATGCCGATTTCGTGGGGAATCATCTTCGACAACTTGTCGGCCAGGCCATAGGATTTACCCTGAACCCGCGCTACATCCCGCACCACCGCCTTCGCTGCCATAGTGCCGAAGGTGATAATTTGCGACACCGCGTCTCGACCGTAACGCTCGGCAACGTAGGCAATCACCCGATCCCGGTTTTCCATGCAAAAATCGATATCGAAATCCGGCATGGAGACGCGTTCCGGGTTGAGGAAACGCTCAAAGAGCAGATCGTATTCCAGGGGATCGAGGTCGGTGATCTCCAGCGCGTAGGCAACCAGAGAGCCCGCTCCCGAGCCACGACCAGGGCCCACTGGAATGTCGTTCTCGCGCGCCCAGCGAATAAAATCCATGACAATAAGGAAGTATCCGGGGAAGCCCATCTGGTTGATGATGTCGAGCTCGCGCTCAAGGCGGGCCACATAATCTTCCCGCCGGTGTTGCGCGGCGATACCACGGGTCGCAAAGCGTTTTTCCAGACCTTCACGCGCCGAATTGCGAAAAAAGTCTTCAGTGCTTTGGCCTTCGGGCACCGGGTAAGCAGGTAACTGTGGCGCTCCGAGATGCAGATCCAGCGTGCAGCGGCGGGCGATCTCGACACTGTTCACCAGTGCTTCAGGAAGATCTGCAAAGCGCTTCGCCATGTCTTCGGGCGAACGCAAATATTGCTGTTCGGTATAGCGACGCTCCCGACGCGGGTCGTTCAGCGTGCGGCCCTCGTGAATGCAAGCCCGGGTTTCATGTGCCTCGAACTGGTCCGCGGCCAGAAAACGCACATCGTTGGTGGCGGCGACCGGGCAATTGTGTGTACCGGCAAGAGCTACCGCAGCGTGCAGAAAATCCTCTTCGCCGGCCCGGCCGGTACGCGATATCTCGAGATAAAAACAGTCGGGGAAAGTTTCCATCCACCCCCTCAGAAGCTCTTCTGCCTGCTCGCTACGCCCGGCCTGCATGGCCCCGCCAATATCGCTACGAAACCCGGCCAGGGCGATCAACCCGCCGGCGTGAGTATCGAGCCATTCCCGCTGTACGATTGGCCGCCCGGCGCCCTGACCTTCCTGGTAACTGCGCGAAATCAACTGAGTCAGGTTCTGGTAGCCTTCCTGGTTTCGAACCAGCAAGGTCAGCAATCCAGTCGGCCGATCGGGCCATCCAGTATCGATCTCTATATCGCAACCGCAGATGGGTTTGATCCCCGCCGCCAGGGCGGCCTTGTAGAACTTGACCAGGGCGAAGACATTATTCAGGTCGGTAATCGCCACCGCCGGCATGCCCAATTCCCGCACGCGCTGCACCAACTGACCGACGCCAACCGTGCCGTCAACCAGGGAGTACTCGCTGTGTAGGTGCAAATGCACGAAACCCGGTGGATTCGATTCCAGTGCAGCTGCGGCGTCACCTGCGGCATCGCCCTGTTCGACGGGGTTTTCGGAAGCAATTTCGTCTGTTTCGCTTGACGCCATTTGAAGTGTCTACCTGGAACCTGACCGCACGCGCGAATATTTCCGGAACACAGGCAAAAAAAAAATGCCCGTTGTTTTACAACCCGCTAAGCCTAATAGTATCGCAAAGCCATTCGCAGATGACAGATGCATCAGACCAATAGCGCGCCACCAGGGTGCCCTATTGCCAGGTGGTTCACCTCGAGCCTTACAGGATAAATGAGCTTGCGTACCGGACTAAAGCCAAATACGCATGGCTGCCTAACCTGAGGCGTTCTCGAGGATCAGTTCTCAGGAGAGAGAATTCCGGACGTAGCGGCTTTCGCCAGCGGTAGTTTCCGGGAAGAACGACTTCCCGAAAGATCGGCTCTCTGAAAGCACGGTGCCCGGGAGTGAACGAAGTGGTTGGCCGGTTATACGACGACCAGCATATCCGACTGCATATTGTGCAAAATGCGCTCGGCCGTATTACCGATCATCAGGCCTTTAACTCCCCGGTTGGCGGCGCAGCCGATTACGAGCAGCCCGCCGTCAGCAGATTCGCGGTTGACCACATCCTCCACGCGTCCTGCCTTGACCTCGACCCGATCAGCCGATACACCGAGACGTTTCAACATGTCGTCCAGATCACTGCCCGCCCGCTGCTTTATTTCGATCAGAATGTCACCACCTACGGGACCATTGACCAGCCCCGCATATAACAGAGCGGGATCCGGCACCACGCTAAGCACAGTGAAGGGGACATCTTCCGCCTGAGCCATAGCCCGAGCCTGATCGATGACACGTGCAGACAGTTGCTGGTGATCCTCGCTGTGATCGAGCACATCGACTGCAGCAATCACCTTGGTAATCGGTTGCCCGACCCTCACCAGGGTAAGCACCGGACAGGGCGATTCGCGGAACAAATGCCAATCGTCCGGTGTATGCGCCAATGTGGATAGTACCGAGTGGTGACTGGCCATCATCACGATCAGACCCGCAGAGTAGGCGTGCGCCCGCTCGACTATAGTCGTATGTACACGTTCACACCATTCCAGATGCAGAGGCCATCGACGCTCGCCACAAAGTTCGTCGAGTCGGTTTCTCTCCTCTGCCAGCACCTTTTTACGCACATCGAGGATATCGTTTGGACCGAAATAGTGAGACAGGGAACCGAGCGGCGCGTGCAGCGGCCGCAGCACTTCTACAGAGGTATTGAATTTGCCGGCGAGGCTTTCGGCCCGGTTGAGTACAGCTGGCGCATCTTCCCACTGTGTAATAACCGCCAAAATATTATTCATATGGAACTCCGAGTCGGCAGGCCACTGCTGGGCCGGGGCAACCAACACATACCTGGGCCCAATTTAGACTGCTATCATCCCGCATATCAGCGATGATCGTGGTCTTGTCACCAGATCGACCTTATCCTGTATAATCCCTACCAACCTCAGGGACATAACATGCCTCCAACCTGCCCTCACAACACCGAAATCAACTGTCGCGACTGTCGCATGAACGCACTGTGTCTGCCAATCGCACTAGAGCTGGACGAAGTAGACAAGCTGAACGATATTATTCGCCGAGGCCGCCCGCTGCATCGGGACGACCATGTCTACGACATGGCCGACGAATTCCGTGCAGTATACGCAGTTCGCAGCGGCTGCATTAAAACCTACTCCACCGACAATGAAGGCACCGAACAGGTCACCGGATTTTACTTGCCCGGCGAGATATTTGGCATGGACGGCATCGCTACTGCCTCACACATCAGTGCAGCAGTGGCACTGGAAACTTCCGCCATTTGCGAAATCCCCTTTTCGCAGCTGGAAGATCTGGGCATCAGAATGCCTTCCCTGCAACGGTATTTTCTCAAACTGATGAGCAAGGAAATTGCTAACGACCAGCATCTGATCACCTTACTCAGCAAGAATAGCGCACAGGAACGTATCGGCACGCTTATTCTCAGTATCTCGGCGCGTAATGCGCAACGCAACCTATCGCGAACCCGGTTTCGATTACCGATGTCACGCGCCGATATCGGCAACTACCTGGGGCTTACCGTAGAAACAGTAAGCCGCGTATTTAGCCGCTTCCAGAAACTCGACATTTTGCGCGTCGACAAAAAAGAAATCGAAATTATCGATCTAACTCGCCTCCAGCATGAGGCCGGCATCTAGGAGGCTAAGCGAGCAGCATCACGCCCACCGCCTTCTGGTCCACCCCCTGCCCTCTCGTCTTGCCGCAACTCGCGCAAGCCAACACCACATGGCGCCTCTTACCTCTTACCTCTTACCTCTTGCGATGCTGGTCTTGTACAACGTTGACTACTCCCCTTAATTCCCTCGACCTATAGTCTAGTCGCACTGTCACCACCAGGTGGCCCGCCCTTTAGAATTTGTACCCAAGGCCCAGCATGTAGACCCAAGGATCGATGTCGATATCCGCCTTGACCCGGGTCCCGCTGTCAAATTTGAAGTCGGCATCGGTATCTATGTCCAGATACCAGATGGAAGCGTTGATCAGCCAGTTATTCTGCAAGGCGTAATCAAAACCCAGCTGCCCGGCCCAGCCTATCGAATCGTCCAGTTCCAAATCGCCTGCCGAGCCCAGCGCACTTTCCAGCTGGCTATCCACATCTTCAGAAAAAAACAGCGTGTAATTCACGCCCAGCCCGATATAAGGCTGAAACGCTGACGATGCCGCCATCGGAAAATATTGCAGTGTCAACGTGGGTGGCAAATGCTTGATTTCCGCGGCATCGACACCCAGGCCTTTAGCTTTGACATCGTGCTCAAAAGGCGTCGCTGCCAGCAGGCCGACGCCCCATTGCGGCGTCAGCATGTACGTCGCAGTCAGTCCCAGTCGTTCATTGTTGTCGACGCCGGCCTTGGTACCTGCTACCGGTGTGCCATTCAGAACCAACGCCGAGCTGTCTTCATCCGGCTGCACCGAAGCGACACCGGCGCGCACCACCAGATCTCCCGCTTCGTACGCATAGGAATTACTCGACGCACAAACCAGCCCGCCGACAATGATACCTGCGCCTACGAGTGCCTTTACTTGACCGTAACTGCTCCGCACTACAAATTCCTCTTCTTTGTTGTGTCGAAGGTATTAAAACGGCAAAGGCTACACGCAGCATTGATCTGGATTAACTGAGTGGGCGGTTGGAAGGAGGGAAGACGGCTAAGTAAAGTCAGGTGACCTTTTAACCGCCAAGGCACTCGGGCGAGGCGTGAATCTTTTTTTCATGCTGCCATTCGTCGGGCGAAAAAGTGTGCAGAGCCAGCGCGTGGACGCTCCCCGCCAATTCTTCGGCGAGAATTTGGTAAACCATCTGATGACGGCGCACAGCACGCACGCCCTCGAATCGAGGAGACACCACTACCACCTTGAAGTGGGTTTCCGAAGCAGGTGGCACATTGTGTTGGTGGCTCTCGTTCTCGACACGCAGAAACTCGGGCTCGAGGCCGATCCTGAGTTTATTTTCTATTTCGACCTGAACTGACATCACTTTGCATGCGCTTGATTTAATCACCGGGGAAAGTCTAATCGCAGTTACATCCGCCTGCAGCCGGTTTCTGTCGGTTCGCGCAGAAAGCCGTCCAACTGCAATCTCGATTACATATTGGAGACCATGGAAATCATGACACCAGCCGCGATTGCCGATCCAATAACACCAGCAACATTCGGCCCCATGGCGTGCATCAGAAGGAAGTTATGGGGGTTGGCCTCCAGGCCCACCTTGTTGGACACCCGCGCCGCCATCGGTACGGCTGAAACTCCGGCAGAGCCAATCAAAGGGTTAATAGGCGTGTGAGTAAAGGTATTCATTAACTTCGCCATCAACACGCCGGCTGCGGTACCGATACAGAATGCGACCATACCCAGACCCAGTATCCCCAGCGTTTCCCAGTTGAGAAATTTGTCGGCGCTCATTTTTGAACCGACGCCCAGCCCTAAAAAGATAGTTACAATATTGATTAACGCGTTCTGGGTGGTTTCTGAAAGCCGGGCGACAACGCCACATTCGCGCATCAGATTACCAAAGCAGAACATGCCGAGCAGCGGCGCCGCGGTCGGCAAAAACAGCGCCACCATGATCAGTAACAGCAACGGGAATATGATTTTCTCCGTCGCCGATACCGGGCGCAATTGCTCCATTTTTATCTTGCGTTCGCGCTCGGTGGTCAGCAGCTTCATGATCGGCGGCTGAATGATGGGCACCAATGCCATGTATGAATAGGCCGCAACTGCGACAGCTCCAAGCAGTTCGGGCGACAGTTTACTGGTGACGAAAATCGCTGTCGGCCCATCGGCGCCACCGATAATACCGATTGAAGCGGCATCCCGGATGGAAAAATCCAGAATACCTAGACTGCTTAGCGCCACCGCCCCCATCACTGTGGCGAAAATGCCGACCTGGGCCGCCGCACCGAGGAGAAGCGTCTTGGGATTGGCCAGGAGCGGGCCGAAGTCAGTCATAGCACCGACGCCCATGAAGATAATCAGCGGGAACATACCGGACTCGATACCCACATGATAGACGTAGTACAGAAGTCCTCCGGGACTCTCCATCTGACCCAGCGCGTCGTAAACCGGTGCGGCGTCAAAGCCGGCACCGGGAATGTTAATCAGGATGGTGCCGAATCCGATAGGCACCAGTAAAAGGGGTTCGAACCGTTTGCGTATCGCCAGATACAGAAGCGCGAGCCCAACGGCCATCATCACGACGGTGCCCGGCGCGATCTGTGCTAGCCCCGACGTTTGCCAGAGTAAAGTCAGTTGTTCCACGGTGTGCTATTGCCTGATCAGGGTAACTAGGCCGTCGCCGACGGCCACACTGGCACCCTCGCTGACGAGAACTTCGCCTATCGTGCCGGCGGCGGGAGCGCTCACCGCCGTTTCCATCTTCATGGCTTCCAGGACGATGACATTTTCCCCTTCGGCCACCTGCTGTCCGGGCGTCACCAACACCTTGAAGATGTTGCCGGCCAGTGGCGCGGGTACCGGCTCGCCACCCTGTTGCGTGCCGGCACCATTGCCAGCATCCTGCCTGGCCGCACCATTCCCCCCGTGGGGTACTATTGCACTCAAATCGCCCCCGGGCGTCACAGCCACCGTATAGGCGACCCCCTCCACCTCGACGGTGTAGATCTCTTCGCCGGATTCGGTAGTGGGCACGGCGGCTGCCGGTGTCGCTGACGGCGCGGGTTCAAAAGCGTCCGGGTTACCGCGGTTTTGGAGAAATTTCAGCCCGATCTGAGGGAACAACGCGTAGGTCAAGACGTCGTCTATACGGCGTTCCCCTTCTGACAGCTCGACATTTTTTTCTCCCGCGACCTGTTCCAGCTCCTTGATCAAGGCAGCCAGCTCGTCGTCGAGCAAATCTGCGGGCCGTACCGTAATCGGTTCGGCGCCTTCGAGTACGCGGGCCTGAAGTTCGGTATTTACGGGCGCCGGCGTGGCACCGTATTCCCCCTTGAGCACTCCGGCCGTCTCCTTGGATATCGACTTATAACGCTCGCCGGTCAATATATTGAGTACGGCCTGTGTGCCGACGATCTGAGATGTCGGGGTCACCAGAGGTATGAACCCCAGGTCTTCTCGGACGCGGGGAATTTCCTCCAATACAGCGTCCAGTTTATCGCTGGCGCCTTGTTCCCGAAGCTGATTTTCCATATTAGTCAACATGCCACCCGGCACCTGGGCAACCAGTATTCGCGAGTCCACTCCGCGTAGGGAGCCTTCAAAAGCTGCGTATTTTTTTCTGACTTCTCGGAAATAGGCGGCTATTTCCTCCAGCAAACTGATATTCAATCCGGTATCGCGCTCCGTGCCTTGCAAAATGGCCACCAGGCTTTCCGTCGGCGAGTGGCCATAAGTCATGGACATGGAGGAAATCGCCGTGTCGACATTGTCGATACCGGCCTCAATACACTTCAGATAGGTGGCCGTCGACATACCCGTTGTTGCGTGACACTGGATGTGGATGGGTATGTCGAGCGTTCGCTTGAGTCTCGAAACCAGCTCGTAACCGGTATAAGGCGTCAACAGGCCCGCCATGTCCTTGATGCAAATGGAATCGGCGTTCATGTCTTCGAGCCGCTTGGCCAGATCGACCCACAAATCAATGGTGTGTACCGGACTCACGGTATAGGAGATCGTGCCCTGGGCATGCTTGCCGACTTCTTTGACCGCGCGCAACGCCGTCTCCAGGTTACGCATGTCGTTCATGGCATCGAAAACGCGGAAGACATCAACGCCGTTAATAGCTGCGCGCTCGACAAACCGGGCCACGACATCGTCGGCATAATGCCGATAACCCAGGATATTCTGCCCGCGAAACAGCATTTGCTGTGGTGTATTCGGCATGGCTTTCTTGAGCTCGCGAATGCGCTCCCACGGATCCTCGCCGAGATAGCGAATGCAGGCATCAAAGGTGGCGCCGCCCCAACTCTCGAGAGACCAGAACCCGACCTGATCCAGCTTTGCAGCAATGGGCAGCATGTCTTCGATACGCATGCGCGTCGCCAAAAGGGACTGGTGCGCGTCGCGCAATACGAGTTCAGTTATACCAAGAGGTTTGTTGTTTTCTGCCATGCACTCAATCTCGATCCTGCTGACAACATGTCGATGTAGGAAATACGCACAAAAACCGGGCTATCGCGCCCGGTGCTTGTCAATCGCGGCCTTGATTATTTTAGCGGTCAGCGCATCCACCTGCTGCGGTTGCGCGGCGTTGTCTTTCCCGCTTGCCGGCACATTCGTAACATTAGGCGCGAAGCGGCTGATCGTTCGCGACATTAATACCACGACCAGAACCATGGTGATGAGGAACGCAAAGACCGTACCCATACCCAGCACCATCATATCGAAACCCTGATCAAATAACGTCTGCTGGTTCATTGTCCGGTTTGTCTATCTCCACGCGTTCACTGAGTCACGCTGCTCACAACTGCCCAGGCTTGCGATAGCAATTTGTCCAGAAAGGACGCAGAATTTACCACTTGCTCTGGCGCCTGCAATCGGCAGCTTCGGGCTACGCATTATACACAGCGCGTGCGCGAGCAAAATAGAAAACGCAGAAGACAGGGCCTGGCGGCGCTATTGGCGCTATTAAAAACGCACAGCCGGATTGCTAGTCCTGTGTTGCAATCGACCTCAGGGCCACTAAAATCCGCGAACTTTCCCGTAGCCTTTAAATAACATGAATATCGCTCAATTGCTGGACAATAAAATCCGTAACGCGATGACCGCTGCTGGCGTGCCCGAGAACCTACCGGCATTGGTTGTGCCCAGCACCAACGTCCGCTTTGGCGATTACCAGGCAAACGGTGCTCTGGGTGCCGCCAAAAAGATGGGCATGCCACCGAGGGACCTGGCAGACGCAATCACCGCTCATCTCGATCTGGAGGGCATTGCGCACCAGACCGAAATCGCGGGGCCAGGCTTCATCAATATTCACCTGAGCTGGGCATTTCTCGCCAGCCTGGCCGGCGACCTTTACCAAAACGTGCGCGCGCAGCAGGGGCGTCGCGCTCCGGACCCCGACAAAGTACAGACCATCGTCGTCGACTATTCCTCACCAAATCTGGCCAAGGAAATGCACGTCGGCCACCTGCGCAGTACAATCATCGGCGATGCTGTGGCGCGGATCCTGGAATACCAGGGTCACCGGGTCATTCGGCAAAACCATATGGGCGACTGGGGAACCCAGTTCGGCATGCTGATTGCTGAACTGGAAGAGCATCTGGGCCAGGGCGAACAGCCGGAACTGGCTCTACATGACCTGGAGCGCTTCTATCAGCAGGCCAAGACGCACTTCGACACAGACGCGGATTTCGCCAATAAGGCGCGCGAGTATGTGGTCAAACTCCAGTCCGGAGATAGCCACTGTCAGCAGTTGTGGCAACAGTTTATCGATATCTCGATCGCGCACAGCGAAGCTATCTACCGACAACTCAACGTCACCCTGCAGGCCCAGGACATTCGCCCGGAGAGCGCTTATAACGATGATCTGGCGCTCATTGTCAGCGAGCTCAAGGCTTCCGGCCTGGCTGTCGAGGACGCCGGCGCGACTGTTGTCTTCCTGGACGAACTGGCCGACAAAAAAGGCAATCCGAGTCCGGTCATCGTGCAGAAGTCCGACGGCGGTTATCTCTATGCCACCACCGACTTGGCGGCGTTGCGCTATCGCGCCGATGTACTCAAAGCCGATGCCGTTCTGTACTTCATCGACGCGCGTCAGAGCCTGCATATGAATCAGGTGTTTACACTGGCTCGCAAGGCCGGGTTTGTCGGCGCCAACATGGACCTGCAGTACCTGCCTTTCGGCACGATGATGGGCGAAGACGGCAAGCCGTTTAAAACCCGCAGTGGCGGCACGGTTAAGCTTAACGAGCTGTTGCTGGAGGCGATAGACCGCGCGGGGCGGTTGGTCGCCGAGCGCAGCGCGGACCTGAGCGATGAAGAACGCTCTGAAGTAGC
>OBJS01000256.1_pt1 | contig 14190 bp, 7 predicted proteins | sample 1519851 | NCBI WGS metagenome assembly OBJS01 (sample SAMN03019806, study PRJEB22545) | beach sand metagenome | biome: beach; feature: sea beach; material: beach sand | place: USA: Municipal Pensacola Beach, FL | collected 2010-10-20 | depth 25-47 cm m
TGTCACTGTCGCGCTGAGGCTGGAAGTACCGGTCGAGGTGGACCCCAAAGTCCCCTGCGTCGCAGCAAATGCCACACCGCCCACGGCGGAAACTGATAATGCCGCAGCCAGACCAACCGCGATTTTCGAACGAATTAACATATCCTTACTCCCTCTGCGCCTTAAATTCACGCGCGTGTCCCAGTTTCAAGTCTACTTCTTAATCACTAGAATAGGGTCGCTATCGATGCTCAAGGAAATAGCCGTTCCAGACATATTGGTCAATATGCGCTTAAGCATTTTTTGTAACGTTTTGTAAAGAAGCAACAATATTAATCAGCTTTTGCGCAGTAATGTTAACAACAGAATGCACCCCAAAATTTCTGAAATTTCTCGTATTTTATGTTGTTTTTCAAACAGTTATAAATAATGATAATTGATATGAGATAAAACCCCACCAGCCGGTTGCATTAACCAATCCTGCAAAAAACCAATAATCCACATGGTTAATATTTGCGCGATAGCGTGACGGAGGACACAAACCGAGTCCATATTGCCGGAATGCAAATAGAATACATCAATTAAAAATTTTTCTCTCTTTACTTATGCTAGGCAGCATATACTAGTGTAAATTGACCCATATCATGAAAATAGAACAGCTTCTGAAACATCCAGCTATCTATATTACGGTAAATATCTGTGCGTAATGAGGCGACTTACTTTTCCATAAGACCAACCCGCACAGTTATACCTGTTTTGGCAACAACAAACCGGCGCAAGACACGCGATTGACTGGTAGTGACGGCGCGAGCACGACTTATCTGGATTGATATTGAGTTCTGCGCTGAAATGCGTGCTGTCGCAGTATTTCCGCATGGCTTGGGCGCAGTGCTTGCGTCCCTGCGTCCAACCCGGTCGCAACAATTGCAAACGGCGCGCATTTTCCGCTTGAAATCGCCGCTGAATTACATGATTTAGCGAACGTGCTCGGCAACGGTTTAAGACATTAAATCCGGACGGGTTGATCGCTTCGGCGTGTCGGCCCTCACAGATTCCCGCCAACGAGGACCGCGATCATTCCTCTCGCTCGCCGGTCTAGCCGAAATGGCCATCCGCAACAGGGGGAGAGGGGAAGTTCATCGCGTTTTTTAACGGCTTTGCTGCTCTTGGGGGTTGCCCACCAGAACGGCAGAAAAGGGATTTGTGATGAAAGACTCAAAAAGCCAGATAACAGATCAAGCAGACATCAGCAAAAACAACCACAAGCAAGCCACATCCGGCAACGGCAATGGGGGACGCTCGCTTGGCCCGGTATCGGACCTCGAGCGGCATCTACCGGTCGATTGGTGGGGCGATCTGTTCAACGCGCTTTATCTCAAGACGGATGGCGATATCGTCGAGAACGATATCAATACCACCCACGATATCGATCTTTTGATCGCCGCGGCGGGACTTATTTCCGATGACCGGATTCTTGATCTGTGCTGCGGGCAGGGCCGGCACAGCCTGGAGCTTGCGCGGCGCGGCTTCACCCATGTCACCGGTATCGACCGGTCGCGCTATCTTGTGCGGCTCGCACGCCGCCGCGCGGGGACAGGCGGCCTGCCCGTCACCTTCCGCGAGGGCGATGCCCGCAAGTTCCGCACCGGTGAAAGCGCCTTTGACTGCGTCATCATGATGGGGAATTCGTTCGGCTATTTCGACAATATCGAAGACGATATGCAGGTGCTTGAACGGGTCAAATACGCTTTGCGTTCGGACGGGTTGCTTGTCATGGACCTGGCCGACGGCGCATGGCTGCGCGACCATTACGAGCGGCGTTCGTGGGAATGGCTCGACCAGAATCAGCTCGTCTGCCGCGAACGCTCGCTTTCGTCTGATCGCGAACGGCTGATCAGCCGCGAGGTCGTGGTGGACGCGGAAAAGGGCGTCATCGCCGATCAATTCTATGCGGAGCGGCTTTATACCCGCGACACGATCCAGAACCTGCTCGACCGGGTCGGTTTCACCGATATGCGGGTGCATGGCCAGCCGGGCACCGCATCCTCGCGCAATCAGGATCTCGGCATGATGGCGCAACGCATCTTCCTGACCGCCCGCGCGCCCCATAAAACCGCCGCACCGCGCAAAAGCCGCGCTTTCTTTCCCAAAGTATCGGTTATCCTTGGCGATCCGCGCCTGCCCGACGATGTCAAGCTGAACGGGCAGTTCAATGCGGAAGATTTCGCCACCATTGACCGGCTCAAGACCGCCTTGTCCGAGCTTAAGGATTTCGAGTTTCGTTATCTCGATAATCACACGGCCTTGTTGCAGGATCTGCGCAAGGATCCGCCGGACTTCGTGCTCAATCTCTGCGATGAAGGTTTCGACAATGACGCCTTCAAGGAACTGCACGTTCCCGCCTATCTCGAGCTGCTCGACATTCCCTATAGCGGCGCGGCACCCGCCTGCCTCGGGCTGTGCTATGATAAAAGCCTGGTGCGCGCGATCGCGCGGGAGGTCGATGTGCCGGTACCGCTTGAAACCTATGTCGGCACCGACGACATGACCGCCACAATGCCCTCGATCTTCCCCGCCCTCATCAAACCCGCGCAGGGCGACAGCTCGATCGGCATCACCCAGAAGGCAGTGGTCACCACGCCGACGCAGGCGGTTGCCTATCTCAACGAGCTGCGCGAGCTTCTGCCCGGCCGCGCGGCGCTTGTGCAGGAATATCTGGGCGGCCCGGAATATTCGGTCGGGGTGATCGGCAATCCCGGCATCGGCTATCAGATCCTGCCGATCCTCGAGGTGGATTACAGCCGGCTGCCTGAAAATCTGCCGCCCATTCTGTCCTATGAATCGAAATGGCAACCCGATTCCCCCTATTGGTCACAGATTGCCTATCGGGAAGCCGAAATCGATGAGGCGCAGCAGCGCGCGCTGGCCGATTATTCGACGCGACTTTTCGAACGGCTTGCCTGCCGTGACTATGCGCGCTTTGACTTCCGCTGCAACGCGGAAGGCGAGGCGAAACTGCTGGAGGTCAATCCAAATCCAGGCTGGTGCTGGGACGGCAAGCTCAATCTGATGGCCGGTTTCGCCGGGCAGCGCTACGCCGACCTGCTGCGCCAGATTCTGGAAGCCGCGCAGGCACGGGTGGCGAGCACGCAGCAGATCAGCGCGTCATCCCGGTCGCAACAGCAGGCAGCGGCAGGGGACTGACCACGGCCCTGCCCTGCCGCTCCTACCATCCGCTTGCCGCCGGGCCTTAAATACCGGCGGCAAGCATATGATTGTCCCAATGGCGGGTCTCTGCCCCCGCGCGCGGAAGAAGCGGTTCGGTCTTGCCGCTTACCGCATGCATCCGCACAAGATCGCCCGCACCGCCCGCAACCAGAAACATACCCGCCGCAATGTCTGGCGCTATCGCGCAACCATCCGCCAATGTGATCGCGCGTAAAAATACGCCACGTTCGACATCCCAGAAGGTGACAAGATTGCCGCGCGGCGCGGACACGGCAAAAATCCGCCCTGCCCTGTCAAAACACACGCTGCCGCAATATTGCTTCATCCGCCGGCGCAGTTTTTCGGGTAAAGCGAGCAATTGCAGATCCGGGGCACCGGGCCGGTGGATCGCGACAAGCGGCACCGGGTCACCTTCGGGCCCTTCATATTGCATGGCGACGGCAATCACATCGCCACGCCCCACCGCCAGATGACGGATGCTGAGCTGGTGCAGTGCGGGCGGCAACTTCACCTCCTGCAGCAAGACGCCGTCGCGCATATCGAGATAGACCAGCGCGGGGCGCATGCTCGGCAGGTTCAGCTTGAGCCGCGGCAAATCCGGATGGGTCAGAATACCGCCATTGGCAACCGCAAGGACCGGCCGTTCCGAAAGCCGCACGATCTCATGCGGGCCGATGCCATGGGCCTGTAATTCGCCAATGCGGCGATAGGCATTGTCGGCCGCATAGACGCCGATCACCCCGCGCTCGCCGGCATAGTCATTTTCGGTGGCATAGAGTATGCGCCCATCGGCGCTGAACACCCCGTGACCATTGAAACGCCTGCCCGGCGCATTTGATATGTCGTCTAGCTGTCTACCGGTCGCCGCCGCGACAATGATCGCAAACCGGCCAGGGCGGCGCGCGAATTGGACGATTTCACCGGTATGGGGCCGGATGGTCGCGGCATGCCCGCGCGACGGCAAGGGCAAATCCCAGGCCACAGCGCCATCATCTGCCAGCGCGGCAAGCCCGAACCCGCCCGCTCCATCGCCATAGGCATTGAGATAAAGCGCACCGCTTTTGTGGCCATAGCCGCCCTCGCCCGGCGCCGCCAACGCAAACACCGGCCGCGCGGCATATCCCGCCAGCGCGCCAAGCAACAGATGCCGGCGGTCAATCCCCATCGAGCGCATTGAATCCGATCTGCAAATCAACGGCGCGGGCAAGCCGGCGTTCGACGATCTGACGCAACGCGGTAATCTGTGTGAGAAGCTTTTCGACCTTCTCACGCTCCGTCTTATCGCGCACCGCGCGCGGCAAAGGCAGGGCGATGGTGTCGGCCGTTTCCCGCGTCATCCTGAATGCCTTCCGCATCAGCGGATCAAGCGCCGGATCGACGCCGCGCTGTTCCACCAGATCGCTAATGCCGCGACCATCCTCTGTCCCCAGATAAATCTCCGCCAGCGCGGCCAGCGTAATCCTCATTGTCCGCAGTTCACGACCCGCGGGCGGCAGAAAGGCGAGCTGCGGATCGCGCAGCACCGGTTTCAGTTCGATATCGGCGATCGACTGCAACCCGGTATGCAGTGCCTTGAGGAAACTGAGCGTCACCTCCGCATGGCTGTCAAAATAGTCATTGTCCGGACCCGGCGTCATCGCGACCCTGGCAAAGCCGTTCGCGCCATCGCGCCAATCCGACAGTAACCCGGCGGCGATTTCTTCAAGATTATCCGCGATGACGGGCAATAACAGGCAGCGATCCATGCGTGGCTGTTCCGCCGCGTCCGGATAGAGAAGAAATGCCGCCGCTGGCAATCCCTGCGCCGCAACACTTGCAAAGCGGAAACGTTCGCGGGTTATGATCTGCCTATCAGCAGACGCCATGAGATCAGTGAGCGCCGCCGCGATCCTGCCCCGCCCTTGCGGCCAGAAATAAAAGCGCGCACCGCGCATCAAAAGCTCGACCGGGCCGAAGCGGATATGCGCAACGCCCGCCCACGCATCCGTTAACCCCTGATAAGCGGCGCGTGCATCGGCAAGCTTTTCCTCCGACCCCGCCCCACCGGCGCAATAGCCTTTTACGGTCGTCGCGAAAATTTCCGCCGCATCGGCAAGCGCCCCGTAACGCACGATCACATGATCTTCGATCAGCGCCTTGTTGATCGCGGCATAGTCAACAGACGGCATATCATCGCCGGCCCGTGCGGTAGTGCCAACAAGCAGGAGGCCAACAAGCAACAGGACGCATGAATGCAAATGGACGATCAAGCGCGCCGGGCGGCTCATATATACTCCTCCTGCACCGAGATCATTCTACGATCAAAGCGAATTAAGAAAGGCGATCAGCGCCTTACGTTCGGCAGTGCTCATCTCCACCACCTGTTGTTTGGCGGCTTCCCCCTCTCCCCCATGCCAGAGGATGGCTTCAAGCAGATTGCGCGCCCTTCCGTCATGCAATAAGTAGGTATGCCCACTGACATCCTTTGTATGGCCAATCCCCCACAGCGGCGGAGTACGCCACTCCCGGCCGGTGGCAACGCCCTCTGGCCGACCGTCGGCCAGCTCTTCCCCCATATCATGGAGCAATAAATCCGTATAAGGCCAGATTAGCTGAAACGATTGTTCAGGACCAAGCGAATCCCGCCGCGTTACAAATTTCGGGGTATGGCACGCGATGCAACCGCTCTCGTAAAAAAGCTGCTTGCCTTCAAGCACCTGCGGATCATCGATAGTTCGCCGCGCCGGCACACCGAGATTGCGGCTGTAGAAAATAACCTGATCGAACATCTCGGCCGGTGCCTCGACCGTATCGGTATCGTCCGCACCGCCATGGGGGGCCGCACGGCAATCTGCGAGCGCGGGCATGCAATCGCCATAGGGGGCAGGATATAGCGGGGTTGAAATTCCGATATCGCCGGCAAATGCACCGGCCGATTGCTGCGCCACCGAGGGTTGTCCCGCCTTCCAGCCAAACCGGCCAAGCGTCACCGCTTCCGTTTCATCGCTCCACACCCGGTTCGGACGGCCTGACACCCCGTCGCCATCCCGATCATCGGGATCAGCATTGGCAAGAATCGCCTCCTCCGGGATCGCTTCAAGCAAGCCAAGCCCCAGCATGGGCGGTGCGACCCGTGGCGACAGCATGACATCGGGATGCATCGGCCCGTATTTCAGATTGGCCACGCCATAATCCGGCTTGCGCAATGTCACAACAGTGCCGTCAGCCAGGGTGACGGGCAAGGGGGTATAGGCAATCGTCATCTCGCCTTCCGCCTCGATCCCCTGTATTGCGAAATTCTGCAACTGCCCGCCATAGGTGGGCTCGGGGATAACCGCGACGCGCCGCTCTGCAAGCAGCTGCTTTTCAGCATCGGTCCGGGGCGGCACGGAAAGCCGCAGGAACATGGATTCGGCAACCTCGCCCGGTTCAGGCGGATGCCCGCGCCCATCCTTCAGATGGCAACGCTGACAGGAGCGGGCATTGAACAGCGGCCCCAGCCCGTCCGATGCGGTTGTGGAGCTGGGCGAGGATACCCAGAGTTTCTTGAAAATGCCGTTACCGACCTTGAAAGTCAGCTCACGCTCGAACGACATATTGGCCGAGGAATGGGAAAATATGTCGCGGTTGACCGGTTTGAAGACCGTCGCCGCACCGGCGGGGCGCAATTCGAACTTTTCAGGCTTTGTAAAATCGCCCGTCGGCCGGATCACATCGGCGATGCGCTGCCGCGCGGCCTCGTCTGTTTGCTGTTGCCCGGCGATTGCGGGACTAACTTCACCAGAAGAAAGCGCCGCCAGCAGAATGAACAGACCAGATAGGTTGCGGGCGCGGAGCCGGGCTTTGTGCATCGCTGCTTGATCCTCAATTTAATACAGGCGGCGCGACCGGCCATGCCGCACCGCCTGCCTGTCGTCTGTTACTGGAAGACGGCCTCGGGATTATCGAGGCTGTCGGACCCTTCGAATGCGATCGGCTGCAGGTCGAGGGTGCTGACCAGCTTTTCGATGGTCCGCGTCTGGGTTGTCAGGGCGTCCACCACTTTCTGCACGGTGGCATTGCCTTGCGCATTCTCCGCACCGATCATCTGGTCGTAATGCTCGACCGTTTCGGCGCGTTTCTTGAGCGCCGCCATGGCCGCCTCGGTTGCACGCAGATCCTTGAGCATCCGCTCATTGAGACCGGGATCTTTCTGCGCAACCAGGTCAGCAAGCGCCGCACCGCTGAGCTTGCTGCCATCGGGGCGGGTATAGCTGCCGGTATAGACATTCAGCATACCGATGACATCGTAATAGTGACTATTGTGGGTATTGTCTGAGAAGCAGTCATGCTCTTCTTCGGGATCGTGCAGCATGAGGCCAAGCTTGATCCGCTCGCCCGCAAGCTCCCCATAGGACAGGCTGCCAAGCCCGGTCAGAATCCGGGCCAGCGCCTGATCGGCCGGAACAGCCATCAGATCCTGCCGCGCCGCGCCCTTGGGCGCCCATTGCATGGCCATCCAGACAAGATCATCGACCAGCAGTTCGGTCGCCGCGTCGAGATAGGCCGCGCGCCGGTCGCAATTGCCATTGGTGCAGGCATCGCCCTTCGCATAATCGGTCCAGGGGCGGTTGCCCGCGCCGGGGCCGGTGCCGTTCAGGTCCTGCCCCCACAGCAGGAATTCAATCGCGTGATAACCGGTTGCGACATTCGCTTCGACCCCGCCGATTTCATGCAGGCTGTCGGCCAGCAGGGCCTTGGTCAGTTGCGCCGCATCGACGGTTTTGCCACCGATGCTGATTTGGGGATTGGCAATCACATTGGCCGCATAGACCGGATTGTCGCCGGAGCTGTTGCCATAAGCCGGGGCGACATAGTCGATCAGCCCTTCATCGAGCGGCCAGGCATTCACCTTTCCTTCCCAGTCATCGACAATGGCATTGCCGAACCGGAAAACCTCGGTCTGCATATAAGGTACCCGCGCCGCGAGCCAGGCTTGCCGCGCCGCCGCCATCTGCGCCGCCGAAGGCGTGGCGATCAGGGTATCGACCGCCTTTTGCAGATCGCGCGCCAACGCCACCGAATCCGTATAGCCCGCATGGGCAATATCCGCATAGGTCGCAATAATCGCCTGTTTGTCGGGTCCGCCTTGTGCGGAGGCCGCCTGGGCAAGGCCGGCTGACACCAGCAATCCCCCCGCCGCGACCAATGTAGTTGTCCAGGATCTCAGGCCGGAATTCATGGCCGCCCCTCCTTTTTGCATATGAGTTGTAAAAGCACTCGCACCCCTGTCAAAGCGCGCGTAATGTCGCAGTCATATTGCAAATGAGAACGATTATCAATATTAATATGGCCTTGGACGGGCATTCACTTGCCCGGCCGGCTCCCACGCTTCCCCCGATTTGCAATTTACTTTGCTTGACTCTTGCTGTGAGGCCGATCCATATTAGAACAAATAGTGAACAAACGCATTGGAATAGAGAACAGAAAGCCTGTATCAGCCATGCCCGCGCATTCCATCCTCCCGCTGCCCCGCCCTGTTCGGACACCTGAAAACGCAGCCGATAGCGCCTCGGGCAGCGGTTTTTCGACCGGTTGCACAGCCCTTGATGCGCACCTGCCGGGCGGGCGGCTGGAACTGGGCGCGCTACATGAAATACAGGGGGCAAGCTATCGCGACCGCGCCGCCGCACTTGGCGTAATGCTTGCCCTGATCGCGCGGCGGCTGCACACAAAACCGGGCCCGGTTATCTGGTGTGAGATGGCGGGGCAGGATCCGCTGCCGCTGCATGCGCCCGGTCTTGTCGGCGCGGGCATCGATCCCGCGATCATCACCCGGCTGAAACTTCGCCATGAGCGCGATTTCCTCTGGGCGATGGAAGAAGCCTTTGATTGCAGCGCGGTCGCCATCGTCGCCGGCACGCTGCAGAGCGAACGGCTATATGATTTCACGGCAAGCCGGCGACTTGCCCTGCGGGCGCGCAAAAGCGGGGTCAGCGGCTTTCTGCTGCGCCCGCATGGAGCCGCCGGAACAAGCGCCGCCGCCACCCGCTGGCAGGTCGCCAGCCGCCCGAGCCCCGACACCCACCCTTCTTATGTTTCCTATGCCGGCTTGCGGCAGCCCCTCGGCCCGCCGCGATGGCAGCTCGATATCAGCAGAAGCCGGGGTGCAAAACCCGGCACGGTAAACGCAATCTGGAACCATGCGGCGTTATCTTTCGATCTGGATTCCCGACTGGTCGATCAGTCGGCATTACCAGCAGACCAGCCCGCGGACGCCGAATGGCGCTCCGTCATCTGACGACCCCGGCAACCATCCATTCGCGCTCGTCACCCCGGCGCAGGGCGGGATTCGCATCATGGCCGCAAACCGCGCCGCACGCCGCGCCGGCATCCTGATCGATCAGACACTTGCCGACGCCCGGGCGCTTTGCCCTGTGCTGAAGATCGCCGATCACGACCCGGCTGCCGATCAGGCCGCGCTTGAGCGGCTGGCGCTCTGGTGCATCCGCTACACCCCCTGGGTCGCAAGCCAGCCGCCGGACGGGCTGTGCCTTGACATGACCGGCGGCGCGCATCTTTTCGGCGGCGAGGCGGCACTGACGCAAACGCTGCAGGATCAACTTGCCCGGATGGGACTGGCGAGCCGTATCGCCATCGCCAAAACCATCGGCGCGGCCTGGGCGCTGGCCCGGCATGGCACAGACAGCATCACCATCGCCCCGGATGGACAAACCGCCACCGCCCTTGCCCCGCTGCCTGTCAACGCCTTGCGCATCACCATGCAGCAGGCAGAAAGGCTTGAACAAGTCGGCCTTAAAACCATCGGCGCATTGCTTGGCAAACCGCGCGCGCCACTTGCCGCACGCTATGGCATGACGCTCGTGAACCGTCTCGATCAGGCGCTTGGCCAGAAAGGGGAAACGCTTTCCCCGATTACCGCACCGCCTGATTACCGCACCTATCTGCAGTTTCCCGAACCGCTGCTGCTGCTCGATCAGATCCGGCAGGCGCTGGCACGGCTCGCGCAACCGCTTTGCGATACCCTGCGCACAGACGGGATCGGCGCACGCGCCTTTACCCTGTCGCTTTATCGGGTGGACGGACATGTCAGAACTATTCCGCTGCGCACCGGAAGTTTATGTCGTGATACGGATCATCTTTGCCGGCTGTTCGCGGAAGCATTGAACCGGCTGCAGGAAGATTACGATGCGGGCTTCGGGATCGAACATATCGTCCTCAACGCCTTTGCCACCGAAACCGCCCGGCATCGCCAGCCCCGGCTTGATGACGGCCCGGCCACAGAGGATGCGGCGGCATTCAGGCTGCTGCTCGATCGGTATGGCAATCGGCTGGGGTTTGAAAATATCCACCGACCGCTGCCGCAACACAGCCACATCCCTGAACGCGCCGAACAATGGCGCCCCCTGTCATATGCGGGTGGCAAGACCGAATGCTGGCGTGACTTTGTGCAGCATCTGCAGGGCGGGGATTTTCCCGGTCGCCCCATTATCCTGCTGCCCCGACCCGAACCTGTTGCCGCCATTGCCGCCGTGCCCGATGGCCCACCCCTGCGCTTTGAATGGCGACGGCTTGAACACCGGGTACATAAAGCCGAAGGGCCCGAACGGATCGCCCCGGAATGGTGGGGCCGCCCGCGCGCCCAGGCCGCCCTGACGCGGGATTATTTCCGGATCGAGGATGTGCAGGGCTATCGCTTCTGGCTGTTCCGGCTCGGGCTTTACGAACGCGGGGAGAACCCGCGCTGGTTTCTGCACGGTATTTTCTCATGACAAGGCAAGAGATATCCCCCGCCGAAGCGGAATTCGTCGAACTTGCGGTTTGCAGTAATTTCAGCTTTCTGCGCGGCGCCTCGCATCCCGAGGAGCTGATCGTCCAGGCCAAAAGGCTTGGCTACCGCACGATCGCGCTGGCCGACCGTAACAGCGCCGCAGGACTTGTGCGCGCGCATGTCGCCGCCCGGCGCGAGGGGGTCCGCCTTCTTCCCGGGGTGCGGCTGGTACTTGCCAACGGCTTTACCTGCCTCTGCTTCCCACAAAACCGCGCCGCCTATGGCAGATTGACGCAATTGCTGAGCTGTGGCAATCGCCGCGCCGAAAAGGGCGACTGCATACTTTATCCCGATGATCTTGCCGCCCTTTCGCCCCTTAACCCCCCAGCCCATGACCAGATTTTTATCGCCCTGCCCCCTGCCGTGCCGGATGCGGCATTCGAACACGAGCTGAAAACGCTTGCGCGCCGTTTTCCCGGCCATGTCTATCTGGCCATCACCCGGCTTTATCAGGGTAATGATGAGCGGCGCATGGCAAAACTTTCCGCGCTTTCCGCCGCTTGCGACACCCCGCTTGTCGCAAGCAACGATGTGCATTTCCACAGTCCCGAACGCCGCCCGCTACAGGATGTGCTGAGCTGTATCGCGATGCGCTGCACAATTGCGGAGGCAGGGTTGCGACTTGCCGCGAATGCGGAACGCCATCTCAAACCACCCGCTGAAATCCATCGTATATTCGCCGGGTTCGAGCATGCAGTTACGCGCACGGGGGAGATTGCCGCGCGCTGTCACTTCAGCCTTGATGAACTTGCCTATGAATATCCCGACGAGCCGAGCGGGGAAAGCGCCACCCCGCAGGCCGAGCTTGAGCGGTTGAGCTGGATCGGCGCAGCGCAGAAATGGCCCGCGGGCATCCCCCATAAGGTACGCCAGACCCTTGCGCATGAGCTGCGACTGATCGGTGAGCTTGATTACGCCCCCTATTTTCTGACGGTGAACGATATTGTGCACTTTGCGCGCGGCCGGGGGATTTTATGTCAGGGGCGCGGCTCGGCGGCCAATTCTGCCGTTTGCTATTGCCTTGGTATTACCGCTGTTGATCCGACCAAAATCGATTTGCTGTTCGAACGGTTCATTTCCGCTGAACGCAACGAACCGCCCGATATCGATGTGGATTTCGAACATGAGCGCCGCGAAGAGGTGATCCAGTATATCTATGCCAAATATGGCCGCCACCGGGCGGGCATTGCCGCAACCGTCATCACCTATCGCACGCGCAGCGCGGTCCGCGATGTCGGCAAGGTGATGGGATTGTCACAAGATACGCTGAGCGCGCTGGCAGGCGGTGTGTGGGGCCGCTCCTCACGCGGCATCGATAACGACCGGCTGCGCGAACTCGGCCTTGATCCGCGCGATGTCACGCTGCGCCAGACGCTGCTGCTTGTCAGTGAGCTGATTGGTTTTCCACGCCATCTGTCGCAACATGTCGGTGGCTTTGTGATCACCCGCGGGCCGCTTGACGCGGTGGTGCCGATCGCCAATGCCGCGATGCCGGACCGCACCTATATTGAATGGGACAAGGACGATCTTGACGCGCTCAATATTCTCAAGATCGATATTCTGGCGCTTGGCATGCTGAGCTGTATCCGCAGGGCCTTCAGCCTGATTGCCGCCCATTATGGCAGACCCCTGACGCTTGCCACCGTCCCCACAGAAGATCCGCGGGTTTACGATATGATCTGCAAGGCCGATACGATCGGCGTTTTCCAGATCGAAAGCCGCGCGCAAATGTCCATGCTGCCGCGCCTGAAACCAAGAAATTTCTATGACCTGGTGATCGAGATCGCGATTGTCCGTCCCGGCCCGATCCAGGGGGACATGGTGCATCCCTATCTGCGGCGGCGCGCAAGAAGCGAGCCGGTCACATTCCCCTCCGAGGAATTACGCAATGTGCTTGGCAAGACATTGGGGGTGCCGCTGTTTCAGGAACAGGCCATGAAGATCGCCATCGTCGCGGCGGGCTTTACCCCGGGGGAGGCGGACCGGCTGCGCAAGGCGATGGCGACCTTCAAGCGCACGGGACAGATTGGCGATTTCCGGACGAAATTCATCACCGGCATGATAGAAAATGGCTATCAGCGGGACTTCGCCGAACGCTGCTTCCGGCAGATCGAGGGATTTTCGGATTACGGCTTTCCCGAAAGCCATTCCGCAAGCTTTGCCTTGCTGGCCTATGTATCAAGCTGGCTGAAATGTTTCTATCCGGATGCTTTTGCCTGCGCCCTGCTCAATTCGCAGCCGATGGGATTTTATTCCGCCTCCTCGATCATTCGCGACTTTCGCGATCATGGCGGCATCGCGCACCCCCCCGATATCAATTTTTCGGACTGGGATAACAGTTTGACGAAAGATACGAACCAGCCGCATCCCACAGCCGAAAGGGGCGGGGGGTATGCGCTACGGCTCGGCTTTCGCCAGATTTCGGGGTTTCGGGAAGAGGAGGCGCAGCGTATCTGCGCGGTGCGCGACAAGGGCTTTGACAGCGTACGGGATTTTTACTTTCGCACGGGTTTTGCCGTCGCCACCCTCGAACGGCTGGCGGCGGCCGATGCCTTCCGATCCATCGGGCTTGACCGGCGCGATGCGCTATGGGCGGTTCAGGGGCTTGGCGCACCCACGGGGGAACGCAGCGCTATCGAGGATTTGCCGCTTTATGCGCATGCGATGGATGCGCAATCAGGCGGGCTTCAGAAAGAAGCCGAGATCGCCCTGCCGCCCATGAGCCTTGGCGAGCATGTGGTGCAGGATTATCGCAGCCTGCGTCTGTCGCTGAAAGCGCATCCGGTCGGCCTGTTGCGGAGCGAGCTGACAGCGCGCGGCATGGTAACTGCCCGTCAGCTGGCGGATTATCCGGCCGATCGCATGGTCGCGATTGCCGGGCTTGTCCTGGTGCGGCAGCGACCGGGCACCGCAAGCGGCGTTATCTTTGCAACGCTTGAGGATGAAACCGGCATCGCCAATGTGATCATCTGGCCCAAACTGTTCGAACAGAATCGCAGAACGGTGATCGGTGCGCGTTTTCTCGGGGTGCGCGGCGTTTTGCAAAGAGCAGAATCTGTCATTCATATCATCGCGCGGACACTAACTGATCTGACGCCCGAGCTTGACAGCCTGACCGCACCGGCAAACACACCCGGAAAGAACACAACCCGTAATGTCCTGCCCAAGGGCCG
>OBJS01000257.1_pt1 | contig 14116 bp, 10 predicted proteins | sample 1519851 | NCBI WGS metagenome assembly OBJS01 (sample SAMN03019806, study PRJEB22545) | beach sand metagenome | biome: beach; feature: sea beach; material: beach sand | place: USA: Municipal Pensacola Beach, FL | collected 2010-10-20 | depth 25-47 cm m
TTGTCCGGACCACCGTGATAGTCTGTATCGGCGACGTTTACCGCATAGGTGAAGTGGTGGTGCAGGTCTCTGAGCCGCGTCAGCCCTGTTGGAAAATAAACGCCAAATACGGGGTGGAGGGGCTGACTGAGTTTATACAGGATCAGGGCATTGCCGGCTGGTATTACCGCGTGCTGGAGGCTGGGCGCATTCAGGTTGGCGAAAGTGTCACATTGCAGGAGCGTTACAATGAGGGTGTGACGATTACACAGGCTAACAGGGTCATTCATCGGCAGACTGAAAATGCCGCCAGTGTCGATAGGCTGATCGCTGCGTGCGGTATAGCCGAGGGGCTTAAAAACAGACTGATCAAACGCCGCGAGGATCACGATTAATTTCGCCGGTCGTTTTCGTCCTACCTCAAAACTGAATTCTGAGTGTCTTATAAGGAGCTTCAATGCGCGCTGTCTCTGTCGAATATAAATCTTTTGATGGTTTGCGATTGCGCGGTGATATATACGGTAACCCCGATCGTCCGCCGCTGATCTTTCTGCATGGCGGTGGCCAGACACGCCACTCGTGGGGCGACGCCGCGGAGCGCGTTGCCGAAGCGGGCTGGCACGTGATCAATATGGATTCCCGCGGCCACGGAGAGACCGAGTGGTGCCCGCAGACCAACTATGAAATTGAGGACTTTGTCGGCGATTTGAAAGTGGTTCTGGATACCTTACCGGCCAAGCCCGTAGTCGTCGGGGCATCTAAAGGCGGTATTGTTGCACTGGCGACCGCCTGCCTGGATGAGTCTTTGTTGCGCGGCATTGTACTGGTCGATGTGACACCCCGACTGGAACCGGCCGGTGTGGGTCGAATTCTCGAGTTCATGCGTGCCCGCTCCGACGGTTTTGCCAGTCTTGAAGAGGCTGCGGATGTGATTGCGAGTTACACTCGGCGTGCGCGCACCAAGAATCTCGAGGGCCTGCGTAAAAACCTGCGTGAAACTACCGACGGGCGGTTTATCTGGCACTGGGACCCACACCTGATCGGTGGGGAGTTTCAAGACAACATTCAGAGGCGCTGTCTCGGTCTGCTTGACGAGGCCGCCAGGTTGACGCTGCCGACCCTGCTGGTGCGCGGAGCGCGCTCGGACGTGGTCAGTATGGAGGGTGTCGAGGAATTTCGGCGGGCGGTCACCCATGCTGAATTTGTCGACGTCGCCGAAGCCAGCCATATGGTGGCCGGTGACCAGAATACGGTCTTTGCTAAGGCAGTGATTGACTTTATTGAGCGCCTATCCTAGCGCAGGTTGTTCGCTCTGCGGTGTTTTCTGCTATTAGGGCTGGCGGCAGGTTAATACAGGATTACTGACGCTGCCTTCGAGCTCTGGTCATGAAGAACAGTATCGCGCCCGATACAATAGTTACAAGACCCAGTAAAGCAAATCCCCGCAGTAGCCAGGAGTGAAAGTTCTCCCGGCCACTGTAGTCCATAATGTGCAGACCCCAGAGAAAGTCATACAGGCGCCAGTAATCGGTACGCACTGCGGTAACCTGGCCGCTCGTGGCCGCAATCCACAAATTCGCACCCTCCGCTCCGCCCGTCTCAATTTTCCAGGCCGGTAATTCGCCGTTGCGGTATTCGCTGCCCGGCGGTACTGACGTGACCCATGTCGCCGACAGTATGGGCCGATTCAATCGATTGTCCGCGATCAGTCGGGCTTCGTCTTCATTCAGGGGTTCTAGTTGCTTGCCGGTTTCAGCATCGAAGGCCAGTGCCTGGTGTTGATCAGGAATCAGGTAAATGGGCGTGTTCAGGCGCTGTTTGATCTGGATTTCGTCGATACTCACGTCAGCTAATGCCTTGTGCTGGCGGAGCAGTGCGTTTGGGGAAAGCAGTTTTACATGTTGCAGACGAAAAGCTGCTGCCGGTTCAAGTAGTTTGCCGCCGCGAACTTCCTCGATGGGTAAGATGGAAAAAAACAGGCCCGAGCCGACCCATACCAGAAGCTGTAGTGCAGCGACCATACCCAGCCAGCGGTGGGCTTTTCTGTAGTACAAGGATTTCAATCTGTAGCCCTGGTCTTTGATGAAATTAGTGGCGGTTGGCGTCAGGTTTGATTGTAATTCTCACCCCGAGGGCATAAGCGCGTTCCCGATACCAGCTGGGTAGACGAGCCAAATTGCGTTGCCCATGTTAGATACCTTACCTGTATCTGCGCCACTTCGTGTGTGCTGTATATTAGCCGGACGCGCGGAAAAAGGATAACAACGCCATGCAGGATTTGACACCGGCTACGGCCTCGGAGGATGCCCGCTGGGGTGGACTCGGCACCCTGGCCTGGGGTTTGGTGTTGGCCGCGATATATGTACTGGCTTCGACTTTTATCTACTTCGCAGCTGTACTGCACAACTATCCTTTTGCGTCCCCCAAAATGATCGACCGCCTGATGCTGGTGACTAACGGAGCAAACCTGGCCCTGTCGACGAGTATTGCGACTCTGCTGGTTTTGCCGCTGCTACTGGGTGTGGTGAAACTGAAACGGGGGTCGAAAATAGCCCGCTATCTGGGGTTTCGCCCTGTAAGTTTGCGTACCGTTTGGCGTTGGTTGCTTCTCGTCTGCGCCTTGAGTGCAAGTTACAGCGGTATTAAGTGGGTGGCGGGCTTACAGGTTATTCCCGAGTGGGGCGTAGTCACCTACCAATCCATGGGTGCGCCGTGGCTGTTTTTTCTCGGTGTTATTGTGCTTGCGCCGCTTATAGAGGAGCTTTATCTCAGGGGCTTCGTCGTCGCCGGGTTGGAGCGCACGGCGTTGCGCTCGATCGGCGCGGTATTACTCACCGCTGCGGTTTGGGCTGTAGTGCATCACCAATACCATATCTACGACCAGTTGTGGATTTTTGTCTTTGGTCTTGTACTAGGTGCATCCAGGGTCATCAGCGGGTCGGTTTATCCTGCGATCGCCATCCACGTGCTTAACAATCTGGTGGCCTACCTCGCGGTCGGCTTGTATCTGGGGGAATACCCACCCGCGATGTAATGAACTATTAACACATAGTTTGCCGGGCCCTGCTGGCGCTAAAGGTTTCGTTGGGGCTAAAGGTTTCGTTGGGGCAAGTCGTCGCCAGTTTAGGGGACGCTAAATTGACAAAGCGGCCTCCATACCTTGACTGATCGCTGCCAGGGCATCCAGTTCTTTTGCCTCGGCAGCACCGCCAATAACCTGGCAGTTGATTTGTGCGGCCTGCATTGTGGCCGCCAGTTCGCTGTTTGGCTCCTGGCCGGTGCAAAGCACGATGGTGTCGACCGCGAGCAGTTTTTCTTCGCCATCGATACTGTAGTGTAGCCCTGCATCGTCGATTTTTAGGTAGGTGGCGCCCGGAATGGCGGTCATGCCGGCGGCGTCCAGTTCGGAGCGCAACACCCAGCCGCTGGTCAGCCCGAGGCTGCGCCCCAGTGCTTTGGGTTTGCGCTGCAGCATGGTGATCTCGTGTGCCGGTGCTGGGAAGACCGGGCCGCTTTTAGCCAGTGATCCGTGTTCTGTCATGGTGGTGTCGACGCCCCACTTGCGCAGAAATTCCTCGGTATTCGGTGCGCAGTCGCCTTTACCGTGAGCCAGCAATACCGCAACGTCAAAACCGATACCGCCAGCGCCGAGTATGGCCACTTTCTTGCCGGCTTGGGCCTTGCCTGTGAGTAAGTCCAGGTAGGTGATCACCGAGGCATGGTCAATGCCCGGGATATCCGGCACCCTCGGCACGATGCCGGTTGCGATGATAATTGCATCGTAGTGGTCGGCCAGCGAGTCGGGCTCGACTTTCGTGTTCAGCCGGGTGTCGATGCCGAATTTGTCGAGCTGGGAATCGAAGTAGCGAATCATTTCGTAAAATTCGGTTTTGTCCGGAATAATTTTTGCCAGGTTCAGTTGGCCGCCGATTTCGTTTGAGGCCTCGTACAAAGTGACGTCGTGGCCGCGCTCGGCTGCGGTGCAGGCGGCGGATAGACCGGCCGGTCCGGCACCCACGACGGCGACTTTTTTTGGTGTATCAGTGACGCTCGGTGCGCTTTCAAACTCCAGTTCTCGAGCAGCTTTGGGATTAACCAGGCAACTGGTGACGCGATCGGTAAAAATAAAATCCAGACAGGCCTGATTGCAGCCGATACAGGTGTTGATCTCGTTGGCCCGGCCTTCGGTGACCTTGAGGGCAAAGTGGGGGTCGGCGAGCATGGGCCGGGCCATGGATACCATTTGGGCGTCGCCGCTGGCGATGATATCTTCCGCGACCTCTGGCGTATTGATGCGATTTGACGCGATCACAGGAATGCCGACATTTTCCGTGATGTTGCGAATGGCAAAACGCCAGGCCGCGCGCGGCACCATGTAGGCGATGGTGGGAATGCGTGCCTCGTGCCAGCCGATACCGGTGTTAAACAGGGTAGTGCCGGCGTTTTCGAGGGCCTGTGCAAGCAGTACGATTTCGCTGCCGGTGGCGCCATTTTCCACCAGGTCGATGGCGGATATGCGATACATGATAATGAAATTCTTACCGACCCTAGCCTTGATGCGCTTGATGATTTCGACTGGAAAACGCATACGGTTCTCGTAGCTGCCACCCCACTCATCTGACCTATTATTCGTGCGTGTCACCAGCATCTGGTTGATCAGGTAACCCTCCGAGCCCATGATCTCGACACCGTCGTAGCCTGCCTGCTGCGCCAGCACTGCGCAGTGGGCATAGTCCTCGATGTATTGCTCGATCTCTTGGCCGCTCAATATGTGTGGTTTACAGGGATTGATACGCGAAGGTATATCCGATGCTCCCACTGGCTGATCGATCTTCGCGTTGCGCCCGGTGTGCAGCACCTGCAGCAGAATTTTGCCGCCCTCGGCGTGTACCCGGCTGGTGACTTTGCGGTGTTCGGGTATATCCGCTTCGTCGTTAAATATGGGCGCGCCGGTTTCGATGACGCCCGTGGCGTTCGGGGAGTAGCCGCCGGTAACGATTAGACCCGCGCCGCCTTTGGCCCTTTCGCCATAAAAAGCCGCCAGACGTTCAAAGGGCCGATCCAACAGCTCCATGCGGCTGTGCATGGAGCCCATCATGATTCTGTTTCTTATCGTCGTGAAGCCAAGGTCGAGGGGCTCAAGAAGGTGGGTGAAACTCATAGGACGTTCCCGGTAAAAGTCATGATATCTGTCTGGCGCGGTAGCGTAAGAGATTTGTGGGGGAATTGAAACTTCACCCGTTACAATGGACACCTCAAGCCTATGAGGATGTGCAGCCGCGACCTGTATAAGAACACCCATGAAATACTTCAGATACTGGATTGAAGCGAAGCATCGCATCAGGATTTTTGATCGATCGGAGGAAATTAACCTTCTCGTAGGCTCGAATGTTTCAAAGGAAGACGCACAACAGGAGGCTTTGCTCAGAGCGAAAAAGATCGAGGATAGAATTGCCAGTGGTGCTCCAAAGGACGAGTACGAAGCGGGAATTAAGGAGCACGTGGCGGAGGTTATCGACGATTCAAACGTAGTGACTGTCTGCCGATATGGCGCAAAAATTCTTAATACCAGTCAGTATTCCGTGCTGGATCTGGACGATTATCCCGAGAGTATTTGGGATATGTTCAAGTCCGTCCGAAAATTGGGCAAGAAAGAAAAGATCGTATATAAATTTGAGGAAAGTATTCGTCGATTTCCTCAGCTTGGTACTGACTTCAGGATTTATGAAACCGCCAAGGGTATCAGGATTATTGGCAGCAAATATATCGATCCTGCTGATCCTGGCAACAGGCGGCTGTTACGGAAATTGAACATCGATTGGCTCTACCTGGTATTGTCCAGTAAGCAGCAATGTTATCGGGCGCGATTGACGCCCAAGCCCTATCGTATGCGTATCAAGACCATCAGGGTGCGCACTCCCCTTGCTTGCGAGACAGAAGCGTATCAGTCCTGGGCACAAATGTATGGAGAGGCATCGCGGGCCTACTCGGTGGTTCGTCTGATTAAGACCCTAGGTCAGGATTTTTCCAATGACCGGGTTATTAAATTTCACGATGCACAATGCAATGCCCATAAGGATTTGAAGCTGGCCTAGGGTGGCAATTGAATAGACCCGACCGCACCTGACACTGCTTAAGCGACTTGTTTCTGACAAACCTCTCACTCTTGTTAGTGGTTCGCGCAGGCGTTTTCAACCATAAAGCGAAGCGCTGTTTCCCGATTTTCCACGCTGTTAAATGTCGCGGTATGCGGCCCTCTGGTGACTAACTGCCGGTTGGCACCTCCGTGGGCCTGTGTCAGTTGCCCAAGGTTGGAAAAAGGCACAATGCTGTCATCCCTGCTGTGAATAAATAGTATTGGCAGGCTACTGAGTTGGGTAAGTGCATCAACAGGGTCGTGGCCGTTGCTCATAGCCCACGCGATCGGGTACTGCACCGGCCAGGTCAACCAGGATTGCCTGGCGATGTGGCGGCTGATATCGCCGTAGCGGGCGAAGGCTGCGTCGCTGATCAGGGCGCATAGCCGGCCGTCGTAGATGTTTTCCAGCATCGCGTAGTGCATCAGGCTGGCGCCAATGCTTTGGCCAATAATATACAGATTGGTGTGCCCGGTTTCGGGTGAGTCTTTTAGCCACTCTATCGCCGCGGCGATATCGAGAAATACCTCAGGGAAACCGGGCTGACCCTGGGATCGTCCAAAGCCGCGATAATCCAGCAGCAATACCTGATAGCCTTCGGCGGGCAGCCAGCGGATGTTGTGGATGTGAGTGCTGATATTTTCCGCATTGCCATGAAGAAATAATATGCTGCCTTTTACCGGTTTGTGCGCGGGCAAAAACCACGCGTGCAGGGCGGTGCCATCGGCGGCGGTAAGTGCGATATCGCGGTAATCAAGGCCCAGCTCCCCGGGTGTGAGGCGAATATGCCGGTCGGGAAAGAAGTACCAGCGGCTGCAGCCGCTCAGACAAAGGCTTAACAGGAGAATTGCCGTAATTCGCCGCCAATAGTGTTGGGTTTGTTTGTCAGCGTCGACCTGGTATTTGTGGCGCGGTATGGCGGACATGGGAGTTCTGAAACGGAGTCAGCCTAACGGAAATACCAATGGTAACCGAGAGAAAACTCAGTGGCGTCGCCGCCGTATTCATGCCAGCGGCGGTCGAGAGAGACGCGCAAAGCGTGATTTAATGAAAGCACGATATTTTGCTCGATACCAAAGTCCAGGCGCTGCTCCCCACCGCTGAATTGCAGCCCGGAGGCGTTTACCATGCCGGCGCCAAAAGGCGTCTGGTAGAGCCATCCCAACTGTGGGCCTATGGCGATTTCCGCCGTTTCATCCATGTCTCGGTTGTGCTCGACACGACCACTCAGCAGCGCAAACACAGTGCCGGAGCCCGCGGTGTAGGCATAACCACCACCACCGGTGACATGGACCGCGAGCGGGCGGCCTTTATCGGTGTTGATCCGTTCCAGACCACCGTAGACGCGCCAGGACAGCTGGTTAAAGAAGGTGTCCCTGGGCGTCAGGGAAAAGATATCCGCCGCATCGAGGCGTTCTAGCTTTACTGAACCGTCATCGTAGCGCCGCAAGGAGGTATTGCCCATGTTGATTTGTGCGCCGGAGAGAAACCCATACTGGTTATCCAGCAGGCTGTGGTATGCCATACGCAACTCCAGCTCTGTGTAATTGCGATCATCATCCCGGCCAATACGCGTAGTGATGCGTTTGCTCTCGTGTCCACTCTGGGGCGCCGTGGGGCTTGGAATGGGTACCTCGGGCTGGATTGCCTGTTCGCTCAGCTTGTTCAGGATGGCGTGGCTGTGCTGTGCTGCATTCTTGTCCCGCGTCCGCTTGGCCTGCTGATAGCGCAGTCCGGTATAGCTGGTTTCCAGCGCGTAATAGCGTGTTTCCGGTGGTAGCTGATTTAGTTCCTTGGCGGTGGTATGTGGGGCCTCGGCCAGCTGGATCAAGAGTGGTCTCAAATCATCCGGCAGGGCCGCCAATTGGTGTTTGAGCCGTGTCGCCATTGCTGGTCGGTAGCGGGTGGAAGAAATAAAGCCGCCGCGCTCCACTGCCCGTACTGTGTCAATGGGAATGGCGGAGATAACAAATTCATCGGTCAGTTCCGTGCCGGGTCGTGCCACTTCAAGTAGTTCCAGCAAGCGGTAGGAACAATTTTCGGTGAAGAAAAAATAATCGAAGTTGATATCCTTGAGCTCCCACAAATGGGTGACCAGCCGAGTGGTTTCCTCCTGAGTCAGGTTGAGCGGGTATTCCCAGATATCCCGGTTCTCGTCCCGATTGTATTCCTGAATTTTTTTGAAATAGGGCTCGACAATGAATTGTCCGGGATAGCCACCCGTCAAGCCACGATAGGCATATAGAATGGAGTTGTCGCCCGCCGGTACATTGGCGCCAAAGTTAACGCCGAAAGCCAACCAATCGGTGTGCTCCCGGTCCGGTTTCGAATCCAGGCGCAGTAGCGTATGGCCGAACATAGAGGAGGGGCTGTTGAGGTGATGTGCCGGAAACACGAGCACCACGCTGCCCGCGTGAATCATGCCCCGCCATTCATCATATAGCGGGCAGCGGACTGATGGCAGGCCTTGTATTGCAAGTTGTTGCTCGAGCCAGGTGCGGCGTGCCGGAAAACGGCACTGAGCGTGTTCATTACCGGTATTACGAGTATCGAACAGGCCCTCAATGGTAGCCAGCATCTCTGCCTGCGGATCTGTATCGCCTGTGTTGGCCAGAAAGAACGCATCGTCGTCGACGAAGCTTTCATATTTTATTTTCGCGCCGGACAAAATACCTTGGCTTACTTTGTAATGGAGCAGATTGAGCCACTCCGGGTGCTCCCAGAGTCGAGCTTGGTGAGCTTTGTCTGAAAAAGCGTTATGAGCGACCAATGGTTTATTGGGGCTACCGCTGAAAGCTGTCGTGGTGAAAGCCGTCATGGTGGCAGTCAGGACAATGGCAGTCTTCAATAAATAAGCGCGCCAGCTAAACCAAGTGCAACGGGGAATGCGCATTGTTTTATATAAAAAGTAATGTCAGAAAGGTGCTAATTGAAGACGCCTGGTCCAGTATTTCCGGTGCCAGTGAGGGTTTGACGGACTGGGAACAGGTGCGCCGCAACCGCCATTGAAAAGAAAAAGCCTCGAGCCTTTGCTATAAATTACCAGGGCTCGAGGCTTATGCGGACGATATTAGACCGAATATTTGGCCAGTTTTGCATCCTGTTTCATTAACTGATTAATAGACGTCGCTACGTTCTGCGCGGTAACGTTTTCGTGTGGAAACAGCGTGGAAAAATTTTCATGAGCTAACGCCGCAAAGGCTGCGCGGTCTTCCTGTGCTATGCCCCAGCTGATGGCAACGGCATTGAGTGCCTCGCCATGACCGCGAGCTACATCCTCGGAAAATTCGTCCATGACTTCTGCCAGCAAGCTTTGGCCGCCGTAGGTCAGCTGACCACTGACGTCGCAACCGTTGGTGCCGCTACTCATGCCAAAAGTAGCGTTGCCTGAAGTGCCGTTGGTTAAGGTCGCGCCCAAATGCGAACCGAGGCCCGAGTTGCCTTCAAACAGCATATTACCCCAGCCACAATTAGGGCCGCCGGCGGCTTCGGCAAAGCCAAGGGAGGGGAGTGCGCAAATAGCCGCCACGCCTGCTAGTTTTTTTCCGTTTGTTAAAGTCATAAGCGTTTCCTGATTTCCTATGTTGTGCGGCCCGATGTTATTGGTATCAGACCTTGCCTTCAATGCGTTACGCTAGAATATTTAACCTATTTATTGAAAATAGGGTATTGGTCACGGATTGGCATAGCCATAGGACCCCGGTATCCACAAGTGAATAACCGACATGTTTGAAGATGTGCTTTTCTGGCTGGTTGTAGTCACGCCGTTGCTCGTCGGAGCCTTGGCGGCCTGGCATGCTCTGCTTTTCAAGCGCGAGTCGCGGGCGGCACTGGGCTGGATCGCGGTCAGCCTGTTTTTTCCGATGATCGGCCCTTTGCTCTACTGTCTATTTGGCATCAATCGTGTTGAGACCCGGGCACGGCAATACCGGGGCAGTCGCAATAAAAATCGTTTTATTGGCTTTGAACGCGGTGGCGGCGTACAACCCGTGGTCTTGCCTGAGAATGAGCAGGCCTCGGAACTGGCGGGGTTGAAGCGCGCGGTATTGGCTGTGACCGGGGAGCCTCTGCTTGCGGGTAACAGCGTTGCTGTGCTGCACAATGGAGAAGCGGCCTATCCGGCAATGCTGCAAGCCATAGCCAAGGCGCGACACAGTATTTTTTTGGCGACATATATATTTGAAACCAACGAGACAGGCCGCCAGTTTATCGAGGCCTTGCAAAACGCTGTGGCAAGGGGCGTGGTTGTCAGGGTCATCGTCGACGGTATGGGCGAGAAGTACGCTTGGCCCCGTGCTGTGCCCCAGCTCAGGCGCGCCGGGATCAAGGCGTGTCGTTTCAACGCGCCGCGATTATCGCCGGCGACCTGGTCTGTGAACTTGCGAAATCACCGCAAGATTTTGGTTATCGATGAGGACATGGGCTTTACCGGTGGTATGAATATAGGCGATCGCCACCTGGTGGCGGATCCCGTCGTGAAAAACCCCGTGGTCGACGTGCATTTTCTTCTGCGGGGTTCGGTGGTCGAACGTTTGCGGCGAATTTTTGCCATTGATTGGGAGCGTACCACTGGAAAAGCGTTACCCGAATTGCCGCGCTTCGAAGCACCTGCCGCAGAGCAGGATCGCGACTACGAGGTGAAGGCAGGGCTTGCCTCCTGCCGGGTTATCGCCGACGGTCCGGATGAAAATCTCGATCGTCTGTCCCTGGCCATTCGAGCGGCAGTCGTCTCTGCCAAAACCCAGGTGTACATCATGACGCCCTATTTTTTACCATCCGAGGCACTGGTCGGTTGTTTACAGGCCGCGGCGCTCAGGGGTGTCGACGTGACGATCGTGTTGCCGGCAAAAAACAACCTGCCTATGGTTCATTGGGCAACGCGCAATATGTTGTGGGAACTACTCTATTACGGCGTCAAAGTGCTTTACCAGCCGCCGCCCTTTGCCCATTCAAAACTTGTTCTGGTCGACGATAGCTATGCCCTGGTGGGGTCGGCGAATATCGACCCGAGAAGCCTGCGGCTTAACTACGAATTGGGCCTGGAAATTTACGATGCTGGCGTCGTCGAAAAGCTCGGCCAGCATTTTCGCGATGTTGCCGCAGTGTCGAAGCAGGTTACGCTTGACGAGGTCGATGAACGCTCGCTCGGGCAGCGCACACGGGACGCTCTATGCTGGTTATTCTCGCCATACCTGTAGTAGAGGTCGGCCCGCGGTCGCGGGTGCATTAGCCTCTTTGTAAAGGTAAAGGGCTATTGCATCAGCGAAGTAGGGTCCGGGAAGAAACGCCCCGAGCCGACGCGGCCGGTATTAAACTCGCGACATGCGGCGCGAGCTGTTAGGAGATAACTGACCGTTTGGAGATTTCCTCGAGCATGACTTCGGTGGCACCGCCGCCAATGCTCTGTACGCGTGCATCCCGTGACATGCGTTCGATCGCGCTTTCGCGAATATAGCCGAAGCCGCCGTGAAACTGCAGACAGGTGTACATGACCTCGTTCACCAGTTCGCAGCAAAAGGCCTTCGCCATCGATACTTCCTTGACGCAATCCTCGCCCATGGCGTCGAGCCAGGCCGCGTGATAAACCAGTTGGCGGCCGGCTTCCACTTTCGCCTGGGCCATGGCCAGGCGCTGACGAATGCCCTGTTTGTCCCATAGAGTCTCGCCAAAGGCTTTGCGCTCCTGCACATACTGCAAGGTGAGTTCTAGCGCCTTGGCGGCTTCGCCCATGCTTTGCGCGGCCAGCACGGTGCGCTCGTTCTGGAAGTTGCGCATGATGGAGTAAAAACCCTTGTTTACGCCGCCCAGGATGTTTGCTTTGGGAACCCGGCAGTTGTCGAACACGAGTTCCGCGGTGTCCGAACATCGCCAGCCCTGCTTGTCCAGCGCGCGGCTGACTGTAAAACCGTCCATGCCTTTTTCCAGGATAAATATTGTGATGCCGCGGGATCCCTTGACGCTGGTATCTGTTTTCGCGGCCACGAAGTAGACATCGCCTTTGACACCGTTGGTGATAAACATCTTGCTGCCGTTGAGTACATAACTATCGCCATCTTCCACTGCGGTGGTGCGGATGCCGGCGACATCCGATCCGGCATCTGGTTCGGTGACGCCGACCGCGCATATTTTTTTGCCGCTGATCAGGTCGGCCATGTATTTGTCTTTTTGTGCTTTAGTGCCAAAATTTTCCAGGTGCGGCGAGGCCATATCCGTATGTACCAGCACAGTCACGGCAAAGCCGCCAAAGGTTGACCGACCCAGTTCCTCGGCGAGAATGACGCTGCCCAGTGTATTCATATTGCTGCCGCCGTAGTCCTCGCCATAGCGAATGCCCAGAAAACCCAACCCGCCCATCTTGCGCAGCACGTCCCTGGGCACGAAGCCATCCTCTTCCCAGGGTTCGGCATGAGGCACGATTTCCTGTTCGACAAAGCGGCGGATCTGCTCGCGCAGCATATTTTGCTCTTCGGAAAAATACAGTTGATTCATGTTGTTCCTCGCTAGGGATTCGGGTTGGGGGAGGGCGCGCGTGTCAGCCGGCCGGAGTAATCTCGATCAAGGTAGCCCCACCTTCGACGTTTTCGCCAACGGCGCTGAATACCTCTTTTACCGTTCCGTCGGTTTGCGCGACCAGGTTGTGCAGCAGTTTCATGGAGTCCAGCACTACCAGAGTGTCGCCACGTTGCACCGCTTTGCCAGCGGCAGTTTTGATTTCGACCACTTGTCCGGGCAGCGTGGCCTTTACCAAATGCTCGCCGTTGCCGCCATCGCCATTGCCGTCCAACGCGCGAGTCTGTATATCGACAATCTGGCAGGTGAAAATGCCATTTAACCCGCGGAGCGCCAGCTTGTTTTCGCGCCACTGAACCTCCACGCTGAGGCTTTTGCCGTCGAGCTCCAGCAGCAGCTGATCAGCTGTCAGATAACGCGCTCGTACCGCCGTTGTGGTTTTCTTTGCAGCTTCCTCGCCCAGCGAATCGATGCCCTCGCAGGTTGGCTCGGTTAACACGTGGACGCGATATTCGCCGTTAAAGCCAGTGACCGCCACAGTCCTGAATTGCCCGCTGGGGGTAATCAGGTTGATGTAGCTGTGACTGGAAACATCTGCCCGTGCCAGAAGGCGGTAGCCACCCAGCGATTGCCATGGAGATGTGTGTCGGCCGGGAGAGCTTTTTTCCAGTTCGAGGACCTGGGCAATTGCAGCCGCGACCAGCGGCGTGTTGTCAGCGATCGGGGCTTGCCATCCGGCGGCGAAGTTCTCGGGTAAAAAGTTTGTCGTCAGGGGTTTCTGGCTAAAATTCTCGTGATTGACGATGTCGGCGAGAAAAGCCAGGTTAGTGCCGATGCCCTGCAGGCCAAAGCTCTCAAGGCCAAGCGCCAGGCTGCGGCGTGCTGACTCGCGGTCGGCACCCCAGGCAATCAATTTTGCCAGCATAGGATCGTAGTAACTGGAGACCACCGCGCCTTGGGTTACGCCGCTGTCGGTTCGCAGGTGTCCGGGCCCCGCGCTGGCATCCGGTTCCCGGTAGAGATCAATGGTTCCGGTCTGAGGCTGGTAATTGCTGGCCGGGTCCTCGGCATTGATTCGCGCTTCAATTGCCCAGCCGTGGGCGGTGATTTCCCGCTGTGTTCGCGGCAGAGATTCGCCGCCGGCGATGCGGATCTGCCATTCCACGAGATCGAGGCCAGTGATGGCTTCCGTCACCGGGTGCTCAACCTGCAGGCGAGTGTTCATTTCTAGAAAGTAATGGGCGCCGGAGGCGGCGTCGACGAGAAATTCCACGGTGCCCAGAGAGTCGTATTCAATCGCTTGTGCCAGTGTGAGCGCATCTTTATAGAGACGTTGCCGCAGTGGCTCTTCGAGAAACGCCGCTGGCGCTTCTTCGATGATTTTTTGATGATTGCGTTGAATCGAGCATTCGCGTTCAAAGAGATGGACGGCCGCGCCGGTTTTGTCGGCGGCAATCTGGACTTCGATATGAAGCGCTAGCAGGTTTTGG
>OBJS01000259.1_pt1 | contig 13881 bp, 11 predicted proteins | sample 1519851 | NCBI WGS metagenome assembly OBJS01 (sample SAMN03019806, study PRJEB22545) | beach sand metagenome | biome: beach; feature: sea beach; material: beach sand | place: USA: Municipal Pensacola Beach, FL | collected 2010-10-20 | depth 25-47 cm m
GGGACATTCCGGAGTTGCCCAGCGACGCTGGGTGAAACACGGCCGTGCAGCTCGCGCAAAACCCGATGATCTCCGGGTCGGCTCTTGTCAAACGAGCCGAGCTGGAAGCCGCCTTCGCTGAGATGGTGGAAGAATCCGGGGGCGGACGGGAAACCGAAAGCGAATAATCTGAAATCCCTTCGGTAATCGGTTCCACGGAGTCGGATTCCCGAATCATTCAAAGGAGTTACTGATGGCAGTTATCGTCGATGTGACATGTATGTATTCGACTGTCAAGAACATCAGCGGTGTTTCGAAGAACTTCCCGTTCTTGCCGCCGCACGGCCGCACGCTTGCGGCTGACGAAGAGGTCACGGTGTTCGGAAGCATTCTCGAAGCCATTACACGCTCGAACGATCGATTCGGCCGCACGGAACAGGATTCGCTCGAAGAAGTTCTTCGGCGGGACTGGCTGGGAATTTGAAAAACCCCGGCACCCATTCTGACCGACGAGACAACAGGCGACCTCAAGATTGTCATTCTCGACAGCGGGTCGCTGGATGTTGCGGATCCCTGTTGGGAAACCAGCATCACCGTCTGACAGTTTTTGCTGTTCAGCATTTACAACCAAACCCTCGCCGGGTACAAAATCTGGCGAGGGTTTTTTACGTTCCCGCATCCCGCAAAAGGAAAAACCCGTGAAACTATCCGTATTCACGCCTACGCACAACCCGACGCATCTGCCACACGCTTTCAACTCACTCAAACGCCAAACACACAAAAACTGGGAATGGGTAATCGTTCCGAACGGTCCCGCCATCGGTAACATCCCATCGAACATCGCTCGCCACCGGCGTGTGCGTATCTTCGACTACACCGACGAGAATCGCGGTATCGGCGCACTAAAACGCTACGCCTGCGAGAAAGCCACCGGTGATGTATTCTGCGAGCTGGACCATGACGACCAGCTCGTACCCAGCATTCTGAAGAAAGTCGCCGACAAGGCCAAAGAAGGAGCCGGGTTCATCTACTCGGACGCGGCCGTCTATTTCCCTGACAAGGGCAACAAATCAGTCGGCTATTCCGAATACACTGGCTGGGAGACCTACGAGTTCCGCGTGTACGGTCAGCCGTTCCTGGCGTCACGCAACTTCCCGCTCTCGCCGCGATCGCTCTGCGAAGTCTACTACGCCCCGGACCACATTCGCTGCTGGTCGCGGGAAGCCTACTTCGACGCGGGCGGGCACAATCCGGACCTGGCTGTTGGAGACGACCATGACCTGATCTGTCGCACGTACCTCTCCAAGCATCCGTTCGCTCATACCGGCAGCTGTGGGTACCTGTACCGCAACTACAAGGGCAACACGGTCAAGCTGGCACATAAAGACATCAAAGTGCAGCAGGATGCGAACCGGAACAAGTATATTCACAGACTGATCGACGAATGGTGCCGGAGAAACGAGTACCCGTTCCTGGACATGGCCAAGTCGGAGAATCTTCTGGAGATCCGTAACCGTACGCTGATCATCAAGGCACAGGCCGAGACGTTCGGGTGCATACGGGCCTACGATTTCCTGCAATACATTCCGCAGCCGTTCATCACACAGCTCATGAACGAACTGTATCGCGTGCTTGTCCCCGGCGGCTGGCTGTGTGCTGCGGTACCGTCAGCGGATGGTCCGGCCGCGTACGCTCCGCATTACAAGTCACACTGGAGCACGCACACCTTCGACTATTTCTGCCGACGACAACTCGCAATGCAGCTGCCGGGCAACCTGTGCCGCTTCCAGAATGTGATCTGTCGTACGGATTACCCGGATAAGGAACATCAGAAGCGGGGGTTGAAGTATGTTTATGCTGATCTCTGCGCGATCAAAGGGCAGCGACAACCCGGCCGAGTGCTGATCTGATCAGCGAACTACTCCGTCTTGCAATACCTGCCGGGAACGGCGTACAATACGCCCACGCACACATTTGCTTCAATTTGCCGAAACACACGGAAGGAATTCTGCAATGGCTGATACAGCTGCTGTGGCTACGGATTCGCCGGGGGCTGCTGACGAGATCTTCAAAGGGCTCTCCGTACGGAAGCTGGCCGACAAAAGCGGTGCTGTCGAGCAGTACGATCACAGTACCCGCGAAACCCGGCTGGTGAACCCGAACGGCGGTGCCTGGCCACTGCTGGGCGTGGCATTCATCGAAACCCCACCGAAAAACGCCCGTATTCCCATGTCGTGGGTTTCCAGGGGTATCCGCGAGGGCTGGATCAAAACCGAAGGGGATCGTGCTGTGAAGGCCCTGGGAGCTCCTCCGCAGGGTAAAGGCCAGCACGTCTTCTTCAACACGGACTACATCATCATTCTCGATGTGGAAGGTCCGACGCGGTACGAAGTCGTACAGCAGCCAGGTAAATACGACGACGCTGGTGGCGCCGTATGCAACTGGTTCTTCGACGCTCGCCTGGTCAGTCGCGGCAAGTGAATGGATTCAACGCTTAGTTTCCGACACGGAGTAGTCAAAAATGGCCGACATTGTTCTCAACCAAGCTCTCGGGAAAGCGGCGGAATGGGCCGCGCGTGTGAACGCGAACGATCCCACGAATGCTGTGTTCATCGTGATGCTACTTGCAACGAGCGGTATCGAATCCGATGCCGTGATCAAAGACAAAGACGACGTATCGGCGCTCGTGTCGGGAACCACCGACGAAGCGACGAACACTGGCTATGCCCGTAAGACGCTGGACCAGACCGGCGGGATCACGGTCACGGTCGACGACACGAACGACCGGACCGATGTCGACTTCCCGGACCAGACCTGGTCGAGCGTGGCCAACGACGGTACGGGAGCCATCTCCGCACTCGTCGTTGCGTATGACTCCGACAGCACGGGCGGCACGGATGCGAACATCATCCCGATGACGAAGCACGACTTCGCCGTGACACCCGACGGCAGCGACATCACAGCGCAGCTGCCGACGGACGGATTCTACCGGGCATCGTAATTCGCCTATAGGAAATCTGACTCAACAGTGTTGCTACGTAATGCGCACTGTTTCAATTTATTTTTGGAAGATACGACCACATGAGTATTCGGATTGGTCATGTTGGCGGTTCCGTAAACGTCGAGGGAAATACCCTCAACGGATCGTCGGATGCCGAAATCGTCTGCGTGAATCCTGAAACTGGCGAGGTGCTTGGGCGATACGCTTCAATGTCTGAGTGGGAAGCCAGTCTGGACGACCGTCATTTGCCCGAATCTGTCCAAGCGATGTCTGCAAAGGACTTTGCCAACTGGACTCCGGACAAGCAGTAGAAGAAAGGATTTCCGGAAAACCCGGACAATCTCGCCACAGGAGGGTGAGTCATGGCGAACAACGGATTTCTGCGTCTGAATGTCGGGTTCTTTCCGAAGTTCGAAGACGGCGACATCATGTCGGCCATCAACTGGCGCAAACAACGCTGCTGCTACGCCGAGCAGCTGTGCTTTGCCCGTGGAAAGAACCGGTTTGCGCGAGCAAACAAGCACGGATTTCTGAACCATGCGGACGTACTGAAAGACTGGTGCGATAACGTGTACCAGTTTCGCTTCGAAAGGCTGTCATCTTCGGAGGCGAAAGTCGTTCGCCTGGCCGATATGAACGAGATCCGCTTTACGAGCAACAAGCCCTTCGAACAGCACGACGGTAAAATCGTGCACATGGACATCGCGGCAACCTTTGCGAGAAAGATCCGTACGCTCCGTGACAGCAACAACGGACGCGGCATCCCGATCTTCTGTGACGATGGTGACGAAAACTCCGTGGTCTACTACGGCGGCCGGAAAGACACGTCACATGCCAAGCTGGATATTATCTGGCCGCAAATCGAATCGAAACTCGGAGTGCTTGAATCCAGCATTCCAAACCCGACATTCAGTGACAAGGGTAGCAAGTCGTTGCTGATCCGCGTTGACGATTTTGCAGACGACGCTGGCCTCGACAGCCCGCTGATGGATGAGACTGACCCGGAAAACCCGGTGCAGGTCAAAGAGCGTAAGCACCGCGTCGACTGGCGAGCGCTGAGCGGTGTGGACTCCCGGAACGTTCTCGACAAACGAGTTCGATCTGATGATACGGCTACGCTGCGTAGCCGGGACAGTGTGGTTATTGCGAAGACTCGGTGATGGCAACGGTAACCACCTCGATAGGTGCTGGTACCGGACACAGCGAGTCAGTCTCTATCTCGTCTGTGAGCGGACTCGGTCCGTCTTACACGATCACGCTCACGGCACCGGTCCCATCATCCGTTGTGGTCGGTGACGCATTCTATGACGAAGCCGCTAGTCCAACCAAATGGTTGATTACTGGCATTTCCGGCTCTGATCTGACAGTGTATGACTCTACGGGTTTCGGTTCCCAACCCGACGATGTATCAGGCATCTCTTCGCCAGTCATTGAGCGGTACTACAATGGTAGCACCCCGATTACAGATTGGGAAAGCGAGTTAGATGATACAGATTTGTATCCATCTAATCCTGATGCGGTTGGGGAGTGCTACAACGACGGGGCGTTTGATGAGACCTTTACAATCAATGGAGGAGCTACAGCAACCCTAAATTCCGTGACGCTTACTGTTCCTGAAGGGGAAAGACATGATGGAACGGAGGGTTCCGGTGCGAGACTCGTGATGACCAGTGGTGGCAGCATTTGTGGTATTGCCACGCCATCAGGATTCAACGAGAAGTACACCGTTGAATGGTTGGAAATCGACCTGAACGGACAGGATGCAAAATGTATCAACGCCACCGGTCAGCAGTTTACAAACGTAGGCATCATTCAGAATTTGATATGCCACGGCGGCAACGGCGACAGCCGCCCCGGAGTGGATTCGCCCGCCCGTGATTTGCGAGTACAAAACTCACTGTTCTACGACTTCACCCGCAGTGGCTCGACAATAGATTGCATCTCCCTTGACAGCGATAGGCCTGAGGGGGGATTTCTTAACAATACAGTGTACGGAGTCAATAACGACGGTGGGACCAGCGCAGCGTTTACGCAAAACACCGACAGCAGCAATTCACGGATCAGAAACAACATTGTTGTTGGCACTACGGCATCAACGACAGCGTTAGATTATAATTTTTCTGGAACCAGTGGAACATCGTCAAACAACCTGTCCGAAGACGATTCAGCGGACGACGGCGGCGGTAGCAATCATCGCATAGGTTCGGTACATGGTCAGACCGGTGATGATTTGTTTGTATCCACCGCTGGCGGTTCCGAAGACCTCCACTTAAAAACTGGTGCTGACGCTATCGGCAATGGTGTTGATCTAGCTTCCACACCTTCCGGAGTCGAAGTTGACGCTGATGGTTATGATCGTGATGCAAACGCTAGAGGCTATTCGGTTACTTGGGATATTGGTGCATTCGAATTCAAATCGGTCACGCTGTCGATCGGGCAAGGTACCGGTCACGATCAATCGATTGCGATCACTGCGTCTTCTGGTAGCGGTGAGTACTCGGTGACGATGGCGAGTGCCGGTACTGACGTCGTCAACGGGGACGCGTTGTGGGATGAACACGCCACCCCACGTAAGTACCTAATTGTAGCTGGTGCTGGCACCACATCTTTAACTGTGGTTGATATGGAGGGGATCGGATCGGCGCCCGACAATTCCGGTACAAGTTTGTCGGAAATTACCAGGTACTACAGCGGAACAACCCCGCTCGTGGACTGGGAGTCCGAACTCGACGATACCGACCTGTACCAGTCCGGAGATAACGCAATTGGTCGTTGTTACGCCGACGCGACTTTCACTGACTCAATAACCATCGACGGCGGATCAACTGTCGGCTTAGCCACCTTAACGCTGGAAGCGGCTGCCGGTGAAATTCACGACGGTACGGCAGGAACCGGTGTCAACATAAATGGTGGAATTACAGTCACACAAGCTGCGTTTCTTGTATCCTTGATCTCTCTTGAGATTCAGGGAAGCACTCTCGGTATATACTTGAATCAAAACACTACCAACGTAGTTGCACACATAAGAGGAAATCTAGTTCATGATGTGTCTTTCCACAATACCGGCACGATAGCTGGAATACGTGCATCATTAGGTGGTGCGGAGATTCTTAACAATATTGTTTATGATATAGCAAACACCACTACAGGGTCAGGGAGATCCGCGTTTGGAATCGATAGCGGCAACAGCCAACAAAGAAAGATACTCAACAACACCGCCCATAACATCACAATGACAGGTAACGGGACAGCGTGTTGTTACGGGTTTGACGATGACGCAGATAATACACTTCAGAACAACATAGGAACAGACCCATCTGTTACAGGCACGACCACCTTGGAGGCATGTTATGAACAATCGGCCCCGGTCAGTGCAACCGTGAATCACGTGGCAGCCTCCGACACGTCTGCCAGCGGCACCGGCTCACTTGACAGCATTACAGCGGCCGACCAGTTCGTCTCAATCGTCGGTGGTAGCGAGGATTTGCATCTGACACACGGTGCCGACGTAATCGGTGCGGGTAGTGATCTGGGCACAACCACACCTGGCGTCGAGGTCGATGCCGACGGTTATGATCGGGACGCCAACGCTCGCGGATACTCAGTAAGCTGGAGCATGGGAGCAGTAGAATACAAGTCCGTAACGCTATCTATCGGTAGCGGTACCAGTCATGATCAGTCGATCGCTATCAGCGATTCGTCTGGGAGTGGTGCGTATTCCGTCACACTAGCGAGTGCCGGGACGGACGTTGTCAACGGGGACGCGTTGTGGGACGAACACGCCACTCCTCGAAAATATCTGATTATTGATGGCGCCGGTACTACGTCTTTGACCGTGGTTGATATGGAGGGAATCGGATCGGCGCCCGACAATTCCGGTACAAGTTTGTCGGAAATTACCCGGTATTACAGCGGCAGTACTCCAATTACTGACTGGGAGAGCGAACTCGATGACACGAATTTGTACCAAGAAAACGACAACGCATTCGGGAAGTGTTACAACGATTCGGCGTTTGATGAGTCGGTGACGATCAGCGGCGGCGGGACAGTTGGGCTGAACTCCGTGACGCTGACTGTAGCAAGTGGTGAGCGACACGATGGCACTGAAGGGAGCGGGGCAAGAAACGTCCGGACGTCCAATAACGACATCATTGTGATCGACAGCAGCATTCCGACGACAGTTGAGTGGATCGAGTTAGATTTCAATGGGGGAGGGGGGGACGATTTTGTAGAGATACTCGATAGTCATGACGCTGTTGTCACTGTCCAGCGACTAATTATACACGGTGGGTCGGACGCAGACAGAACAAGAGGTATCTACCAGCAGGGGGATAACACTGGCCCATTTGATATTCATAACAATGTCGTGTACGACATTGCTACTACTGGAACGAGCGGATTCGCAATAGCTATTGGTATATCAATACGAACTGACTACAGCCGTTCGGCAAACCTGCAAAACAATACTGTCCACGACATAAGGGCAACGAACGCCAGCAACAATAATGCAATTCAAGGTATCGCCGTAACAAACGACACTTCTGACGCAGTTGTAACAAACAACATAGCGACAGATACGGTAAACGACGGGACAGGTACGGCGGAAGATTTCTATTTCCCCGGAACAAACCCTGACAGTGACACAAACCTATCCAGTGACGACACGGCTGATGATGGTGGTGGCTCAGGGCACCTTATTAGCAAAACGGCAGCGGATCAATTCGTTTCTACTGCTTCTGGATCGGAAGACCTTCATCTTAAAACTGGCGCAGACGCCATCAATGCGGGAACGGACTTAGCGGCTACACCTTTCGGTGTAGAGATTGATGCTGATGGGTACGATAGAAATGCTAACGCCAGAGGATACTCGGTCGCTTGGGATATTGGGGCATTTGAGTACAAATCAGTTACAGTGTCGATAGGGCAAGGAACTGGACATGATCAGAATGCGAACATAATCTCGGCGACCGGTTCTGGAGAATACACGGTAACTCTAGCCTCAGGCGGTACTGATGTCGTAAATGGCGATGCTCTACGGGATGAACACGCTACACCAAGAAAGTATCTTATCGTCGATGGTGCAGGTACCACAACACTGACCGTGGTTGATATGGATGGCGTGGGGTCCGCTCCTGACTTCTCAGCGACTAGCACTGCCGAAATCACGCGGTACTACAACGGATCGACACCGATTACTGACTGGGAGAGCGAACTTGATGACACGAATTTGTACCAGGCGGCGGATAATGCTTTCGGTGTCTGTTATAACGATGCGACGTTCACCGAGCTGTCTGTGGAATTTAATGGTGGTGGAACTGTCGGCCTCAACAGTTTAACACTTACAGTAGCAGAATCCGATCGACACGACGGAACTGCCGGGAGCGGAGTGGTGTGGTCCCATTCCAGCTGGCAAACATTCGTCAAACTTCCCGGCGCCAACGGATACGACGTTTCCGCTACCATCGAGTGGCTGGATTTAGACAAAAACGGGAATCACGGATTATCGCTCATACAGGACCCCACCTCATGGTTTAATCACAAAACCATACGAAACTGTCTGGTTCACGACGGGCTGATATCTTCTGGCTCGGAGAACTTCTACGGGATAGACATTCTTGAGGGCCAAACTGACGTAATCAACTGCATCGTTTACAATATCCAGAAAACCACGACAAACGCCTCGCAGTGTGCGGGCATACGCACATCGGTCGCAAATTCGCAACAGCGGCTGATGAACAACACCGTACATAACGTGACCCATGACAACGGCTCTGGGGTTTGCTACGGGATCCTGACTGTTGATGACGTGGATTACACCGTACAAAACTGCCTTGTGACCAGTACTGGCGGCACCACCAGCGGCACGGTAGCTGACTTCGCAAATTCCTCGTTCACGAACAGCACTGCGAGTCACAACATATCATCGGATTCTTCTGCCAGTGGTACCGGTTCAATTACCAGTGTGACGGTTGCGGATCAGTACGAATCGATTGTCGGTGGTAGCGAGAATCTGCATCTGAGAGCTGGTGCTGACGCCATCAATGCCGGTACGGACCTGAGCACCGGTCCGTACGGTATCGAGATCGACATCGATGGTATTGCCCGTACCGGCACGTGGGATATCGGTGCCCACAATTATATTGCGCCACCCGGAGTGCTTATCGGGATGGCAACGCAAACCGACACGGCTCAGGCGCTGACACGCCTGAAAACGTCCGGAATAGGGCTGACCACCGAGACAGACATCGCCCGTACGTTGGTCACGTCCACCGTGGTCTCGGCGAGCCGTGCGGCAGAGACCGATGTGGCCCTTACGTTAAGCAGCCTGAAGTCTGCTGCTATCGGATTAACCACGGAAACCGACTCGGCGCTCTTGCTGGCGTCAGTGAAGTCTGCGGATATCGGCCGCGCCACGGAAACCGACAGCGGATTTTCACTGAGCAGTACGAAGTCGTACGTAGCGGGCCTGACCACGGAAACGGATTCAGCGCTTTCGTTGACTAGCGCAAAAACTGCGGCTTTCGGGACGGCAACAGAATCATCGCAAGCATTCACGCTTTCCGTAACCAAACTTGTCGGTGTCGGGATAAGCACCGAAACCGACACGGCACGCACTTTCTCTTCGCTCAAGACAAAAACCTTTGGCGTAACCACAGAGACCGACGAAGCACGGACAATTACAGTTGGTGTGATCGGGTCGATCGTACGTGCCGAATCGACGGAGCAGGCAAGAACTCTGACGATAACGAAAGAGAAACCGATTTCTCGGGCATTATCGACGGAGTCAGCGCTCGCACTCTCGTCGCTGAAGATTACGACAATCACTTTGGCTGAAGAGACCGATACCGCGAACGCTGTGTCGTCCAGCAAATCAGCGGCAATTGCTGTTGTGAGCGAGACCGATCTTGCAAATACGCTTGCGGGCGCAATCAAAACGAAACAGTTTTTGACGTCGGTTTCGACTGACACCGCACGTACAATGTCGTCCGGTAAGTCGACCAGCATTTCCCGAGCTGCTGAGACTTCGACATCGTTCACGATTACGCCGATGCAGGGGCAGTTGCTATTGGCGTCAATAGAAACTGACCTGGCTCAAACCCTCAACGTTCTGGAGCCATTTGGTTTGGTATTAGAGTCGGACACTGCTTTGGCTATGATACCTCCCCAGGACTTCGATGTCGGAATCTACACGATGCCTGCTTTCGGGCCGATGATCGTCGATCGTGGATTTTTCTCGTAGGTAAACCAGATGGAACTCGTTCGAACCGTAACGCCATCCGTGAACATCTCGTCGGAAGTCGAGGTGTTATCGTACACGTATTCCGGTACCAAACCGATCGAAGTGATCAGCCGTGTCGATCTCGGTAATGCTTCCGAGCCGATCGTCGGCGGTATCGATTATCTGCTGGCATTCTACATCGACGATGTGCTGATCTCCCCTGAAAGCCTGGTATCCGTCCCTGCGGCGGCTACCCGCACGATCATGGTCTCCCGGGCGATCGCCCTGGAATCCGGCGACAGGGTGTCTGTGCGGGTCCGTGGGGCACCTGGCGACACCTCGGTTACAGTGGTCGCTACGCTTCGCGACAGCACCCCGGTGTTGCAGAGTGATATTCTCGGCGTCGGAGAAATCCTGGTTGATCACGATTATCCGACTACGGATAATATGCGTGCGACCACGCCTGATGGTGTTGGTATCCAGGATGTCGACATCAAGGCGTTTCTGACTTCCGAGTATGATGCCGGACTGCGTTCCGGCGAGGCGATTCGGGGACAGACCAAAACCGACGTGAACGGCCGGTGGATTGCGTCGCTGTCGCTTGATGCTGGTAATTACACATTTGTGTTCGCACGACCCGGCAAATACATTCCTGCCAACAAAATCGTCGAGGTATCCTAATGGCTGTCATCCTTCAGCCTGTTGCAACCGTCACCGGCGCCGAGCAGGAATTCACTGTCGACGGTCAGCCGATCGTGCGTGCGGATACACCGACGCACGAAGGTTGTGCAATCTACACCAAGACCAAGCAGATCACGACGAAGAAAGGACAGTGCCCTGTATTGGAATGGACCTTCGTCGATCGGGTGGGGAGCCCGGTCGATCTCAACTCAATCATCACCACGATTGAGTTGGGCACGGAGTCCGAGTCATCATTGTCGACATCGATTTCTTCGGGCGACAGCGAGGACGCCCCGGTGTTTACCGCGAAGGCGAGATTCTCCGACTGCGATTTCTCGGGCTCTCGAACCATTCTGGAGACTTCCGGTACGTTCATCAATTTGTCTGAGGGGATTGTGCAGTTTCCTTTCCCGGATGATTTCAACGCCTTTGGTGGTTTGTACCGCGTGGAAGTGGCAATCCTGCGCGATGACGTACCGGTGCTCAACAACCGGCTGCTGTGGTCGGTCGAGGAAGGGATGTGGGGAGATACCACAAAGACATCCGGCATACCGTCCCTCGGCGAGATTCGAATGCATCTTCGCGACACTGCTGTGGAGAACAGTCTCCTGCAGGATGTTGAGTACGATGACGAGGAGATCATTCACGCCATCATGCGACCGGTGCAGTACTGGAACGAGGTACCACCACCGATCGGCGTATACAACTGCCGGACCTTCCCCTTCCGGTATCATTGGCTCGAAGCCATTTGCGGCGAGCTGATGCGTACAGCAACGCAACACTACATGCGAAACAACCTGACCGTGTCTCACGGTGGCGTACAAGGCAACTTTAAAGACAAATACAAAGAGTACGCCGCGTACGCCAAACAGTACGAAGACAACTGGAAACAGTTCGTCGAGATGAAGAAGATCGAAATCAACGCAGGACTCGGATTCAGCTCGCTGAATTCGCCGTACAGCAGCTGGTAGTCACCATGACCGTAACTCCGCCACCTTCGGGCGATTGTCCTCCGAACAGCATCACCGGTCCGCACCGGGAAGCCTTCGTACGTGGTGCGGCACTCTCCGCTGCGAACAATTGCTACTATGACTGCCCGGAAGTCTTCATCAACGTCCGGTCGATGCCGACTATCAAGCAAGGTACGCTTATCGAGTGGGATCTGCACCCGAACTTTCGCGATCCCGGCCCGTACGAGTACCAGTTGCAGTTCGGGCGAACGGGCAACCACGACGCGGACGATTGGACCCCTGTCGGCGGTACGGCCAATGATGTGTTCTTCCTGATCGACGACGAACAGCGGGTGTTCGGAAAGACCAACTGGGCTCATTATCGCATTTGTCTGACGACGGCGACGGCGCAATACTTCTCGAAACCCATCCCGTCTTCCGGTAGTCTGCCGTTCGCGGACCGTGCCAAGATCTCCGAGATCATCCGCGCGGAGCTGACGATGTTCCGCACACAGACCGGCACCGGTGGAGCTCCGGGAGCACTCCTGAAACGGAAACTGTTCGGAACTCGCTGCGACTGTGTTGACGACATGACGGAAGAGATAACCAACCCGGATTGCGAACTGTGCTATGGTACTGGTTTCGCCGGGGGTTACTACGAACCGGTGAATTGCACATACGCAGCACTGGATCCGAACAGAACACACAACAATCGTGACGGTGGTCGTGCGAGAGGCACCGTGGACGAGGGTCTCGTGGTCGCCGCTCGGATGATCGCCGTACCTCAGCTATTCGAAGAAGACGTTTGGGTGGATCCCAGCAACGATAACCGCTGGTACATCCACGAAATTCGGAGTCTGGTCGAATGGCGAGGAACTCCCGTTGTCATATCTGCCGAGCTGCGATTTGCTCCGTTTTCCGATCCGATCTACAGCATCAGCGTGCCCGCTCTGCTTCCTGAAAAACTGGCACTGTAAACATGCCGCACATTCCACGAAAACTGCGACAACCGGTTCCGGGCAAAAAGCCACTGATGTCAAAAGCACCACTGGCGAGCCAGCCGCAACCGCCGATGATCGACATGGACGAGTTACCGGTTGTCGAGAGCGAGAGTCCGAAACAGAAGCCCGAGGTGGGACGTAAGCCGGTCATCCGCAGAAGCGAGAAGCGGCTGGGTATTGATAAGATTAGTCTGGCACAGTGGGACGTACTGCCACAGGACTTATCCGACTGACAAACCGAGGCACTGATGGTCCAGACTACAGAAACTACCGAAGAGGCAGCCAGCGAGGGTCAGCCGCAGTTTTTCGGAACCACTGTCAGCAACCTGTGCTCTGTATTGCCACGACCGCTGATCATTACGGGACTGCTGCGAGAGCTGATGGTTCGGCATTTTTCGAAAGCCGAATACATCGAGACACCAGAACTCGCTCACTTGCTCTGGCAGTCCGGTGAAAAAACGCCTATATTGATCTCATCGATTACCAAATGGGAGCCGGAAACTACAGAACGGCGCCCGGCAATCATCATTAAACGTAATTCCTATCGTAATCGCCGCATGGGGATTGGCGATCGGAACCAGGGACCTTCAACGGACAGGTTCGGTGACAACCATTACACAACCTTCTGGGTTGGTAGTCACACCCTGTTTTGTATCGCGAGGTCAGGAGGGCAGGCAGAATTGCTTGCAACAGAGGTTCAGCGAGAGCTGCACCAATTTCACCCGTTAATTCGGAGATCAGCCCTACTCCATCGATTTCAAGTCACGGAAGTGGGAGCAATTGCAGAAGTGGAGGAAGCGACGGAAAACTTTGTCGTGCCCGTGACAGTCAGTTACGCGTACGAAGACCGCTGGGTCCTGTCTCAGGAAGCCCCGGTACTCCGAAGCCTCCGCCTTTCCTTCGTTGTCGATTGCTGACGGAATAAACCCACCCCTAACAGGCAAGGAGGCCCACAATGGCCTACGTCGTACCTCAGGTACTGGTTTTTCAAGAACTGCAACTTGTTCCGGCTGCCGATATCCAGCCGCTTTCCGCGCACATCTCCGGCGG